>Ga0181566_10001084_pt1 | contig 22304 bp, 2 predicted proteins | sample 101ome_15_FD_133762 | JGI IMG/M metagenome (GOLD analysis project Ga0181566, IMG submission 133762) | Coastal salt marsh microbial communities from the Groves Creek Marsh, Skidaway Island, Georgia - 101402AT metaG (megahit assembly) | ecosystem: Environmental > Aquatic > Marine > Intertidal zone...
CATGGCCGTGTCGGGCCTGTGGCGTCAGGCCCGAGGTTGGCGGTCGCTGGTGCTGGTGCTCGGTCCGGCCGTGGACGGCGTGATCGTGTGGGCGCTGTTGTCGATGTTGACGATCAGCCCGCTGCATGCGTTGGCGGGTGGCGTGCTGATGGCGGTTGTGTCCTACACATACTTGCAGCCGATGCTCTTGCCCCAGCGTTTGGTGGTGTGGCGGTTGGCGAAGGAGCACGTGCTTCGTCGCCCTCGCCAAGCGGCCTTGCTTGTGGCAGGGCTTGTCGTCGCTTCGTCCATCATCACCTCCTCCATGGTGGTGGGCGATGCCCTGGATGCCACCGTCGAGCAAGAGGTGGAGGCCACCTGGGGCGCTACGGACGTCGTCCTGAGTGGTTTTGATCAACGGACGGGATTGCGGGTTGCATACAGCGAGGCGATGGCGGACCGGATTTGGAACGGCATCCAAACCCATCCCGACCTCTCCGAGCAGGTGGTTGGACGTCAACACGGCTGGGTGGACACCGTGAGCCTCACGCCGGTTGAAGGGCCCGGCGAACCCACCGTGGCTTGGTTTGCTCGCAACGCTTCCATCGATGCTGCGGGCCCGTGGTCGTCGCTTGGCGACGGCGCCTACCGTTTCGATGACCTCCGCCGCGCCAACGACGGTGCGTCCGTGCTTCAAGTCGCCCTGAACACCGTTGCCAGCGACTCACTGGGTGCTGACGTGGGTGACACCTTGCGAATGGGGTACCACCGAACGAGCGAAAGCGGTGAGCGGGTGCGGGACACCGTGACCGTTGAAGTGACCGCCGTGGTGGCGACGACCGGCCAAGGGGCCCTTGGCGGCACCCGTTCGCCGGCCATGTTCAGCGACTTGGCCAGCGCGCATGGTTTGCTTGGTGAGGACACCGGCATCAATCGGTTGTCCTTTGCTCTTGACGGCGGGTTGAGTGAAGAGCGGTACGACGAGGTCATGGCCGACATGCTCGATGAAGTGAACCGCTCGGTCAGCGCCGTTGATGCTGGGCTCAACCTCACGCTCGACCGCCCTTCTTCGTCCATCACCGTGACGAGCGCTCAAGGATTGGGGCGCATCGCCGCCGATGATGTTCGGGCGCTTCGTGGCAACATGTCGGCACTGGCACCAGGGGGCCTCGCTGTTGAAGTGCTTCAAGTTCCGTTGGTGGAGGTCACGGTCAACGGCCAACCGCTGCTGACGTTGGCGGACGGATCGGTGACGGAACTCCACGCGACCAACACCTCCGTGTGGCATGTTGGCCCCGGAGGCTTCGGGGTGGAGGTGTTGAACAACGCATCCACATGGGCGTGGCAGGTTCCAACGGGTGGACGCTTGTTGGACGTGGCGTTGGATGCCAGCGGTGAACGGGCCTTGGCGGTCCACGCCGATGGCTTGGTCCTCGCCGACACACATCGCCTTGAGGAGGAGGCAGCCGCCGTCGTTGATGCATCCTTCCATCAAGCTGCGGCTTGGCACACGGACGGATGGGTGGTCGTCGTCGCCGACGATGACGACTGGACGGTCGAGGTCCTCGAGCCCAACTTGACAAAACGGTCTGTCCATGAGCTAGCCGTTGACCTGCCGTCCACCGTGCTCAGTGTCGAACTCCTCACGAGCGGTGCAGATGTGATGTTGGGGGTCGAGGGTTTGTTTGGAACGCAGTGGTACACACTGGACCTCACCCCAACCGGTGCGCTTGCGAGCGCCACGGACGACCCTCGCAGTTCTGAACCCCCGATGTCGCTTCCTGCACCCTGCAACGGTGCGGTGGGTGTGATGGCCGCGACGGGTGAACGTTGGTGCACCGTGGATGGGGGTCTTGCGGTTCTGAATTCCACGAACACGACGGTGGGTTTGCGGTTGCCGTTGCAATCCGATGCCCCAGGGTTTGGCACCTTCCCACAGATGTTGCTGGCCTTCGGCACGAACGAAACATCCGGCAACATCACGACCGGTGACGTGCGCCTCTCGCCGAGGCTGGATTCGCTCAACCTGTCCACCGAGGATGCCCTCCGCTTCACCGGTTTGATCCCGTACGCCTACGGCGACGATGCCTCCTCGCCGCTCCATGCGGCCGGCACCTACGCCACATTGCCCGGTTTTGAGGCGCTGAGCGAACTCGAAGGGCTTGTGCTGGGCGTCGTCGCTTTGGACGATGCAGAACAACTGGCGTTGGCGGATTCCGATGAACGGTCGCTCATCGTCCTCCGGTTGAGCAACGCATCGGTGGTGTCACCCGAAGATGCACTGGCGCAATGGTCCGCTTGGTTCGATGACCTGAGCGGTGCGGACGACATGTCCCTTTCCTTGACCGCCGTCAAACGGGACGCTGCCCTTCAGGCCGAAGCCTCCTCGGGCGTGCTTTCAGCCATGTTCCTGGTGTTTGGCTCCTTCACCATCGCTGCGGGTGTGCTGCTCTCGCTGACCATCATCATGCTCCTGGCGGACGTTCGTCGAAAGGAAACGGCGGTGGTCCGAGCCATTGGTTTGCAACGGAGTGAAGCACGGGCCTTGTTCGTGCAGGAAGGGCTCTTGTTGGCCCTGTTGGCGGGCGGGATTGGCGCCCTGCTCGGCCTCGGCTTGGCGTGGTTGGTGGCCACGGGTTTCGCTTCCATTTTCGCCTCGGTGGGCGCACAGCGCTTTGTCTTCGATTTCACGCTGGATTCGGTGGTGGCTGGATGGGTGTGGGGCACGCTGATCGCCTGGGTCATGTTGGTGGCCTCAGCCGGCTTCAACGCTCAACTGAACATCGTTCAAGCGCTGCGTGGGGCACCGCTCCGCTTCGTCCGAACCGTCCCTTGGTGGCTCATGCTGTTGCAAGTGGTGGGGTTCGGGGGCGCCGTTCTGGGCGTGGCCCTGCTGGTTGTTTTGGGGTTGGGCAGCAGCGCTGCGTACGCCCTGTACATCGGGAGTGGAGCGTTGCTGTTGTTGGCCTTGATGCCGGTGTTCACGTGGATGCTCCCGACCTGGCGGTACAGGCGGTCCACCACCCTTCATCGGTCGGTTCGGTATGCCCCGCGAACCACCCTCGGTGCGCTGGGCCTTGGCTTCCTCATGTGGACGATGGTGCTCGCTCCGGTCGACCCCATTCGTTCTCGCATGGAGCCCAATGAACTCGCCTTCATCGTGCTCGGGCTCACGCAGGTGGTGGCTGGGGTGATGGTCTTGACCAGCTTCGCTCCGTTGCTGGTGCAGCGGCTCAGCAAGCAAGGTTGGTTGATGCGCCGAACCGGGCCGGTCGGCAGCGTCGCCTTGGCCCACCCCCTGGCCGCACCTTGGCGTTCGGCCGTTGTGATGGCGATGTTTTCCATCACGATGTTTTCCGTGGTCGTCCTCTCGGGGTACACCGCTCAATTCGACACGTACTCGACCGGGTTTGTCGAGGAGGCGGAAGGTGAGTTTGAGTTGATGATCGCCTCCAGCCGCGCTCGCCCCATCGACGTGAGCGATGATCCGGATTCGTGGGGCATTGATTCATCCTTGAGCGAACAAGTGGACGGCACAGGGCACGTCGCTCGAGCGACGGCATGGATGGAGGACGCCGACGGGGAACGCATGCCCTACATCCTTCGGGGCGTGGACGAAGGCTTCGTTCGACACGGTGGATTGCCGTTGCATGCGTGGGATGAGGTGCTGGGCGACACGTCGGAGGAGGCCTGGATGTCCATTCAACGGTTCCCGGATGTGGTGTTCCTCGACGCTTCGTTTGGGCTGGAAAACTCGGTCGAAGGTGGGGGCTTGGTGCCGCTTCAATTTTCAATTGGCGATTCATTTTTGTTAATTGACATATCCAACCCTCAAAACAACCGTTCCGTCACGGTTGGTGGCTTCTTGGCGCAATCCTCGTACCTGTTTTCTCCAGGGGTGTGGATGGCCGAAGATCCTGTTGTCGATCGTTTCGGAGGCGAGGTGACGCGCATGTACGTCAGCATCAGCGACGATGCTCGTCCCGTTGACCCGTCGTTTGCAGATGTGGATGTATCGGGTCAAGGCAAGTCAAAGGAAGTCCGGCAAGCGACTTTGGAACTGGAGGCGGCGCTTGATGAGGCGTTCAGCAGCGAGGGTGTGGTGGTCGACACCGTCGTGGCCGAAGTCATGGTGGTGCAGGGGTTGGTCTTGGCCATCCTGGCGTTGTTTGAGGGGTACCTTGCCTTGGGATTGGTGGTCGGCGTGGCCGGCATCGGGGTGGTCACGGTTCGCAACGTCAGTGAACGCACGCGTGAGGTCGGAATGCTGCGTGCGCTTGGTTTTCAGCGCTCGCATGTAGCGGGGGTCTTTCTGACCGAGATCAGCTGGCTTGCCGGTGTCGGTCTGCTCAACGGTCTGGTCACGGGCTATGCCTTCCACAGTATGCTTCACGAAGCGATCTGGTCCGAACAAGGGGCGCCGTTTTTGTTCCCTTGGGGCGAGGTGGTCGCCCTGTTGTTCGCTTGCTGGGCGGTGGTGCTGTTGGCCACTTTCACACCGGTACGGCGTGCCGCCCGTGTGCCACCCTCGGCCGCGTTGAGAACGGCTTGATGCGGGGGCCTCACGAGCCCGTTCATGACGGTTTGCGGAGCGAAATCATCAGGGTCCGATTCGGCTCGATTTCCATCGGTTGCAAACGCTGATTCATCACCATATCTGATGGTTTGGCAAGGCTGACCGTGTTCGGACTTGACCAACAGGCGGTGCTAATGCTGCGAAAAACTTGTGAGTGTGGCGTTTTTATCCAGGAGTTCGGAAAGAAAAGCAAATTTAACCAAAAAATCAACGAGCCTATACTATAAATACCACACACGACGTGAGTGAGGTCACCGAACCATCGGGGGTATTGACATGAAGAATATGACTGCACTGATTTTGACGGTGTTGATGATGACGAGTTATTTCGCCGTTGTTGACTTCACCGAACTGGAAGAACCAACGACACCAACGCACGAAACCAGTGCACGAGCTGGCGCCGATCCAAGCTTGGTGGCCATCAGCACGCCCAAGGAAACCGTTTGCGACCTGAACGGGTGCCGCAACACGCTGGAGGTGGGCCAAGCCACCACCTTCTCCGCTTACATCCAAAACGCCGGTGATACCGAAGCTGACGACCTTTCGTACTCCGTGACAGTTTACCTCACGGACGACCTCGGCAATGTTGGCTCAGTTCTCCAGGAATGGGAAAACCTCAACGCCATGTGCGACGATGGCGACGTGTGTGACTTTGACTCCACGGACACGCCTCATCCTTTCGGCGCCGGTGATTACCTCGGCGGCGGTAAACTCACGCTGACCAAGAACGGTCTCCCCATCGAATGGACGCCCTCACAGGGTCAGTACATTGTCCAAATTGAAGTTGACAGCTCCAGCGATGCCGACATCGCTAACAACGTTGAACAGGTCTACGTCGAAGTCGTCGACTGGTATGACATCGAAGTCGACCTCTCCTGGGACAACTACGAAGGCGGCGACGCCAAGCAAGTCACCAGCACGGATTTCTTCACACTGGATGTGACCGCCACCGGTTCGAGCACGTTCAACCCCCGAAACGTGTCCATCCGATTGGCAATTTCCGGTGATGTCGACACCGCTCAAGTGTCATTGGATGGTGGAAACTACGACCTTCTCCAAAATGCCGGGATCACGGTTCTTGAAGCCGGCACGGCCCAAACCGTTCGCACCTTTGAAAACGAATCCGACCCTTCCGACTTTACCGAGGCTTCCCGCGCCATCTTGGACTACGAGACCACCTGGTCGGTGTCCGGCTCCATCACGCCAAGCACCTCCGAGGACACCGCACGGTTCACCATTGAAGCCGAGCTGATTGGCTACGCTGGGTACGGTCAGTACGACGAGTGCGTCGAGGTGTTTGACAACTCCAACGAACAAGAAGGGGAGAACATCACCACTTGGAACCATTTCTGCGAAGTGGACATCAACAACGATGACCGACCGGCGACCGATGAAGATGCGATCAGCGGTTCGAAGGAAACGTTCCACGACATCGCCATTTCCCGGATTGGTGTCTACCAAGGGTACAACGCTGATTTCACCGGTCTTCCATCGGGTTTCATCGGCCCGGATGCTGGCGCTGACCTCAACGTCGGGGCTTCTCGATTGTACGCCGAAGTCACCCACCGCGGGAGCGACCCCATGTCGAGCTACAACTGGGATGTGGAATACACCGTGACCAAAGACGGTGCCGAAGTGGCGACCGGCATGGTGGATGACTGCATCGGCGTTGGGGCAGAAGGTGATTACCCCCACGGCCCACTCGGTATTGGTGATGGTGCACAAATGTCCGGCTTCGTTTGTGTGGAACTCGCCCTCACCCCAGGCGCATACGTGTTCGATCTGATGCTGAACATGGACAACGAGAGCAGCCGCCAAGGCGAACCTGCACCTTGGATTGGTGCATACGACGTCCGCATGAGCAACAACGATGCTCGCATGGAAGCGAACGTGGTCAACAACCCCCCCATCATCACTTCGTTTGAGATGTTGAACGACGGTGAACTCGTGGTTGGCCCAGAAACCTTCCTCGAGATTTCCGTGGCAGCATTTGATGTGGATGACCCCTCCGGCGCCGGTTTGGTGTTCAACTACTCGAGTCAACACGGGCCGTTCGAGGATTGCGGTGGAACCGCTGCAGAGGGCGGCGCAATCTGCACTGTTCAAGTCACGGACCAGTTCGTCGGCGACCTTGCCATCGACGTCGTTGTGACGGATGCAGACGGTGGTGTTGTCAGTGACTCGCTCCTCGTCGAAATTTGGAACGATGCGCGAGCGACTGCCACAACGGCCTCCGACATAGAGATCGCATACTCGCTTCAATACCGAGGTCTCGATGCATTCACCATCACGACCTTCGAGGACATGGACATCACAGACACCTACACCAACGTCGTCCTCGACGGCTTTGCTGGGTCGTACAGCGCCGTTGCAGTGGTTGATTATCAGCCAAGCACCACCCGTTCGTCCTCTGATGTGTTGACTCAATCGCTCTCGGTCACCGTGCCGAACACCCTCGGGGCCACATCGATGTGGTACATTGGCGGAAACGGCCTCTGGACGCCCATGGACGACACTGCAGAAGATGCCGGTCCTACCGCCTCAACCTTCTCGTTCGAGTTCCCGGAAAACTCGGGCATGCTTCCTGCAGGAACCATCGTCTTGATGGGCGGAGAGTTGAGGGGCGCCATGATTCCCGACGCCGCAGTCAGTGGCTTCAGCGCCACCGCCCTCAAGTCGGGTGCCATCGGTGTGACATGGGATATCACGGGCACGCAGCTCCCAACCGACAGCATCGTCATCGAAATTTGCGAAGGCTCTGCGGATTGTGAAACGCCATTTGAGACCACGGTTGCTGATGAAGACCGAGCCTTCACATACGGCGGAGCCTCCACCACCCACGGCACCACGTACCATGTTTCCGTGGCTGTGTGCAACAACGAGGGTTGCTCCTCCGAAGGCACAGGCAGCGTTGTAGCTGACAAGGAAGTAGACGGCGACGTGATGGCCACCAATCTCAACATCGTTCAGGACGGCGACAACTGGGTCGTGACCTGGGACATTGAAGGATCCACAGCCGATGTTGCCATGTGGCATGTCTGCTATCAGCGTGGTGAGTCCTTCACGGCTGCAGAAATGCCCTCGGAGTGCCCCGACAGTGTGATGGGTGCAGATGCGACAACGCTGTCGATCGCCATGCCCACCGCCGCAGGTTCGTTCACCTACTACTTCACTGCCGTTCCCATGGATGCCCTTGGAAACATGGATGCCCAAGGTCAGATGAACAGTATTGATTACTTCCGAGAGGCCGATAGCGGCAATCAGGACGACAACAACGGTACCATCGGTAACACCGGTGACGAAGCCTCCTCCAGCGTTCCAACCTGGGCATGGGGTGCCATCGGCGGCGTTGTTGTCGTGGCCTTCGTGGTTGGCGCCTTCATTCTGTCACGCGGTGATGGCGAAGGCGGCAATGACAAAGATTGGGATTACTGATCACAACCTTTGAACCACCTCTCCACCTCAACGAGGTGTACAACACCGGGGTGGGCGTCACGGCGCCCACCCTGGATTTTTCCTTTCTTCTGAGGCCGCCCATCTTGATGTTAATATTCACCCTCGTTGTTGGGTCGATGGGCACATCGGAACACGGCCTCAAGGGTGACGTGCTGTTTTCTGGTTAGATTCAGAGCACATCCGAAGATCGTTGGTGACGCATACCAAGGGAAAAGTGGAGACATACGTTGGTGTCCACCCACCCTGGCAGAACCTGAGGTTGCGTTTGCCATCTTCATGAGGACTGCCGTTTACCAAAGAATCCTCCGTGTGATGGTGCGCTTTGCTGGGTGCACACCACGATTGGTTCTTCCAAAGGGTCAATTTCTATCATTCCGGTTCGTGTTCTGGTCTGTTGAGCACATTTCAAGCAGGATTCCGAATGCCTTTAGTACGAATCCGGCGGGCGCTCAAAATTTTTGCACCCCAATGCATATAAGTATCATAATGTGTGGAAGGCTCGCATACAGTCTGTATGAGGTGAATGACCATGGAGAACAAGAACAAAAAACAGAAGACCGTCTTTGGCGGAATCGGAATTGCACTGCTGTTGTGCGCGTTGATGGTGCTCATGCCCATGAGCGGATTTGTCGACAACACCACTGCCGAACCCGAGTTTGTTGAAACCAACCCCTCAGAGGATGATTTCTTCAACCTTCCCGACCGCATTGAAGAGCAAGATTATGATTTCGATCCTGCAACCGAATTGCAAGGTTTGCGGGGTGAAACCACGAAGACCTTCGTCAACGACGACGGCACCTTCACCCAAATGGTGACCAGTGAGCCCATTCACTACCTCACCCAAGACAGTGTTTGGACGGACATCAATCTCAACATCCAACCCACCCTCGAGGGCTGGGAAGTGACGGAAAACACGTTTGAGACCCAGTTCGCTCCAGAAGCTGCGGGCGGCATCGCTGTTCAAGCGAACCAATGGGTCGACCCAGTTCTTTCTGGGATCAACCCTGGCGTGATTGGCCTCGGAGAGATTCACGATGTTCCAGAACTCTTGGACGTGGCTCCTGCACACAGCGGAGTCGAGGTGGGCGGGAACACCATTCGCTACCCGCTCGCCGAAGGCATTGAACTTGATTACACCGTCACCACCGCCGGTGTCAAGCAAAACATGATTCTCCGTGAGCAGCCCATTATCCCCGAGCACATCAACCATTTCGGTTTGTCCGAGCAACTCATGCTTCCGAGCGATTACGTTCTCTACGCTGGTGAGCAACAGGTTGGCGAGGAATTCGTTCAAACCCAAGATGGGCTCCAAATTCGCCACGTGGAAACGGGCGATTTGCTTGCCGAGATCCCAGCCCCCGTTGTGCTTGAGGCTGACTCGGACGAACCGTACCTTGCCACCTTTGTTGCTCGCGCCTACGGCCCCACCGTTCTCCTCATCACCGTGGTGGACGCCGACTGGTTGCTTGACGACGACCGTGCCTACCCCATCTCCATTGACCCAACGCTGAACGTCGGGTCTGCATCGGGCGGCGACTGTTACATACGGTACGGGTCCTGCTCCACCAGCACCTCGAGCGACCATTACAAGTACTACGGCACCTATTACTACGCCCCATGGCACAAGTTCACCTTCACCTCTGCCAACAGCATGCTTCCCGGAGCCACCGTTGAGAAGATTGAGTGGCAGAAGTCCGTGACATACGCAAGCTGGCAGAACACCGGCGTGGTGGATGTCAAAGTCCTTGAAGAGTGCGGATTGGACGCTACGGGCAACTACGGTGTGTCGGCCAACAACTGCACCGGCGCACCGATTGCTGCGAGCAAACTCGCTTACGCTGGCTCTTACTCCACCAACGGCCGGTCTCTGGTTTCCTCCATTGGCAACTCGCCGACCTTTGCGACCGTTTCTGCCCAATACACCGGCACCAAAACCGCTGTGATGTGCAACACCGCCGCATCCTGCAACTCCACCACGGGAGCTGTTGGTCACGTGACCAGTGCCCTCGCCAACCTTGGCACCATCGGCATTGGTGAATTCGTCCCAACGAACAATTACACCAACTACGACACCTCTGGTTCGGGTTCGAACAACAACAAGTTGTTGATCACCTATTCCGGGGGCATTGACACCGTTGCTCCAACGGCCGATTTCGTTCCGTACACGGGCATTGATTCCTACATTGAAGGTGTTCGTACGTTGTTCATTGAACTCTCGGACAACGCCTTCGGCATCGACACCACCGCTTCCGGCGGCCCGACACTTCACTACTCAACCGATGGCGGTACGACGTGGTCTTCGACGACCTACGGGCTTGGTTCCAACAACCAATTCGATGCTGGCGAAGTCGTTTCCATCGGAACCTGTGGCGCAAGCGACAACACCTGCAAGTTCAAGGCTCGAACGCCCGACTTGACCGTCGGTGACGACTTCAAGTATTACTGGGAATTCCAGGACATGGCTCCGTCGACGCAAACTCCACCCGGCCCCAACACCGGATACGAGCCTGCGCTCACCGGGACCCAGACTACACCAACTCCCTACGGGTTTGAAATCGTTGACTGGGAAACCGCTCCTTGGGAGCACAAGAAAATGGTCACGCTCGCCACCGATGTCCACGCAAGCAGCTACTACACACCTCAAGGGTTCCTTGACCGGCAGATGACCTATTACACGCACAGCGATGAATACTTCTTTGAATTTGACACCTCGGGTTGCGGTACGGGATCGCAGCAGTGTTGGTACACCGGGACCTCCACGTTCTACGGCAACTGGATTGCACGATGGAACAACAACCCCCCCTCGGGTTCGTATGGCATGAACTCCGGTTCGACCTCGGGCAACCAATACCTGCGAAGTGGTGAAGGAGGCTACCTCCAAATCGATGCTCAGCACGGCCCAGGCATGAACCTGATCTACTACTACGACAGCAACACAAACTCGTGGGGTGTCGTCGGTGTAGACACCGAAACCGGCATCGACACGCCCTTGATTGGCGGTTCATCCATGGACCCATCGGTGTCCTATGGATATGCATCTGCTTCCAAGTTCAGCATCCCGTCCAACTTCACCGGGACTCACGGACACTTTGATTTCAACAGCACCGGATCCTACACCAACGTGATCTACACCGACACCCTTGACACCGTCACGGGCGTTTCGGTCACGAACGGAGGCAGCGGACACTCATCGGCCAACAACATCGCCACCACGACCTCCGGCTCGGGCTCTGGATTGACGGTCGATGTGACCGCTTCAACCGGTGTCACCGGCCTCAGCGTCACGTCGCAGGGCACCAACTTCTCCGATGCGACCAACGTCAGCACGACGACATCCGGCTCGGGCACTGGCCTCACGGTGGACGTCACGGTGACGAGCACGACCGTGAACAACACCACCACCTCCACCACTTCATTCACGGTGAACAGCGCTGGGAGCGGATATGCGGTCGGGGACACCGTTACGGTGTCGTCCGGCGTGGCCAACGCCACGGACGCCACCCTGTCGGTGGCCAGCATCGATGGAATCGTGACCTCCGTCGCCGTCAACGACGCTGGAAGTGGCTATGCCGTGGGGGACACGGTCACACTCACCTCCTCTGGTGTTGCAGCAACGCTGTCCGTGTCGAGCATCACCGATGTCCGAACCTACGCCAACACGACGACCGATCTCGCTGACCGCGTGTGCGTGACGAGCAACGGATGGACGTACTTCTACAAATCCGGAACCTACGACCGCTGCACACCAGCCTACTACATGATTTACGGTTCGACCAGCAGCTACCGCTGGTCCGGGTTTGCCCTTGGCTCCGGCTATTACGGCCGCCAAGCTGCAACGGGCACGATGACCTACAAGGTTGGTTACGTGGCTCCCCTCCCCGACATCTACGAACCCGAAGTTGAGCACACAGCGCTTGGGGACTCGCACGCAAGCACCCGAGTCGTGTCCGTTATGCTCAAGGATGCTGGCGATCCGGCATCTGGACTCAACACCACGCAGACGCCCGGTGTCGGGCCAACCATGTACTATCGCATCGGCGGAAGCTCGGGCACCTGGACGTCATCGTTGATGGATGCGCAAGGTGTGTCGGACCCAGACGACTGTCAACTTGCTGAGTGTGTTTGGACCGCCGACATTGAGGACATTGAAGTCAACGACACCGTCGAATATTACTTCACGGCTCGAGACGTGTCCACCGAAAGCACTGGCGTGAACTCCGTGACGTCTCCGACCTACAACTTCACTCGCGGCGACCCCAACAAGGTGTTCATCGTTGAGTGGCGGGACCGATCGGGTGCCTACCTCGGTAACGGGCCTAAATGTAGCGTGCAAGCTCTGTTTTACGATGTGACCAATGAAATCGAGTACAAGTACGACTCCAACTGCCGGGCATACCGGAACGGTTGGTCCATCGGTTACATGGATCAAAGCCGAACCAACGGTGCGAGCATCGCCTACAGTTCGGCCACCGGTTACAACTCCAACCCAGGTTATCAACCCACGACCACGAACTTCCGCATCAGCACCGACGGTACAGACCACGCCTTCGAATCCTTCGACCTTGGCCTGGTTCCATTGAACAACGCCGATTCCACCCTTTCCGGAAACTCCGGCGGGGGTACGTACTACTCCAACTGCATGTACTCATGGCGATGGAGTTCATACAAGAATTCCTGCAACGCCAACATTGACATCCCTGCAGGATTTGAATTCGATTACTTCGGTACCACGTACGATGGTGATGACGCCAACGACCGGATTCAAATCGGCCGTCAGGGTTACATGTACTTCATCAGCAACGGCAACGCCAACACCGAGCGTGGCATCTGGACAAGCAACAACCCTGAACTCCCCTACAACAGCAACACGATTGCCCGACCCGGTTTGATCGCGCCGTTCTGGTCGAACTACAACGATGCATACTGTACGGTGAACACCAACGTCGACTGCACCGTTTACTACCGGATCGTTCCCTACAACGGTAAAGGAACGGATGTGGCTGCGGACATCACCTCAGATCCCAACTGGGACGTTGAGGACAGCCCCATTCGCATCAACCCCGTGAACGACTACCTCGTGATTTCATCGGATTTGACCATCAATCCTGGTGTGGAAATTGAGATTGCGCCAGGCAAGGGCATTTCCTTTGACGGTTCATGCACCCAATTCTCTGCCATCGGTGAGGAAAACAATCCGATCAACTTCACCGGTATGAACGGCGGCGAATGGCTCGGCATCGCCTTCACGGACGACTGCGCCACTGCTGGTGGCACGGACGACCGGCACCAGTTCAGCTTCGTGAACTTCAACAACACTTCGGACGCTGTGATCCGCTCCGGCTCCCGCCACAACGGGCAAGGGCCCTCTTGCGGTTCCTCAACGGCGAACTGCAACACCGGTAACTACACCATGTCCGATGTGACCTTCACGAACGTCGGTTCGGTGTTCTCCCACGGCAGCGGCCAAGGCACAGTGTTGACCATGACCGACTTCACCATCAGCGGTGTGGACGGTTCCTGTTTCAACCTGCCAGAAGACAGCCGGGTGACCTTGATGGAAGGTACGATGACGAACTGCAACACCGACGGTGGCCTCACCGACGGTGCCGTCGTCAGTGTCCTGAACTCCAACGGCGGCGGGCTGCTCCACATGGAGAACATCACGGCGAGCAACGCTTACCAAAACTTCGTCCGCATTGACCTCGAGGACCTCTTCATGTCCAACGTGTCGCTCACGAACAGCGGAACGGGTTACACCAAGCACGCCATCGACCACACTCCGTGGCGAACCGGCTCTCAAACCGGTTCAACGGCTTACTTGTCAAACGTCGATGTTCCCAACTACGACGACGGCTCCTACATCGACGCCATGGAATCCTTGATTTTGATGGATGTTGACCTGGCTGACAACGACCTTGAATTCCGACCGGGTGGTGCTTCACAAAACGCCAACGGGCCCTCCAGCTCCAATGCGATTTTGGACGGCATCACCTCCGGTGACCTCACGATGGACCGGGTTCATCCGGGGACATTCAACGACATCACGGCCGGCGATGTGTCCATGACGGGCAACGCCATCACCTCGGAAACGCTGAATATGAACGACTTTGACATCGGATCTTTCGGTGTGACGGGATGCGGCTGGACAATGGTGATGGATGCACCAACGCTTCATGCGTTCAAGTCCTCCTCGTCGTGTCCAACCTCGAAGAACACCGTGACCATCGCCGACGCCATCTTTAACCACGGCTCCCTCACGACGGATGTCATCGACGGTCGAAACTCCCACATCACCGTGGGTGAGTCAACCATCACCTCTTCAACGGCCAACAACACCACCGATGTGGGGAAGGCTCGCGTCGGGACCAATTTGGTCCTCATTGCCGTGAGCCTCAACGGAAGCGATTGTGCTGATGCGGATGGTGCAACGAACAACTGTTCGGTTGATGTTGCGACCACGACCTCCAACCCATCCATGGTGTACTACGGCGGCCTTGCTTCCGTGCGCACCTACCGAATCACGCCTCAAGGCCCTGCCTGGAAGGCAGATCACGTGGTGACGACGACGTTGGTCGACAGCAGCATGAACGAAATGTTCCAAATCGGATCTCATGTGACGGACGCCACAGGTAACGCCAGTGTTTGGGTTGTTGTGGAGGACAGCGATGACACGTCTTACGAAGACACCATCATCCGCGCCTTCGGTATTGCAGGAACCAACGAAACCTATCCGGATGATTATCCCGACCTGTCCCTTGCCAGCGACTGGTACAACGACACGTTCACTTGGGGCGACCATCTTGACCTCAAGCTCGTGCCAGCACCAATCACCTTCGACGACCCGTCCCTTGACTGTCAGACGCTGGTGACCACGTGGACCAACCTCACGGGGAACTACGACCCTGGTACCAAACTCTTCACGTTTGATGACACAACCATCACCGTGGCTGCGGATTTGACGCTGGACGGATGCGGTCTGGTCATGCAAGGTGGAGCCCTCAAGGTTCAGAGCAGTGCTACCACTTCGCCTGTGATCACGTTGGCCGCAGGATCCGGTAACTTCGCAGGTTCCTCCGGTTCCATCACTGCCAACGACGCGGGTACTTCTGGGAATCCAGCTTCCATCCGGGCCGTGTCGTCGACCTACGGACTCCACCTTGACATCGTTGAGGGTACATTGACCCTTGACAACGCTGTCATGCGGAACGTCGCTCAAGACGCTACCCTCGGAGCAGCACTGTACATCGGCGCTGGTGCTGAACTTGTGATGTCCAACGGGGCCACCATTTACGGTGATTCAGCCTCCTCCGATGAGATGGCCACTGTCATGGTCAAGGGCGGTAGTGCTGACATCAGCGATTCGAGCATCATCAACAACGGTGCATCGGGGACTGCCCTCTGGTTGGAAAACACCGCCGCTACGGCCTCGAGCCTGACGGTGCGGAACGCCGCAGTTGGCATCCAATCGTACAACGCAGCTCCTGATATCGACAACTTTGTGTCCAACGGAAACACGGTTGGTTTGGCCACGTACGGTGGCATGTCCCTTCCAACGATCTACCGAAGCAGCGCCCTGTCGGGTCAATCGGCCGGTTGGACCACCTACGAGTTCGACCTGTCGAATTATCTTGGGAAAGGCGACTACCTCCAACTCGGTGCGAACTCCATCTACGGTGGGGGTAATGCTCACCCCTCGTACAACTTTGCATCCAGCAAGTACTACTTCATCACGGACCGCTACAATGTTGAGATCACCGATGAGGACGGCAACACTTGGAACATCACGAGCGACGACCAAATTGGTTACTACCCGTACTCTGCAAACGACCCAGCAGAAGGCGTTGGCCCCGTTGGTACATACAGCGGCGGCACCGGCGGTGCTCCATCGTGGCATTGCAACTACTATGCCGCAGACTACAACCCGAACTACTTCCGTGAGGGGTATTTCTACTACCTTTACCGGGGTTGGCTTGGACAAAGCTCGGGTTACAGTTCTTACGACCGACCCATTCAATTTGGGTTCGACTGGGAGTCCCTCGGTGACCAAACCCCATCCTCCGGAACCTACCCTTACCGGTACTGGGGCTACAACGCACCAACCTACCAGTTCAGCGGCGTGTATCAGCCTCCTGAGGGCCCCAGTGGTGTGTCAACGCCACGCCAGCCCGGTAACTTCGAAGGTTCCCAAGGATCGCAGTACTACCCCTCGTGGTATCAGAACTACGGCATCTGTCTTGATTACGCCTACACGTACTACATGAACAGCGGACAAGGTGCCCGCATGACGATGCCCATTGTCGACATCTCCGCCAGCAACATCTCAAAGATTTCGATGTGGATTGATGTGCTGCACCGCGGCAACGACAATTATCAAGATCGTTATGATTTCGTGGCACGCGTTGGTAACGATCCCTCCGATTTGGGTGATTACCTCCGCGAGTCCGGTACGCCTTCGTTCACCAACGGCACCATCACCGGTGCCGATTACGGTGTCGAAATCGGCGGAGCGTTTGCCGCAGGTAATTACGAGGACATCACCGTCACGAACCCAACCTACGCAGGTCTCCACATCACGGGACAGGCTGCTTCATCGGTGAACCGCTTCAACGTCACCGACGGTGATTACGGTGTTCTGGTTGGCAGCACGGCCTCAGGTTCAGTCCACATGACCAACCTCGACCTTGACGACCAAGGATTGGCTGGTGTCTATTATGTCAACGACCTTTCGGGCGATCTGTCCGGCAGCATCACCGGATCCGATGGTGCAGCGTTCAAATACGGCCCCAACACCAACGATGCCGTTGAGTTGTCAAGCATGACGATCACCGGCAACGCCCTTGGCATTGAGGCTGGTGGTTCGGGTGAGTTCACCCTTACGGATGTGACCATGTCGAACACACACGATGTGAACATCACAGGCTCAACGGTGATGCATTTCATTGAAGGAACTGTGGACACTTCCCTGGTCGCTGTAACCAGCACCGGTCTGTTCAACCGCCAACGACAGGTGGACATCACGGTCAAGGCCAACGTCTCCGCCGTGGAACAAACCGTGAGCGACACCTTGGTCGTCCTGAAGGACAGCGAAGGCGTGGTTCAAGGTCAGGTTGAGACGGACACAAGCGGTGTCGCAGAAGGCATCACCTTCACCACACAGACCGTTGATGCCTCCGGGTTGACAACCAATCCCACGACCGGTTACACGGCGGTGACGGTGTCGATGATCGGCACTTATTCCTGGGTGAGCAACACGGACAACAACGGTGACTTCCGCTACGACTTCTTGGACCTCACTTTGGAGAACTCCGCAGGACAAACCTCGGACATGTACCTCGAGGACACGTTCACGGCCCGATTGTGCTACAGCTACACGTCGTCCAGTTACATCTACGAGTAGCCCTGTACGGGTCTCTCCACGGGTGGCGAGCGAGATTTCAGCAACGGCATGACCGAGTACGGATACTACTACGCCTTCAACGGCAACGACCTCGAGGGTGAGACCGTCATGATGGACGCTCCATTCCTCTACGTGGACGACGGTAACCAGTACTGGAACGGCAGCACGTGGATCGTCACGGCTTCCTACGATTACTACGCCACAAACCGAATGTATCCTTACTACTACGCCAACGTCAACACGTACTTCAGTGACTCCACGGTCACCACGCTAGCCGTGTCCGACACTGGGAACCCTCAGGGCTTCACGCTGGGATACCTGTATTACTCGATGAACCTGATGATGAACAACACCAGCATTTCTGGTCTGGCCACCATCTACGGCTCCATGGGCTACGGGTACTACCCGAACTACCAGCTCGAATGGTTTGACATCACAAACAGCACGTTCACCCACTTCCGCGGATACCGTGAAGGGACGAGCCTCAACTACGAGGACACGTGCATTTCGATGGTTGCGGGCAACGGGACGTCCATCATGAACAACACCTTCGACAACTGTATGATCGGTGTGTTGATGGATTTGTCCCCGTATTCGTACTCACACTCATCGAGTGTGTACGGGGCCGACAACCTGGTGATCAGTGGCAACACCTTCCTGAACGGCGGTGAAGTGGCTGACGTTTACGGTGACCCAGCCAACAATGTTGATGGATTGGTCGTCGAAAACAACGTGATGAACCCAACCCAAGGCGGTTCAGGTGTTGCCATCCAAAGCGGTAACGCTGCAGATGTGACCATCGCGAACAACACCATCAACAACGCAGCTGATGGTGTTTACCTCCGTGATGTGAACGGTTTCTCGATCGAGAACAACGACATCATCGGTGTGTCCGACCCCTCGGAAACCGGCATTCTGGTCTTCGGCGGCAGCGGTGACGTGGTTGGAAACGACTTGACGGACGCCGATGGTGGCATCTACCTCCTTGAGATGGAAGCACCACCATCCCCCACCAACGCATTGTGTGAAATTGGCCGAAACGATTACGGCCGAGGACCGCACACATGCACATGGACGCTCGCAGCCGGTAAAGAAGCCCTCTTGAACCTCGGCACCGACAGCTGGGGCTACGAAATCAGCATCTCTGTTGCCAAACCCGACGGCACCACTCAGAGCTGGCCCACCTACTCGTTCGCCAGCAACACCCAGTACACGCCTTTGGCTACGTTCACAGACGCTGGTAGCTACACGCTGACGGTCCGCGACTCGTGGGGTGACGGCGGTGCGACCATCACGGTGTTGGAATCCAGTTCGGGCTCCAACGGTTACGCCGGTCCTGAAATCAGCGACAACACCATCGCTCTGAGCAACGGACGCACTTCGCCCAATGCTCAAGGCATTGCCATGATCGATTGCGACGGTGTCACGATTCAGTCGATGGACAACACGATCACCTTGGAGGACAACGCCTTCGTGATTGAAGACTGCGACGCTAACGACCAAGGCTCGACCTTGACGGGTAGTGACAGTTCATCCACCAACGGCATCCTGGCCGATGACACCAACAGTGCGCTTGTGCTGAACGGTACGACCATCAGTGGGTTTGCCACGGGTGTGTTCAAGGAAGGCGGGACCCTCACGATGATCGGTGGCGCCGACTTGACGGGCAGTGACTACGCTGTGTACGCTGACGATGTGATGGTGTACGCCATCGATGCCAGTGTCGACGGCGGTGCATCTGGAACCGGCCTTCACGTGGTGAACAGCGATGATGTGTGGGTTTACCCCATGGATGCCTCCGGTTTGGTTGGCATGTACGTCGAAAACTCGCCGTTCCGTTGGGACGGCGGTGAAACCGATGCCACGACGGCCTTGTCCGTGGTGGACGCTACAGGTACCGTTGAGAACATGACCTGGTCGGCTGCCACCACGCAGATCGATGCCGGTGTCGGTGCTCACGTGACCTCGATTGGTAACACCCTTGACGTGACCAAGATCAACGTGCACACCTCTGCTGTCATTGACGAAGCCAACCTCATGTCTTTGGACACCACGCACCTCGGGGCCGCACCCACCGCAGAGGTCGCCCTGATGCTGATGTCCACGGACAACGAGCGTGCTTCCTACGTTTCGACCAGCTTCCAGCCTGAGGTCATGACCGTCGACGGTTTGAACACCGATTGGGTTGGGGGCAACGCTCTCAACCCATCCGGCTACGCCATGCCCGGTAACATGAGCGGTGACGGCACGGACGACCTCCTTGTGACCTACATCGAAGGCGATGGTTTGTACCTCGGCCTCACCGACACCGACGTGTCCACCTCCGACGTGCTGATTTACATCAGCGTTGACGGCAGCGGCAGCGACGTGGGTTACAACGGCTTGGGCGGTGCCCACAACCTGCCTTTCAACGCCAACTACGTCCTTTGGGCTGACAGTGATTCGTCGTACGACCTCTACAGTTACGGGTTCCTCGGCTGGGGCCAATCCAGTCTGAGCACGGCCAACGTTGATGTTGACTTCTCAACGTCGTTCGCTGAGATGTACATCCCATGGAGCCGATTTGGTGGTATGCCTGACCACGTCGACATCGTTGCGATCGTCCAGGCAGAGTCAACCGCTGACATCTCGGTTGTTCACCCAACGCAAACGTTGGACTCGCAGAACACCTTGCAGAACTTGACCAAGTTCGTCACCGTTGAATTGACTCACGACGACCTCCCAGAGGGTGAGCTTGACAACGAGGTCTTGGTCTACCGTTCCTACAAGGGTACGACCACTCCATCGGCCGCCAAGGAGTACAACTTGATGGTCAAAACCGACGCAGATTGTGCCATGGATTGGGCCGTTGTTGAAGACATTTCGATGGCAACCAACGTTGTCTTCGATGATGCGTACACCGCAGGCGCAGGGGAAACCACCGATGTCCGTGCAACCATCAACATGGAGCGAGCGTGCCCCGTCATCGACACGGATGGCAGCGACCCAACCACCGACGGTCTGGTCGACTTCTCCCGTGACGAAGACTCCGGCGCCCTGACCTTCAGCTTGACCAACTTGGCTGATGACGTGCAAGACGAAGAAGCCGACCTCACCTGGACCGTGACCGAGGGCACCCTCGTGGCCCACGACAACGTCCTCGTGGACTGGGTTCAGAACGGACAAGACGTGACCATCACGCCGCTGACCGACCAGTTCGGTACGGTCGTGTTCGCCTTCGAGGTGACCGACAGCAACGGTTTGGTGGACGACCACAACATCACGTTCACGGTCGAAAACGTCAACGACGCTCCGGTCATCTGCAACGTTGAGCGCCAGGACTGCATGCCGATCATCTCGGAAGACGACGGTTTCAACAACATCCTCCCCGAAGGATTTGGTACCCACACCAAGTTCCTTGGCGATGTTTCCAACACGACCCGTTCCTACATCCGTGACATGGCCAACGAACAAGCACCTACCCGACAGGTGTACAACTGGTCTGCCACAGCGTACAACGACGGCACCACGGACGCCTGTTCTGCCTTCTCGGTCGACATCATCAACAACGAATTGACGATCACCGAGAACACGAACAACGAACTGGGTGGTCTGTGTGACATCGTGCTCGGTCTTTCCGACGATGGCGATGAAAACACGGCAGCTGAGACCTTCACGGTCGAATTCTCCGTGTCACCGGTCAACGACGCTCCTGTCATCAAGACCTGGAACCGCACCACAGAAGCGGTGATGGTGGCCAACAACGGCTCCATCCCTGCACTGCCTTGGTCGATTTCACTGATGGAGGACGACACCAACACCAACAACTTGACCTACAACCTCACCGCCATCAAGACGGACGTGGATCACGAGATGGATGACTTGACCTGGACTGTCGAATCGACCGACCAGTGTGTGTACACGAACTACTTCACCACGAGCATCGTCGGTGACCTCCTCATGTTTGAGCTCATCCCGGACGCCACGACCAACGCCAACGATTGGGAGATTGACTACCTCAACAACAACGGTATCCACCAGATTGGACCGTCAGGCTCCGAGTACTGTCAGATCCGCTTGGTCCTCCGTGACTCCGCCGGCGCTCCGTCGTACGTGCCCAACTACGACACCACTCTGATGCCCATCGCTGACTACCAGCAAGGCGTCGCCACCAAGGAAATCGGTGTCCGTGTCGAGAACGTCCGTGAACAAGTGCCCGACTACGCCTTCAACGACGTCAGCGGGTTCTCCTTCAACGGCATCACCAACGTCATGAGCGGCACCTACGTGCCCGTGACCGTGACCGTTGACGGTGGTGGCGATGAAGGGCCTTACCGATACGACCACATGTTGGCTGTGACCTTCCACACGGACGGTCACGCCGATCTGGAACAGACCCGGTACTACACGGTGCCTGCATACGGCGAGTCGGTCGACATCACCGAGTACGTGTACATCACCCGTGACACCACCCACGTGTGGGTCGAGATGGATGTGTTGACCTGTTTGAGCAACCCGTGCGACCTGACCGTCACCGCCGCCGACCGCTTCCAGGCTGATGAGCCTGCATCTCACTATGCGATCATCAACAACGTGCAGAGCACGGACGCCTGGTCCAAGCCCGGTCAGTACGGTAAGGACGCCACGAGCACCTCGCAGCGCCGACCGCTCCTTGAGGACAGCAACTGGTGTAACAACATCATGACCTCCCTTGAGACCGCCGACGTTTGTAACCACGCCAACATGCCAGCGAGCAACTTCTTGTCGACCGACCAGAACCTGCCTGCTGTCGTTGACACCATCGGTGCCAGCTCCGTGCCTTCGTTCGCACCCAGCATCGTGGCAGTGGCCCTTTCGGGTCTCTTCGTGAGCGCCCTCACCCTGTCCGGTCGCCGTGCCGATGACGAGGAAGAGGTC
>Ga0181566_10001110_pt1 | contig 22095 bp, 16 predicted proteins | sample 101ome_15_FD_133762 | JGI IMG/M metagenome (GOLD analysis project Ga0181566, IMG submission 133762) | Coastal salt marsh microbial communities from the Groves Creek Marsh, Skidaway Island, Georgia - 101402AT metaG (megahit assembly) | ecosystem: Environmental > Aquatic > Marine > Intertidal...
CGACGCACTCCCTGCGCAGCAGTCAGCCACCCAGCACCGTCGGCTAGCCGAGCTTGAGCTGGACTACGCTCAACAGGCACAGCCCCAGCCCGGGGCCACCGAGCTTCTCGAGGCGCTGCGCGCGCGCGGCGCCCGGTTGGGCATTCTCACGCGTAACAGCGTCGAGAACGCCGAAGTGACGCTTAAGGCCTGCGGCCTGCGCAGTTTCTTTGACGACGCGTGTATCCTCGGTCGCGAGTCAGCCGAGCCCAAGCCCTCGCCGGCCGGCGTACTCCATCTGCTAGCGCATTGGAAGAGCACCCCAGAGCAGGCCGTGATGTGCGGCGATTTTCGCTTTGACCTCGAGGCCGGGCAGAGCGCCGGTACGGCGACGGTCTATGTAGATATAAACGACAACAACCTATGGACGGACTGGGCCGACCATCGCGTAGAGACGCTGCACGCACTGCGCGCACTCGCCACGGCCTAATGTAAAAGCTGCTATGCGCTACGTGTGTTGCATATCCTTTCTTTTGTTCCTACTCACCCTAGGTCAGACGCTTATGTCGCACGCCGCTGCACCGTATATCGATCCAGCAACGGACGCCGAGCACTGGGGACCGGCCGACCCGAGCAAGACGCTGTTCTGGACGCCGGCCCAGCAGGTGGCAGGCTACCGGAATATGGAAAAGCTCTCTCCCGCTCGCCGCATACCGGCCAGCACGACACCCAGCGCTCTACCCGAAGCACTCGTCGACCTGTCCGGGGTCCGCTTTGTGCACGATGGGGTCGAAATGACCGTAGAGCAGTACTGCGCAGAAGGGAGCGTGGCCGGGCTCATCGTGCTGCAAAACGGCACCGTCGTTTACGAGCGCTACGGCTTGGGAAACGACCAGTCCACGCGCTGGGCTTCCTGGTCCGTGGCCAAATCCATCACGTCGCTCTTGGTGGGCGCGGCCGTGCGCGATGGATACATTGAGCGCGTCGATGAAAAGGTGGTCGACTACCTGCCGCGTCTTAGGGAATCGGCCTACGCGGGAGCGACAATCCGCAACGTGCTGCACATGGCTTCAGGCGTCGCGTGGAACGAGGACTACGTCGACCCGCAGTCCGACGTCAATCGGGCTCCGTGGGGCACGCTCTCACTGCAGCGATTTCTGCGCGATAAGGGCGCAGCCGCTAGACCAGGCACGGTGTTTAACTACAATACAGCCGAGTCCAACCTCGTCGGCACGCTGCTGCGCGCGGCGATCGGCAACAATTTGTCGACGTATCTATACGAAAAGATCTGGCAGCCCGTCGGCATGGAAACGGACGCCTACTGGACGCTCACCGAGCCGGGCGGCGGCGAGTTTGGCGGCTGCTGTCTGAGCATTACGCTGCGCGACTACGCGCGCATCGGTCTCTTTGCCCTGCGCGAGGGACGCCTCGAAGACGGCACGCTGGTGCTAGCCGAAGGCTGGATGCGCGACGCGACGCAGCCCTCGCCAGCCGCGCCCGAATACGGCTATCTCTGGTGGCTGCGCGGCGACGGCTCGTACCGCGCCAGCGGCGTCTTCGGTCAGGGGATCTCCATCCATCCGCAAGAGGGCATCGTCATCGCACTAAACAGCGCACGGTCCAACGCCAGCACGCCGGAGGATTCAGCCCGACAGGAAGCGCTCTTTACGGCACTAGCGAACGCTCTTGTGGGTGCAGAATAACGTGCCACACTCGAACTCTCCGCTTAGACAGCCCCAATAGGAGGACCTATGAGCATCGGTCGAATATGGCCCAGTGAAACGGTAGAAGTGCGTGATCCGCTCAGCGGCATCGCGCTGCGCCAGCTCACCAACTATCGCGCGCATAGCCATCACTTCTACTTTACCAATCCCGGCTGGTACGACGGCGGACGCCGCCTGCTGGTCGCCTCCGATCGCGACAACCGCACCAACCTATTTGGCCTCGACCTGGACAGCGGCCAGCTCCAGCAGCTGACCGACCTAGACCCTTTGCCCCTGCCGCGCGAAGTGGAGTTCCTGCGCGCCTGCGTCAGCAGTACGAGAGACGAAGCCTACTTCTGGTACGGCATGGAGCTGCGCGCACTCGACCTGCACAGCTTGGAAACGCGCGTGCTCTACCGCATGGAAGACGGTTGGGACGTGTCGATGATCAACTGCAGCGCCGACGGGCATCACGTCTACGCCAGCGTCTCCGAAGATATGTCCTCGCGCTTCCGCGTCGACTATCTGCGCGGCTACGTCGGCTTTCGCGAGACCTGGGCCGCCCGACCGCCCAGCCGTATCCTGCGCATCGCCGTCGACGGCTCGGGCGGGCAGATCCTCTTTGAGGAGTCCTACTGGATCGGCCACGTCAATACCTCGCCGACGCGCAACGAGCTGTTGACCTTCTGCCACGAGGGACCGTGGAACGAGGTGGACAATCGCATTTGGGGCATGAACGTCGACACGGGCGCAGTGTGGAAAATTCGCTCACGCCAAGAGGAAGGCGAGGCCGTTGGACACGAGTACTGGCACGCCGACGGCGAGCGCATCGGCTACCACGGCCGCAGGGTGGACGGCACGCAGTTTATCGGCCACGTGCGCTACGACGACACGAATCCGGTCGAGACGGCCTTTCCCGGCAAGACTGGACACATCCATTCCAACGGACCCGAACTGATCGTCGGCGACGGCGGCCGCGTTGTCCGCCTATGGCAGCGGCAGGGCGATGGGTATGGCGCGCCGCGCGCCCTGTGTCGCCACGACTCATCGATGAAGATTCAGCAGCTGCACGTGCACCCACGCTTTTCTCCCGATGGAAAGCACGTGCTCTTTACCAGCGACGTTTCCGGCTACGGTAACGTCTATCTGGCCGAGGTGCCCGACGTTGACAGCTTGCCAGAGGTAAAGGATTGACTACCAAGTCTCAAAAAGACCGGACACAAAGCGGCCATCCGACGTTCCATAGACGAAATAGCCGACTGGGACTGCGAACGCCTGATCGTCGGCCACGGCCAGCCCTTAGAAACAAAGGGCCATCACGCCCTTCGACAGGCCTACGCCTTCTTGTCTCACTAGGGCATGGACGGTCACATATCGCGTCGCTCGACCCACCACATCAGCGCGCGAGCGCTCAGCGGCAGGCCTATGCAAAAATAGGTTATCCACCAGAAACCCGAGACAACCTGCTCTCGATCAAAGGGTGCTCGGTCAGCGTTAACTTGAAAAAGTGCCCAAGCCGTCAGCAGGGCGACGAGCATCCACGCCAGCCAGCACGCCGCGCAAAAATAGAAAAACAGACGCCGCGGGCTGTCTTTGGCCGTTCGCTCCTTCTTTGTCCTATCGTGCATAAAGGCCTATCCAATATTGCAAGTGGGCATCTCCCAGCGAACTTACCCACACTCTGTTGAGCGCGCGACGCGTACGCGGTATTTTTATCGTCCAATCCATTCACGAGAGAGCCCCTATGTCGCAAGACTCCCACGCCACGCTAGCCGGAAATCCGGTCCACATGATCCGTCCCCACCTGCGCGACGTGCCCAAAGTAGGCCTGCCCGAAGGCTACGCAATCCGCTCGCTGCGCGTCGAGGAAGGCGCCGTGTGGACCGACGTCGTGCTCGACGCCGAGCCCTGGTTAGAACTGTCGAAAGAGCTCTTCACTAATGAATTTGCGCACGATCTGTCGTCCGTACCCGAGCGCTGTTTCTTTGTCGTAGACGATGCGGATGTGCCGGTCGGCACCGCCAGTGCCTGGTACAAAAACGACCACTGCGGACTCGACTACGGACTCATTCACTGGGTAGCCGTACGACCCAACTATCAGGGCAAGGGCTTGGGCAAAGCCGTGCTGGCCTACGCTTTAGAGAAGCTGTCCCTCTGGCACGAACGCGCTATGCTCGGCACCCAGTCAAAGCGCCTGCCGGCCATTGCGCTCTATCTGGACTTCGGCTTTTTACCCGACCTACAAAATCCCGACATCATTAAAGACTGGCGCCTGCTGCGCACGCAGCTCAACCATCCCGTGCTCAACAACATGGACTTCTAAACGACTGCGTTTTCCTTGTGCCGCATATCCCTTTTTCATTAGGTTCCGCTACGTAATGCTCACCTGAGAAAGGCGTCGTATGGGCCGTCTATGGGCCATCTTTTTTCTTTTTGCCACGCAGAGCCAAGCCCAAGGTCCCGCATGGCAGCTAGGGGGCAGCGGGAGCGCGTGGAGCAGGAGCGACTCGCTGCAGGTGCTGATCGACTTTGACAGCACCCCAGAATCCATCCAGCCCGTATACTTAGAACCCGAGCAAAACGTCCTGCATCTGCTGGAAAACTGGCAGTTCTGGCGCGTGCCCTCCGACTATGATCTGGGCTACGAAGACGGCCAGAAGCCACGCTTCTGGAACCGCTGGAGCGGCGCCGGAGGTGATCCCACGCAGAGCGGCATCTTTCTTATCGACGCCGACAGCACGACCTACAACGCCCCCAAAGTAGTCAATATCGCCAATACGTTTTTCACCATCGATACCGCCGTACCCATCCCCGCCTACCGCTTTGGCTTTTACACGCCGGACGAGGGATACCGTTCGGACGGCACGCCGCTGCGCACCGACGTCATACCGGCATTTGATGCCTCCATCGGCGGCGATGCGGAACCGGCCGTCAACTGGGGCGGCAATGATCTATTCCAACGCGTCGTCGCCAACGTCGGCACCAACTTCGAATCCGATGTCCGCATTGATTTCTCCCGCCAATATGCGCGTTTCTTTCGCTGGCGACGACGCGAATCCCCCGTCGATGCGGAGGCGCTCAACCGCTGTTCGGGCTGCGGTGGACAAGGCAATCAGGCCATTCCACTTAAAGGCACTATCGGTGGGTTTGATCTCTTTGCGCACGGCGTGCCGCAGCGCGCCTTTTATCTGAGTAAGGTTGTCGATTTAGGGCGCATCGTAAACTTCGGCCACCTACACTGGCACGCCACGCCCATGCGGCGCGTCAACGGCGTTGCCGTGGAAGACCCCAAGGCCGACGTCTGGCTCACAGCCGAGGTCCGCGTCGGACGCGACGACGACCCGGCAGTCTACCACGAATACACTAACACCGGACGCGAAAAAGAAGTTTCGCGCGCAACTTATGAGTCACTATCGGCGGTCCTGGGCCGCGACCCGCGACCCGGCATCCGCGCCTCGATAGGCTACGATACCGATAACTGGTCGTTTTGGTCCGTACCTTTTACCGAGACCGGACAGCTCGTCCGGCTGCGCAGCGGCTCTCATCTACAGATCAAACTGACGCTAGAAAGCCGCGACTTCGACGCGTGGATCCGCATTGACTCGCTGTGGATTGAAACACCCCCTCTACTAGTAGACGAGGTCGTCGGTGAAATTGCCCGACTTGATGACCTACAGCCACAGCGCGGCTTCACCGAGGTCGAACTAGGTCGAGATACCGAGTTCGCCTACGACCTGCGCGCCGAGTTTACAACCGCTAGCGCGCCCGGCTTTGACGCACTGCGTATTTATACGGGCAGTCGGGCAGACTTTGTGCGCTTAGAGATGGGCGCGCCGCTCGCAGTCGTCGAGCCTGCTGCCGTTGCTCAAGAAGAAGACGCACTCGTCGTTCAGCTACCCGAGTCCATAACGCGTCGTAGCAACGCGCCCGTGCGCGTGGTATTTTCTACGCGCCTCTTTGAGTTTGCCTCGACCTTTGAAGGTGAAGTATTTACCAGCGATAGCGACGCGCTACCGCAGCCCGTTTTGCCGGGCGACGCCAGCGAAGCAATCGCCACCAACAGCCTGCGCGTGCTCAGCGCTGAAGGCGGAAGTGTCGACTTCGTACGGGATCTGCAGCGCTCAACCGGCGTGCTGACGCCCAACGGCGACAGCGTCAACGATCAACTGACGCTTCGCTACGCGCTCTTTCGCCTGCCTGGCCCCGTGCCGGTCCGTCTCGAAGTCTACACCCTCGACGGGCACCGCATAGCCCTTATCGAAGGCGGTCTGCAGGACGCAGGACCGCGGCAATTTGTCTGGGATGGACGCGATGAAAATGGGCGATTACTGCCGGCGGGGCTCTACCTGTTCTCAATCGCACTCGACACACAGGCCACTCAGAAACGCACGCTGTATTCACTGGGCATCGCCTACTAATACGCCCATGCACGCGCTCCTACTCATCACACTCTTCTGCACGGCGCTGGCCGCCGACCAGCTGCGCATTGATACACCGGCCGAGTGGTCGAACTGGGAGATGCCGCGCGACCTGATTCGCTTTAACGCGCGCGGTAATCTGCAGCTGACAAAGTTTCGCAAAGACATCAACGCCGTAGCCAACGCCGCGCAGTTTAGGCATCTGACGCGCACGCGCGGTGATCGAGTCGCTGGCGGGCTTTGGGAAGCCGGATCCAATCCGCGCGCGGCAGCCCGCGTGATAGACGGCGACCCATCCACCTACTGGCAGGCTTCACCCGACGACGTGCTGGGCGATTGGTTTGTGCAAATCGACTTAGGCCGCGCCGTGCTGGCCAAAGAGATTCGCCTGCATTTTCCCGATCGAGACGGCGCGCGTCCCTTTCGCCAGTTCACCTTATTCACGGCAACGGGCATGACCTCTGACGCCCTGGACGACCTCTTTATCTTCAGCCCGGTATACTTTACCACGCAGCCCAATCGCTCAACCGAAGTCGTTATTCCGCTGAGCTTTGACCTGCAGGACAGCGCACAGGTCATCGACGAGGGGCTCGACGTCAACCTACAGGCCATCGACCAGTACCGCCTCGTTCAGTATATCAATTTCACCGTCGAATCTTTCGATCCCGAAGGGGCACTCGGAGAAATAGAGGTAGTTGCCGTCGGCGACAATATCAGCATCGGCACGGTCGGGCGCGGAGGCAGCGTCATCGATGGACTCACGGCGCGTTCCAACGAGAATATTCTAGACGCCGATATGAACACCAGCAACTCGATCTTACCCGTCGGCTTTGAGGGTCGCGTGCGCACCTGGGAAGAGCAGGGCACCTGGTTTTACGTCGACTTGGGCGCCGTCTTTTGGCTTGATGAACTCTTTCTCTACGTGCTGCGCCAGCGCGAGGGCACCGTCGGCTCGGTCGCCGGCGCACCGCGCGCCTTCAACTTTCTCTACTCAGACGGCACGCGCGCGATCCGCTCTGGCCTGCCCATTCCCGAGTCCTTTGACTTTACGCCGCTCATCGTCCAGCCCGACCCTACCCCCGTGCGCTACTTCCGCTACGTCTTTGCCCCGCGTCGCATTCGCTACCTTTTTTGGCACGCCCACATCCCGCAGGGCTGGGGATCGCGCTGGACGGAGATGATGCTCTACTCTCCCGGATATCCAGCCCAAGTCGTCCTGCGATCGCCCTTTATCGATCTGGGCACGCTGGCCAACGACGGGCGACCCAAGGTGATTAATCGACTGGTGTGGGACGCCGACCTTCCAGCAGGCACGCACCTGCATATGCGCTCCCGTTCCGGCAATAGCCAAAGCGCGGTTTACACGTTCTACAACAAGATTGGCGAAGAGGTCAAAGAGAACAAGTGGCTGAGTCTGCCCAAAGTGCTGCGCGGCCCCGTCGATACTACCGTTGTGGTCAGCGAAGACTGGGACGAGTGGAGTGAGACCTATACCGTTTCGGGCGAGGCGTTTAAGTCGCAAAATCCGCGGCGCTTTATCCAGCTAGAAATGACGCTTCAAACGGACGACCCAACCGTGGCACCCCAGGTTAATGCACTGTCTATCGAGTATGAAGAGACGCTGCTGCAGCGCGCCGTTGGCAGCGTGGCACCGCGCAGCACAAAGGCCAATACGGACACGCGCTTTACCTATGCGCTGTGGCCGAAGGTCGATGGGGAAGATGCCGGTTTTAACAGGATGCGCTTTGGCCTGCCGTCCTTGGCACAAGACATAGAAGTGCGCATGGGCGGTCGGATCGTCGCACCTACCCGGCTAGATATCAGCGCCGACTCGCTGCACATAGACCTCCCGCAGCCCGTGCGCAACGATTTGCTGGAGGTCGCTTTTACCACGCGAGTAACGCGCAACGGCACCGTCATCTCGCTGGAGCTAGGATCCACCGAACACCCCGGTCTCTGGCAGTCCGTCGAGGCCGCTTCACGGCGCGCCAATGTCGTCATGCTGCCCGAGGTCATTGGCGAAAGGAGGCTGATCGAGGCTCTGGATATTTCCTCGTCGGTGCTGACGCCCAACGGCGACGGCCTTAACGACGAAGTGTATATTCGCCTGGTCACCCTAAACGTGGACGAGGCCGCTCCACACGTAGACCTCTTTGACCTGCGGGGCAAACGACTAGTGCGTTTAGAAGCAACTTCTACCCGCCAGGCCGAATATGCCTTCGCGTTTACAGGACGCGATGCTGCCGGCCGCCTGCTGCCGCCTGGCGTCTACCTTTACCGCGTTGACCTCGGCGCCGATTCGGGTCAGGACACCGCGCTGCACTCCCTCTCCATAGCCTATTAGATCAAAGCCCGAGCCGTTCCACCTGCCAAGCCGGTGCGCGTAAACGCACCAGTTCGGCCCGCAGCTTTTCCTGCATGCTGGCCAGCCTATCCCCTTCGCGCTCGGCCAGGTTGACCAGCTCGTTCGGATCGCTGCGCTTGTCGTGCAGCGAAGTGGGTGCATCCCATGACGAACAGTTACTAACCGGTCGACGCCCCCCGTCAAAGGGTCCCAAATCGTACTTGATAAAGCGCGCCAGATGGTAGCCGTGCCAGTAGAGCGGCTCGTTGTCGTCAACCGGCGACTGGTGCAGCGTCCAATCGCCGTCCGTAACCGTCACGCTCTTGCCAAACATGCCCATCAGCGCGCATGATCGCGTCGGCGCATCGGCATTTTCTAAGACGGGCAAGAGGTCGATTCCGTGCAGGGGGCGTTCGTCGGGCATCTCGGGCAGTGGACGGCCCACCGCCGAGAGCACCGTCGGATAGAGATCCATCAGCTGCACGAGCTGGTCGCGGCGCTGACCGTGACCGGCTTCCGGGTGACACATGATAAAGGGAATGTGCGCACAGCCGTCATACTGATGCGTGCCCAGCTTGCCCATGCGCCCGTGGTCTCCGTTCCACGTGCCGTGATCGGTGGTCAGCACAACCAGCGTGTCCTTCCACAAATCGAGCTCGTCGAGCGCGTCAAAGACCTTGCCCAACCACTGGTCGAGAAAAACCACTTTGGCCGCGTAGCGCGCGCGCATGTTTTCGAACTGCGCTTCGCTGTAGTGGTCGCGCCACGGCGCATAGGGCGCGGCGGCTCTGAGCCCTTCAATATCGTAGCCGCGCGAGTCAAACTGCTTGAGGATCTCTTCGGGTGGATCCCACGGCTCGTGCGGATCAAAGATGTCTAGGTGCAGATAGAAGTCTTCGTGCGTGCTGTTGCGGCGCAGCCAGTCGGCGGCCTTGGTGCAGACCTGCGCGCAGAAGTAATCCTCGTCGCGCTGGCGAATAAAGTGCACGTTGCGCCAGTGGCGTTCGTTTTTGCCCATTCGATCACCCGGTGGACAGGGAAAATCTATCGGATCGGTATAGAGCGCATCCGACTCGATGCCGCGCACAAACTCAAAGCCCGTATAGCCCATGTGATAATTGCCCGATCCCTGCTCCCACAGGTGAAAGTGGTCGGTGAGCAAGCAGCTGACGGGATACCCCTGTTCCATGCTCCACTGAATCGAGCGGTTGGGCGGTCCCGACACCTGACGCGGCAGATCGCGGTCTTCCTCTTCGAGCGGACCCCAGCCGCGCTCCAGAAATTCTAGCCGACCGGTATAGATATCGCGGCGTGCCGGCATGCAGGGCGTCGAGCCGATATAGGCGTTGTCGAATACGGTGCCGCGCTCTATCAGGCGATCCATATTCGGCGTGGGCACCGACCAGGCAGGCGCTTCGGCGCTCCAGCACTGGTCCAGCGGACGGCCTCCGCTGTAGGCACCGACGTGATCGCGGCGCAGGGTATCACATAAGATGGTAATGACGTTCATCGCATTCCTCTATCTGGGTTTTGTATCTCAGCGCGCATGCGGATCGAGCCGCGCGCTATCCCCGGGAAATAGGCGCAGCCAGTCTTGGGCGCTCTGCGCTACGCTGTCCGGGCGTTCGGCGCTGCGCGCGACAAAGCCGGGAATGTCCGGCCGCCCCGTCGGCTTGCGCCGGTCGCAGTAGCGCAGGTCGAGGCTCCAGCGCACGCGCTCCGTGCTGTTGACCACCGAGCGATGCACCGTGCGACTCTGGATCATAAGAACGCCGCCCCTGTACACGGGGCAATCAACGACGCGCGCGTAGTCCGGCATCTCTTCCTCGTGCAGGCCGTCGTAAAAACCGATGCGCTCATGCGGCAACGTCTGCCAGCGATGGCTCCCGGGAATCACCTGCATCGCACCCGTTTCCATCGGCGCATCGACGAGCGGTATCCAAAAATTGACCATAAACGTATCGTCGGCTTCACGCTCTAGGTAGCCCATATCCTGGTGCCACGGCACGACGGTTTGCTCATGGTCGGGCAGCTTGGCGCGCGAGTTAAACTGCGGATGGGCGAGGATCTCCGGGCCGATGACCTGTTCGACAATGTCGAGCAGAGCCGGACAGGTCCACACCGCAAACATACCGGCCGTCTTGTGGTGCTTGCCCTGACCAACGTGCCACAGCGCTTGCGCAGCCTCCGCTTCGGAATCGGCATAGAGCAGCGCTAGGCGCGTTTCAAACGGCGCGTCTTCGTGCAGCTGGGACAGCTGTCCGGCTGCGTGCAGCGCGCGCGCCTTAGCGTCAATAGCCGCTTCAAACTCGCCAATTAGGGGAGTCAGCACGGAGGCGTCCAACAGATCCTCGACGACGAGATACCCCTCGTCCATATACTGCGCCAGCTGTGCTTCGCTCAGTGTCATATTCTCGCGCCTGTTTTAGTATCGATACTGCGCCGCCCAGTGCTCCATGCGCTGGTCTTCGTGATACATGCGCCAGCGCAGCATGCGCTGACACATATCGAGCACGACGGACGCGTTTTCGGGCCGATCGGCCACGTTGTCGAACTCACCCGGGTCGCTGTGCAGGTCAAAGAGCAGCGGCGGCATCTGCGCGTCTGCAAAGTGCACGTACTTATAGCGATCGTCGCGCAGCACCCAGAGCAGATGCGCATCCATATCGGTATCCGGATCGAGCGCACGCGCACCCGAGCGATAGTCAAATTCGTAGTGAATTTCCGTCTTGCCGCGGTAGTCGTCCTCGTCGTGCAGGGCACCCAGCAAACTCTGTCCCTGAAAGCGATCGGGCTGCTCTACGCCGAGCCAGTCCAAGACCGTCGGGCCCAAGTCGACGGACTCGACAAACGAGTTGACGACGCGGCCGCGCGCCCCGTCGCCGGCCGAGTGCGGATCGCGCACAATGCAGGGAATGTGCATCGCCCCGTCGTAAAAGTGCCCCTTGCCGACTAGGTAGTGCTCGCCGAGCTGTTCGCCGTGGTCGGCGCTAAATACGATCAGCGTATCCTCCCACTGGCCGCTCCGTTCCAGCTCGTCAAAAAGGAGGCCGAGGTTGTCATCGAGTTCGGCGATCATGCCGTAGTAGCAGGCGCGAAACTCGCGCAGATGGCGCTCGTCAACGTGCGCTCCGCCGCCAATGGCAGCGCGGATATAGGGATGCGCGCTGTCGAGCTCTTCTGCGCGTCGGTCGCCGTCGGACATCCCGTCGGGATCAAACATCGAGCAGTAGGGCTCGCAGTTGATATTGGGCGGGTGCGGCTTGATGTAGTTGAGCGATAGCACCCAGCCCGTGTCCCCCCCGCTCCGCGCGCGAACGTAGTCGATCGCCCGATCCGTCACGTAGCGACACTCGCTGTGTTCGGCCTTGTATTTGGCCGGGTAGTAGCAGTCCAGATGTTCGCCCGGTCCGTCCTCGGGCACGTCGGGGCTGTGAATGGCTCCGTGGTTGAGCAGTTCGTCGGGATAGCCCTGCTCGCTCAGCCAGGCAAAGTACTCCTCGCTGTCGTACTCGTGGTAGTATACGCGCTCAAAGCCGGGCAGCACGTTGTCGTAGGCCAGCGACGTGCGCCGGCGGTCGCCCTCGGGCAGGATAGCCGGATCGACGCCGTAGTCGTTATAGCCAATCAATCCCGGATCATAGCCCGCTTTGCGCAGCGCATGGCCCCAGTTTTCCTCGGCGTCGCGCAGCGGCGTCATATTATTAATTGCCCGCGTCGAGCAGAGATAGCGGCTGGTGTAGATGCTCATGCGGCTGGGCCCACAGGGGGCCGTCTGGTTAAAGCAGTTCGCAAAGCGCACCCCCTGTGCGGCGAGGCGATCGAGATTCGGAGTTTTCACCCCCTCGTTGCCGGCCGCGCCCAGACAGTCGGCGCGAAACTGATCGGCTAGAATGAACAGCACGTTCTTTGCCACGATATACTCCTCCAATGATTGGCTGTCCCGCCGCACGTGCGGGCGTACCAGTGCAGCATGTGCTCAACCATCTAGCGCTGCGCGTTGGCTCAAAATAGGATGCGGTGGAACGGGGAGCAACTCACCGCACGCAGCGGCTAGGCAGTAGGCCCTCACCTGACTTGTTCCGTGACCACATATGTTTTTTTTTACTGAACTCGTCGCCTCTAGCTATGCGATACGGGACGTTGCCCCAAACATACACCAAGGCCTTGGAATAGCCGTCTTACGGAAGGACTGTACTGCCATGAAACCCCTAGCGCGCCTCCAACAAATATCCGTACTAGTCGTCGGGACAGTGCTCTGTGTATGCCAATACAGCAGCGCACAGCTAGCCGAGGCCTATGTAAAGGAAACAGGCCAAGATGGAGGAGGGAGAGTGTCAGACCACCACCTCTCGCAAAGCAAGGCCAACTACATCCAAGCGCGCATTCCCGGCCATCTCGGACTCGACGGCGCAGGCATCATCGTCGGCGTTGGCGACACGCGATATATAGGCGAAACGCATATTGACATGCGGGGACGGCACACGGTAATAGATCGCGACATAGGATGGAGCAGCCTCACCTGGCCCCCGACTAATCATGGGAACCACACTTCCGGAACCATCGGCGGCAACGGCAACCGCCATCCGCGCTTTGCCGGCGTCGCTCCCAGAGCTACGATATACTCGGCCGATACGAGTAACATCTGGGAAGTGGGTCTAACGCTAGCCAAACCACCCCGTATTCTGAGCAATTCATTTAACGAAGGTGACCTTATTCATAGTGATTGGTACGAGCAGAAGGGACGCTATAACAGCATCAGCCAAGAAATCGATGCGCTCTGCCTCGACCATCCCGACAAACTCTTTGTGTTTTCTGCAGGAAACTCAGGTGGCACACAGGAGGGATATCCAGAAAACTACCTAATGCTCAACCCTTCGTATGGCTCAGCAAAGAATACGCTGGTCGTCGGCCGACTTTCCAGACCAGCGGACTATACGTCGGCCTCCCCGTTCGGACCTACACGCGACGGCCGGATCAAGCCCGATCTCACCGCTTCACAAGAGATCATTGCACCAGTAGACAATCACGTGTATGAGTCCAAACAAGGATCCAGCATGTCAACTCCGCTGGTTTCAGGCGTGGCCGCGCTAATTACACAGCATTACAGGAACAACAACGGCGGTGAACATCCGGATGCAGGGCTATTAAAAGCTATCCTCATGAACTCGGCTGACTACATAGGTCCTCCAGGCCCGACGTTTGCCGGCGGGTTTGGCGCCGTCAACGCGCGGCGAGCGGCCGAGATCGTAACGGGACAGCAGTTTTATGCCAGTAGCGTCGGCCAGGGACAGCGCGAAACCGTGCAGATCACCGTCCCAGAGAATATCGGCGGCCAGAACATCGCCCAACTCAAGATCATGCTCTACTGGCACGACGCTCCTTCTGAGCCCTATGCGGCCTCTGCACTCGTCAACAACCTGGACCTAACGGTAGACGGCGGCGGCGCACGGCATCTGCCTTGGGTATTGGACACTACGCCAGCCAACGTGAACCAGCCGGCAACCCGCGGTATTGATAACTTGAATAACGTCGAACAGGTAGCTATCGACGCGCCTGCAGCGGGCGTATACGAGGCCGCCGTGACGGCCAACAATGTGCAGGATGGCCCCATTGCCTACTACTTGGTCTATTCATTTGTGTTAGACGAATTACTGCTGACCTTCCCGGTGGGCGGCGAGAAGTGGTTTTCGGGGCAAACGAGGCATATCCTCTGGGACTCCGCGCGGCGATATCCCAACCGACTGTCGGTTGATGCCGAATATTCCACAGACAACGGAGCGACGTGGACCGCGTTAGAATTTGATAGAAAGCGCGTATATCAGAGTTTGACCACGCATCGCGTATGGCAAATCCCCTCTCTGCCACTAACGAGCGCCATGGTACGTTTGAGCAAGAATGGGCGCATATCGGTAAGCCAGTCCCTCACTATATCGCAACCCATAACGCTAACCATACAGACCACGGGCACGAGTGAGATCAACCTCACATGGAACGGTATTGATGGAGCCGATCGATATGAAGTACTGCACTTAGTCGGCAACGACCATTGGCAGGTTATTTCGGAAACGACCGAGATCAACACCACCCTATCTTACGACCACCTAAACCAGCGCGAATCCTGGTTTTCGGTGCGCGCCGTTAGCGCCGACGGAAGCCTGCGCTCACAGCGGGCCGTAGGACAGCGCCACGTGTGGACCAACGCGCAACCGGTCGCCGTCGACGATTATATTGCTCGGATTAATTATTCCACCAATTATCTCGTGGAACCGCTAGCAAACGATACGGATGCAGACGGTGACGTACTGCAGATTGTTTCTGTGGACTCTTCCCCAATGGCAGAGGTTTCACTTAGAGAACGGTATGGTAAGCCCGTTATATACTACGAACCCAATAGAAGATCTTTTACGGGCATGGACACAATAACCTATCGCATTACGGACAACCGCGGTGGTCTAGCCGAAGGAACGATTTTTATTGGCAGCGAGGAAAATGTATTCACGGCCGTAGAAAACGAGAAGAGTAAAACCGTGACTTCCAACTTTGCTTTGGCTCAGAACTACCCCAACCCATTTAATCCGGAAACAGTCATCGCGTTTGACTTAGCCACAGCATCTGATGTGACATTAGGCGTGTACGATGCCACCGGACAACGAATTACGACACTAGTGGATGGAGTCCGCGCAGCCGGACAGCACGTAGTGCGCTGGCAAGGCGTAAATGATTTGGGGCAGCCAGCAGCATCGGGCATCTATTTTTACCGACTCAGTTACCTCAGCGATGAGGGCGCTCGCAAGCAGCTGTCGCACAAAATGGTTCTGCTGCGTTAGAGTGAACCGATGCGAGAGCATCAGATTGATAACCGCTTTTTGCGCGCGCTTGACCGACCACGCAAAAAGGCGCTTTATACTTGTCTTGCATGGCGCGCCCGGGTGCACGGGCCGCTCACGAAAAAAACCACCGACAATTCTAGAGAAAGCTGGACGCTATGAGCAGCGAAGCCCGTCCCCCCATTTTCCGCATGGCGCGCGAAGATGTATGGGAATTCCCCCGCCCCAATATGGATCTAGTGCCCGAGTTGATTAAGTACTCGGCGGCCACCGTCGCCGTGGTAGCCCGCAACGTCGTGGGCACACCGAGCACCTTCTTTAACGGCGTCGCGCCGCTTTTCCGCGGCAAAGGGCACGATATTTTGGGACCGGCTATTACGCTGCAGTACGCCCCGCAGCGCCCCGACCTGATGCCCACCGGCGAGTACGCCAAGGTCGAAGACCAGAACCACCGCATTGCGGTCAATATCACCCAAGAGGGCTACGTGCTCGTCGTGCAGGCCGACGGCAATACGCGCAGCGGCGTGCTGGGCGGCAATATGATGCTGGCCCTGCAGCACAACCGCAAGGCCGCCGGACTCGTCGTGCACGGCGTAGTGCGCGACTACAGCGAGATTGCCCAACAGAACTTTCCCATCTGGACGCAGGAAGCGCGCACGACGACCGACTACGACGCCCAGCACGATCTGGCGCCGCTGGCCGTCAACGTGCGCATCTCCGTCGGCGGTCATACCGTAATGCCCGGCGACTGGATTCGCGCCGACGACGACGGCGTGTGCTATTTCCCGGGGGACAAGATTGAGGAAGTGCTCGACGGATGCAACAAGCACTGGTGGGAACCGGCCGCGCGCCACTTCCTGATGGAAGGAGGCCACCTGACCGACTGCTATCCGATGCCAGAGCACCGCTGGGACGAAGCGGCCGCCTGGCAGCGGGCCAACGGCCACTACGTGCCGGACGATATAGGCTAAACGCTCGTCGCACTGTAGCATGTAAAAACGGGAGAGGCACTTGCCTCTCCCGTTTCTCGTTCTACGTAATGAACTCGCCTGTTGAGCAGATGCACGCCGCGCGCATATCTGAACCATCGGCCGCTGCCCTCTCCTAAAGAGGATCTATCCCGACGCGAATCAGCGATAGATCGGTCGTCCAGCGATCCGCTTCGTCGAAGGTCTGGGCGAAAAAACGCGGTAGGAACACCAGCAGCTCGCCCGTCTGGCGATCGGCGCGCGCGTAGAAATTCGACAGCGTCAGCATCTCGTGCTCCCCTTCGCCGCGCGTATCAATAGGCTGCAGCGAATCGCGCAGCAGCAGGCCGCTCTGACGGTCGACTTCGGCCAGCACCAGAGGGTAGCGCGGGCGGTTTCCCTGGGGATTATTGTCGCAGATATTGCCGATCCATAGCAGGCGACCATCCGCCCAAGGCACGAGCTGTGAGCAAGCCGACGGCGAGAAGGGAGCTTCCCCATCGGTGTAGGTCCACGGACGCGGCGCGTCCCAGGTATGACCGCCGTCGGCCGACAGGGCCATCCACTTGTGTCCGGGCCACGCGGGCCGCGCGTCGTTGCTACCGCGCATGACCATTAGCAGGCGGCCGTCGTCCAGCTCTGCAATCGTCGGCTCAATTAGCCCGCGCGTCGTGCGCTCGGGGTCGCCGCACACGCGCTCAGAGCAGCTCCACGCCAGGCGACCGTCGGGCTGCCAGCGTCCGATCAGCAGCAGGCAGTCGGTATAGGTAAAGCCGGCGCCGGGATTGTAATACGCGCCGTTTTCGTCGAGCGGACTGCTCTGCACCGGCACTAGGATCGCTCCGTCGCTGCGCGTCAGCGGCACCTCGCCCAAGTCGCCGATCATCACGCAGTTTTGACCGATATACACGCCCGGCAGCGGGTGCTGCGCGTCGTATGCATCTCCGGCGCAAACGATTTGCTCGTTGACGATATGCGTGTGGCCACCGTCCTCGGACACGGCGTAGTGCAGCTTCCACTGGCGCATGCCCTCTAGCGGCTCGTCCGTCGGCAGCACGCCCTCCGTCCACACCTGGATATAGCGTCCCGTCAGCGGATCTACGTAACCGCCGCGCACGTGGCGTCGACCGGTGCCCCCTTCAGCTTCAAAGCGCATGGGCCAGGCCTGCGGCTCGTCCCAGCTCTGCCCGTTGTCGGGCGAGCGACGCACGTAGGCCATCTCCGTCGTATCGCTGCGACTGGTCAAACTGTGTATGCTGACCAATTCCAGCCCGTCGCGGGTGGTGTAATAACTGCCTCCCATCACGCCGACACCGCGCCCGGGAGAAGGCACAAAAACCTCATTAGAGATCACCTTAGCTCGCACACTAGCTCCTTTTTATTCGCCCTGTATATCAACTCAAGTCCGTCTGTGAGAGAGGTCCTACCTCAACCCTGCAACATCTTATCCGGCAGAGCCCAGATCAGGTCCAGGACGCACGGACGGACCACTTATGTTATGTTATGGCACATGATACGATACGTTGTTGACAACGCGCTCTTTGCCCTACCGCTGTTGGTTGGCATAGCCGCCGGTCTCTCACGCGCTGGATGGGACAGCGCGCTGCTGCCAGGTGCGGGTTTGGCCTTTCGCCACAGCGTGCTACTGGCCATAGCGCTAACGGCCTTGGCCAGCTTGGAAACTGCCAACCGCCGAGGCACGCTCTACGCACTCTGTGCAACGGCGTTAGCCGGCAGCTGTGGGTGGATGATCGCCGCACCTTTTGAACGCGGCCCCTTTGTCCTGCTACTTATTGCCACGCTGTTTTTGCTAGTGTCCAATATCGCCAGCGCGCGCGTCCGACCACCCGTTGTCGGTGCCTACACCGTAGCGGGGAGTGCGTTCTTGTTTGTGGGCAACGTTTTGCTCTTTCCCGATATGCCCTCTCACGTGGTGACAAGCTGGTGGCTAGGCGCGACCCTCTTTTACACGCTCGGGCTGCACATTGAAAAGGTAGACCTCTTCCCCAGTCGCCGAGAGCGCCTGCTCCTGTACGTTTTGATTGGGCTCGCCCTCATCGGTGCCGTGCTGAAAAACTATGCGCTGGGCGCGGAGTTTGGCGATCCCTATAGCGTTACACCTCTGCTGCGCTGGGGAGGCGATCGGCTGCTTGGCTTCGTCATGTGCGCAGCCGCCATTTGGCTCTTAGCACGCGACGCAAGCGATAGCTGGCAGCGCCTATGTGCTATCGGGGGCGGCCTATTTCTCGCGCTCGCTGGCGGACTGGCACTGTACACGGGCGAGATTCTAGCCGGTCCGCTCTACGAAGCAATCGTGCACGCCTTTTTCGTTGGTTTTGCCGTCTCGCTTATTCTAAGCCGCTTTTACCTCAACGGATACGTGGCCTTGGCCACCCTACTCGTTCTGTATATCAGTCTGCTATGCTGGATAGCCGGCACCTTAGCCGAGATACCACTCCTCGCGGAAACGGGTCGCACAGCTACCGTACCGTGCCTCGTATTACTGGCCGCACTCGGCGCACACCGCCACCGACAGACGACGCGCTTTACCCATTAATCGCGGTTGATATACGCCTAGTCACGCCTGGAAAAAATCGAATAAAGCGGTTATACAAACAGCGGACCCCAATGGACCGCTCTATCGGATCCCGCATCCATACCCATCGCCTCAAAGACGAGGCGCCGAATGTTTAGCAGTTCGTCTTTGCCCTGAGGAGCGAGCGTGTTGAGCTGCAGGCGAGGCAGGTGGTTGGCCAGCCACTGTGCGACAAAATGAGGGGGTGCCCCCAGACGCAAACAGGGCCATATCATCTTGTCGGCGACCAGCCGCTCGCGGTTGAGCAAGCCGAACGTCGTTACCGGCTGTTCGTTAAACGTGCTGCGATTGACCAATACGAGGCGTGCGCCGGCCAAGAGCGCCTCAACCGTCATCACGGCCTCGCAGGCATGGCGAAAGTACGCATCGTCTCCCACACCACACTGCACGGGCTCGTCGATAAATGCGGCGCGTGCCGCAGCGCGGCTAAACAGCTTAAAGCCCGAATGAAAGTCGGGATACTCTTCTAGCGTTGTCGCATACTCCAAGCGCAGCGGCGCACCGCTCTGCGCGGCGTGGTAAGACAGCGCGTCGAGCAAAACCCGGTCGGCAAGTTCCTCTAGCTCGCCGCGCAAAAAGCCCATGGGACGATGCTTGGAGAGGCGTCGCCCCAGCACCAAGACTTGCTCATCCTCACGCGCACGCGCGTGCAGCGCCGCCCGCAGCAGATTTAATAGCTCGTTCGCAAAGTGGTCGCCATCTGAATCGACTTCGACAAAATACGCCAGTGCCTCGCGCTCCCACAGAGCCGCCACGCCGTTCCGCACCCCGTTGAGCTTACCCTTGTTCTCCTGCGAACACACGACGTGTGCGCCGCATTCTTTAGCGATGCTGAGGGCAATATCCCAACCGTGCGCTGCCCCATCTACGCTCAAACATACGTTGCTGGGATCGTCGACTAAGGCCGCATAGGAGTGCGCCGTATCGCGCAGCAGGTTAGCTCCCGTATCGGGGTCTACGCCCGCGGGAAAATAGACGGGTATAACAATGCCCGTGTTGAAGCGTTGCACCTGAATGACGTCTTGCATTAGGTAGTTTGACATGCATCCTCATACGAGAAAAAATGGGCTTATGTGACGACCGTTTATCCAGCAAATATCGGCTTTAAGCGCGGTCTATTCACGGACGCGACTGACCGCACTGCCAGCAGTCGGTAAACTGACCCTGAATCTCTTCGCTACAGGTCGCGCAGATCCACGGTTCACCGACGGGACTCCCAATGTAGAGCAGCTTGCGCAGCAAATTCTCCGCCTCGTCGTATTGTTCGTCTCGACACACCCACAGTTCGGGCCAGCACTCAATAGGCGGCAGTTCGCCCATGCCGATTGAGAGATGCTCTCCTCGAATTTGGCAGTCAATACCGAGCGCACTCAGCATATTTTTTAAATGACTCAAGAGCGCAAAGTCTTGCGTAGTATACAGGCGTTTCACGAAGCAGTTGAAGGCGTTAAAATGCGCCTGGGCAGCGTTTAGCAGTTTCCTAGAACGGACGCTGGGCCATTTACTAGCCCAACGTACCATCGCCATACAGTGCGGGTATGAGATCAAATATCGACCGAGCTCTTGCGTAGCACAATTGCAATCTGCCGCATTATAATAGCTTCGCAAAAAGCACATACGGGCCATGACAAGCGCGCTCGGGGAGTACGCAGAAACACTGCATACGTTGTCACAGGCCGTTTCAAGCGTATACTCTGTGCAGATGAAATGCCTGAGCAGTAGACCGCCTACGGAAGGAGTTATCATGCTCGCCCTACTTCTTATTGCCCTCCTCTGCGCGCCTTTAGGTGCCCAAGAACCCGCTGGCTACACGCCAGAGGCCCATTCGTCTGGTACGCCTCTTGTCGGCGTTTGGACCAGCAAATCGCTACACCAGCACGATGGCCAAGCCGTCGACTTGTGGCACCGAGTTGAAATTCGCCCTGACGGCGAAATGGTGCATGACTACTACAGCGTCGATCCCTCTTCCGGCAACCCCAACCCCATAGAACGGCTCTTTTCACAGTGGAGTGCAGGCGCGTACGTCGATCCCGATCCTGCGCAAGGGACTTACCAAGTGATGCGCGTTGCACCCTACGAGTCCCATTCACTTGTGGGTGACTCCAACGAATACATGCGCATGCGCGGCTCGTTCATTCCCGTATACAGACGCTTCTCGTTCTCCCAGGCCGACAGCCAGCTAACGCTGTCCGAACCTTTCGTGCTGGTCGTGCCCTACGCAAACGAGCCTCGCTCTTTTCCAACAGAAGCAACCTATCTGGACTACACGCGTTACGTTCCCATCGTCGCGCCCACGTCAGTGACTCCGATGCGCTGGGGCTCAATTAAGAGCCAGCAGATGGTAAAACCATAGCGTAGCACAAAAAACTACCGTCACACACTCAGCAACGCGACAACGTCGCACATAGAATACCCCTTCAAACATGCGCGCTTTCCGTCAGAAAGCGCGCATGTTCCCATATACACGACCCATCCTGCGAAATTCAAGCTGTGAACCCGCTTTAGCCTCAGATTAAATTCCGTTCCCTCCGCTCTATCACACGAGGATAGGTCGCCTTGTCATAGCCAATATCAATCTGCCCATTCGTGATGCATATCACACCTTAGAGTCGAACAGTTTCATATTTTCTTCTCATGAGCTCTTTTATCTATTTTCCCGATTACATAATTTTATCTATTTTCTTTTGTATTGCCATTCACAACTTCAATTAGGAGAACCTAATGATTCGGTCCATCTGTCTGTATTTCCTGCTCGCTGCATTCTTTGTCGGCGACGCTCTTAGTGTATTCGCTCAAGAGCACGGGAGAGAATTTGCAGCAGAAATAGAACAGAGACGCATGGATATTCAAACCATGCAAGAAGAATTCGAGCAGGAAATGGAGCGCAGGCGCCAAGACGAAGGGGAGAACTTCGACGAAGAAGCCGCCCAGTTTGAGCGCAGCATGATGGACCGACAAGTTCAATTGGACTTAGAGCAAATCGCATTAGAAGAAGAATTCCATCAGCGCCGCCTCGAACTCGACAGACAGTATCAAGACCTCGAGCGCGAGCGGCAGGAATTCTGGGCATCACGCCAGCGACAAGACATCGAAAACAGACGCGACGAGTTTGAGCAGGAGATGGAGCGCAGGCGCGGAGAAGAGGGAGAAAACTTCGACGGGGAAGCTGCACAGTTTGAGCGCAGCATGATGGACCGACAGATCGCCCTCGACGAGCAGCGCATGGCCATCGAAGAGGAGTTTAACAACCGACGCCA
>Ga0181566_10001121_pt1 | contig 21930 bp, 20 predicted proteins | sample 101ome_15_FD_133762 | JGI IMG/M metagenome (GOLD analysis project Ga0181566, IMG submission 133762) | Coastal salt marsh microbial communities from the Groves Creek Marsh, Skidaway Island, Georgia - 101402AT metaG (megahit assembly) | ecosystem: Environmental > Aquatic > Marine > Intertidal...
ACCGCCGACATCAGCATGCACGCCGGTAAACCAGACCTGTTTGACATCGGTTTTGGTGTTTTTTTCGTCCCAGAGAGTTGGTTGGAAACTGGCACGGATTTCATCAATGGCAACGGCATGGCGGGCATGCCGTGTCTTGGCGCTCAGCTTGACGTCGTGAAAGACATGATCATCCCGGTCGTCGAGGAAATTCAGCAGGGCCATGTTGTCCGGAATGCCCAGGGCGCCGACGGTATCCCAGACGCCGATGAAATGGATGTCGACATGACTGTCTGCGGCCTTGCCCTTGTGAAAAGACCAGCCTGCACTCCAGCTGCTGCGGTTTTTCCTGTTGCGATAGCCCTTCTCATAGGCCGTCTCGACCCGTTGCCAGCCTTCGGCGGACGTCTGTCCGCCCAGGTCCAGCAAACCGCACCGGGCAATAAAGCCACCCAGGCTGCGTACCGTGTAGGCACCCCGGCTGAAACCGAACAGGAAAATGCGATCGCCTTCCTGGTATTCACGGGCCAGCCACTGGTAACCACTCATGATGTTGCGGCTCAGGCCCTTGCCGGCACCGCCACCCAGCGCCTTTTCAAACAGGCCACCGTCTGTGCCCACGCCGGGATGGTAATACTTCAGTTGGGGGTTGCCGTCAGCATCTTCCGCGGCCAGGCAGTTATAGAATTTGTAAACGTTGGTAGGGGCCAGGATGCCATTATCTTCCTGGTCAGGTGTGTTCCAGGTGCCGTCGGCACAGACAATCAGGTTTCTCATTTGTTTTCCTTTTGAACGGTGTCAATGAAATGAAAAAACAGCGTGTAAAGGAAAACTAGAAGGACGCGGGGTTGTTGTCAACAACCCCGCGTGTCAAATGATCAGAAATGGACTACTTGTTGGCCCGGTTTTCAATCAGATGGTCAACAACTGCCGGGTCGGCCAGGGTCGTGGTGTCTCCCAGGTTGTCCAGTTCGTTGGCGGCTATCTTGCGCAGGATACGGCGCATGATCTTGCCGGAGCGGGTTTTTGGCAGGCCTGGTGCCCACTGGATGATTTCCGGTTTGGCGATGGCGCCGATCTCGCTGGCGACAAAGTTACGCAGCTCGGTCAGCAGTTCATCCGAGGGTTCGACGCCGTTCATCAGGCTGACGTAGGCGTAAATACTCTGGCCCTTGATGTCATGGGGAAAACCGACAACGGCGGCTTCGGCGACACTTTCGTGCAGTACCAGCGCGCTTTCAATTTCCGCTGTGCCCAGGCGATGACCGCTGACATTGAGGACGTCATCCACACGGCCGGTAATCCACCAGTAACCGTCTTCATCGCGCCGGGCACCGTCACCGGTGAAATAGTAACCGGGGTAGGTGGAGTAATAGGTATCGATACAGCGCTGATGGTCGCCATACACGGTGCGCAACTGGCTGGGCCAGCTTGCCGTGATGACCAGGTTGCCGGAGGTGGCTCCCTCAAGAATCTGGCCTTCCGGGTCCACCAGGGCCGGCTGTACGCCGAAAAAGGGCAGGGTGGCAGAGCCCGGCTTCAGGTCCGTAACACCGGGCAGCGGCGTGATCATGTGACCACCGGTTTCCGTTTGCCACCAGGTATCCATGATCGGGCAGCGGCCGTCGCCGACCACGTGGTAATACCATTCCCAGGCCTCGGGATTGATGGGTTCGCCCACGGTGCCCAGAATCTCCAGGGAAGACCGGGACGTGCTGGTCACAAAATCATCTCCCTGTGCCATCAGGGCGCGAATGGCGGTGGGGGCCGTATAAAAGGACCGGACCTTGTACTTGTCCACCACCTGCCAGAAGCGGGAGCAGTCGGGGTAGGTTGGCACGCCCTCGAACATGACGGTTGTTGCCGCATTGGCCAGGGGACCGTAGACAATGTAGGTATGCCCGGTGACCCAGCCCACATCGGCTGCGCACCAGTAGATATCGCCATCGTGATAATCAAAGACATACTTGTGAGTCATTGCCGCGATCAGCAGGTAGCCGCCGGTCGTATGCAGGACCCCCTTGGGTTTACCGGTGGAGCCGGAGGTATACAGAATGAACAGAGGATCTTCGCTGTCCATGGCCTCGGGTTCGCAGGTGGCTGCCACATTGCTGGTGGCCTCGTGGTACCAGATATCCCTGTCGCCATTCCAGGCCACATCACCACCGGTGCGCTGGACGACCAGGACCGTGTGGACATTGGGGCACTGTTCCACGGCAACGTCGGTGTTGGCCTTGAGTGGAAAGACGCGTCCACCGCGAACACTTTCATCGGAGGTGATGACAACACGGCAGTCGGAATCAAGAATACGGTCTTTCAGGGAGTCGGGCGAGAAGCCGCCAAACACCACCGAATGGATAGCACCAATGCGGGCAGTGGCCAGCATGGCGAAAGCAGCCTCGGGAATCATCGGCATGTAGATGCAGACACGGTCGCCTTTCTTTACGCCGCGATCCTTCAGGACATTGGCCAGCTTGCAGACTTCGTCATGCAGCTCCTGGTAGGTAATGCGGCGATCGGTGCCTGGTTCATCACCTTCCCAGAGAATGGCGACCTGGTCGGCACGTTCGGGCAGGTGGCGGTCGATACAGTTACTGGTGACATTGAGCTTGCCGCCGGCAAACCACGAGATATCGCCCTTGGCCATGTCGCAGGATGAGACCTGGCTGAAGGGCTCCATCCAGTCGAGAAAGGTAGTGGCCTGTTCGGCCCAGAAGGTATCGGGATCTTCCACTGAAGCCTTGTACATGGCTTCATACCCGGCTTTATCCAGGTGTGCGGATTTTTTCAGTTTTTCGGGAACAGGGTACTTTTTGACTTCTGACACGGGGACTCCTTATAGCTATGGTGAAATCAGGCCATCCATACCTGATATATCATGGACGAGGAAATCTCGCGCGTGAGATTAGCCTCGAACAGGCTGGTGGACCATCCGGAGTCCACCCGTATTTTGCCCCCCGGCATAAAAATCAGGCAACCTGTACCGGTATGGTGTTGCTGGCGCGGAGTATGACATTTTTCTCGTCCAGGTAAACCAGTTTAGGTGCTTGATTCAGTATCTCTGCTTCGCTATAGCTGCCATAGGCACAAATGATGACCCTGTCCCCCACAGCGGCCTTGTGGGCAGCCGCACCATTGACTGAAATGATGCCGGAAGCATTTTCTGCACGTATCGCATACGTGGTGAAGCGCTCTCCATTGCTGATATTGTAAATCTGGATCTGCTCAAATTCACGAATGCCTGCGCTGTCCAGCAGATTGCCGTCGATGGCACAGGATCCTTCGTAATCAAGCTCTGCATGGGTGACACAGGCCTTGTGTAATTTGGCTTTCAACATCAGGGATTGCACAGTGATTTCCTCGGTATTAATCAGGGTATTGCCGGGTTTTCCAGCGGGCCGCATTATCCCAAAATCAGTCGCCAGCTGCCAGTCTCCACCAAACGGGTTTTATGGCAATGAAATAGCCGCTTGGCAGCCTGTCCAGGCCACAAGTGCCGGTTATTCTTCCTCGAAGTCTGCAGGCAGGATGTCTTCTTCCTCGACCTCCCCATCGACATCGAGCAGGTATTCAAATTCGGGGTCCACGATCACCTTGCCCTCCATGGCCTCACGGCCCATCAGCATCATGTAGGTCATCTCGGAGCGATCTGTCAGCGTGAGTTTGATCGGCCATTCATGTCCACCAAGCCGGATCGTCGTGGTGATGACCCTGCGTTTTTCGGTGTCGGCTGAAGAGCTTTTTACCTTTTTTTTGCCATCCACCGGTGCGGTAACACGGACGATGTCATCCATGTTGTAGATATCCGGATGCAGGTCGAAACTGACAAAATTCCTGTTCCCTTTTTTAAATTCCTCGATGTTATCCACGTGCAGGGATGAGGTGGCAGCACCGGAATCCACCCTGACATGGAGTTTTTCAATGCCAAGATCCGGCAGGTCGCATACTTCCAGAACGCCGATTTTGAATTTGGGAAATTTTGTAAATGCCATTGATGCTCTCTTGCTACTGTAATTGCTCAACCCTTGCCCTTGGGCTTGTTGGGACCCAGGGCCGAATCTTTTTCAATGTACTCAACGATCTTGTCGGCAACATTTTTACCCGTTGCCGTTTCAATCCCTTCGAGTCCGGGTGAGGAGTTGACCTCAATGACCAGTGGTCCGTGGGAGGAACGCAGGATGTCCACGCCGGCAAGATCCAGGCCCATCACCTGGGCGGCACGAATGGCCAGGGTGCGCTCTTCCGGGCGCAGCTTGATGACCTCGGCGGTACCACCGCGATGCAGGTTGGAGCGGTACTCACCTTTCACGGCCTTGCGCTGCATGGCCGCGATGACTTTCTTGCCGACCACAAAACAACGAATGTCGGAGCCACCGGCCTCACGGATAAATTCCTGGACCAGGAAATCCGAGCCAATGCCCATGAAGGCATTGATCAGTGCTTCTGCGGCTTTCTTGGTTTCAGCCAGCAGGACGCCGTCGCCATGGGTGCTTTCTGTCAGCTTCAGGATCAGCGGAGCACCGCCTACGGATTCGATTAGTTTGTCAGTGGCCCGCGCCGAGTGGGCATAACTGGTGACTGGCTGGCCAATACCTTTGCGGGCAAGCAGCTGATGTGCACGCAGTTTGTCCCTTGAGCGGGTGATGGCGATGGATTCGTTGATGGAGTAAACATGCCCCACCTCGAATTGTCTTAATACCGCACAACCATAGGCTGTCACACTGGCACCGATGCGGGGAATCACGGCATCGAAATTGAGTTCCTCGACGACCGAGGAATTGCGCTGGTAAAACACGGTAGGATCGTTGGCCGTGATGTTCATGTAACACTTGAGTACATCAACAACACGCACCTCATGTCCCCGTTCCTTGGCGGCTTCTACAAGCCTGCGGGTTGAATACAGATTACGGTTTCTGGAAAGAATGCCTATTCGCATGAAAGTCCTGAAGATTTGGTGAATTTACCTTGCGGAGAGGGGGCTAATACTAGGGTACTGGAAATAATAAATAAAGCGGCTCAGGGGTCGGGTCTGATCCTGATATTGTCGATGAGCCGGGTTTTTCCGAGCCAGGCTGCGGCGAGAATGACCAGGTCGGTGTCTGAGGGCTCGGCCGGTTCCAGGGTCTGTGCATGGCAGACAGTGAAGTAATCGGTGTCAAAGCCGGCACTATTGAGTGCTGCCGTGGCTTCCTCTTGCAGGTTGTTAAAGTTCGTTGCTCCTTGTGCAATGGCCTGTGCAGCCTGGCGCAACTGGCGTTGCAATTCGGGCGCTTTCTCCAGTTCACTGGCGCTGAGGTAGCTGTTGCGTGAACTCAATGCCAGTCCCTTGTCGTTCCTGGCTATCGGAACACCGATCACCTCAAGGGGCATACACAGGTCTGTTGCCATTTTGCGAATGACCTGCAGCTGCTGGAAATCCTTTTCACCGAAATAGGCCTTGTCAGGCTGCGTCATGTTGAACAACTTGCTTACGATGGTACAGACGCCCGCAAAATGACCGGGCCTGCTGGCACCGCAATGGCGTTCTGACAGGCCTGGTACCGTGACCAGGGTCTGGTTTTCCAGCCCTGTCGGGTACATTTCAGAGGTGGCAGGGATGAACACGCTGTGGCAGCCGGCTTGCTCCAGTTGTTGAATATCTTCCCGGGGAGTTTTCGGATAGGCATCCAGGTCTTCGGCCGGGCCGAACTGCAGCGGATTAACAAAGATTGTTGCCAGCACATGATCGCAATCCGCTTTCGCCGCTTCAACCAGGGCCAGGTGGCCTGCGTGCAGGTTACCCATGGTCGGGACAAGGCCAATACGTTGGCCAGCCTGTCTCAGTGGCGCCAGCGCCTTATCAAGGGCATCCCGTGTCTCATGTATCTGCATGGCCGGGGACCGGGCTTACTGGTAGGAGTGTTCGGGACCAGGAAAGGTGCCGGCCTTGACGGCGCTGACATAGTCGGCGATGGCGCCGCGAATGCCGTCACTGGAATCGGCCAGGAAATTCCTGACAAACCTGGGTGTGATCGGGGATATGCCAAGCAGGTCATGCAGCACCATGATCTGGCCGTCGACATCAGGGCCGGCGCCAATGCCGATTACCGGAATGGTCAGTGCCTTGGAAATGGTGCTTGCCAGAGAGCCAGGCACTGATTCAAGCAGCAGGCAACTGGCACCGGCGGCTTCCAGCAGGCGGGCTTCCTCGATCATGGCATCTGCCTGGTCAGGATCACGGCCCTGGACCAGGAAACCACCAATACGGTTCACTGATTGTGGTGTCAGGCCCATGTGGGAACACACGGGAATTCCGCGCTCGGCAAGCAGACGCGTGGATTCGGCAATCCAGGCGCCACCTTCCAGCTTGACCATCTGGGCACCGGCACGCATCAGGCGCGCGGCATTTTCCAGGGTCTGGGCTTCCGAGGCGTAGGACATGAAAGGCAGGTCGGCAATCAGTAATGACCCCTTGCTGCCGCGTTTGACACACTGCATGTGGTAGATCACATCCTCCATGGTGACAGGCAGGGTCGTGTCATGCCCCTGGATGACCATGCCCAGTGAATCACCCACGAGTATGACTTCCACCCCGGCTTCGCCATACAAACCGGCGAAAAGAGCGTCATAACAGGTCAGGCAGGCAAACTTTTCGCCGTTTGCCTTGAGTTTCTGCAGTGTATTGGCGGTGACGTTTTTCAAGAGCGTGAAGATCCGTTTTTGTTTTTCAGTATGTTTTCAGAAAGCACCGGCGCCTGTCCAGCCTTGCCGGGCAGCAATCATGGTCAAATTGCGCAGTTAAAGCAATGTGTCAGAGCAAAGTAGGCTTGGGGTTGAAGTAATTACGGCTGCCCTTGCGGGTGGTCAGGATGTAGTCCAGAAGCTGCTCATAATCGGCATCATTGTTGACCAGGTCAATTTCAGTACTGTTCACCATCAACAGGGTGCTTTTATCGTAATAGTGAAAAAACCGGGTGTAGGCATCGATCAGGTTTTCCAGGTAATCCTTCTCAATCAGTTGTTCTGCCGCTATGCCGCGTTTTTGAATGCGTTCCAGCAAGGTATCTACCGGGGCCTGCAGGTAAATCACCAGGTCCGGATGCGGAGCATCAATGGTCAGGTGTTCGTAGACCTTTTCGTAGAGTTCGAATTCATCATTATCCAGGTTCTGGCGTGCAAACAGGCGGTCTTTTTCCATCAAAAAGTCAGCAACACGAACCGGCTCAAACATGTCGTCCTGGCGCAGGTCCTGTATTTGCTGGGCGCGCTGGAACAGGAAAAACAGCTGGGTAGCCAGCGCCATTTGCTTCTGGTCATGATAGAAACGCTCGAGGAATGGATTGTCCTCGCTTTTTTCCAGCAGGATCTCGTAGTTGAAGCTCTTGGCCAGGCGTTTGGCGAGACTGGTCTTGCCGACTCCTATCGGGCCTTCAACAGCGATATACCGGGGAATGGAGCTGGTTTTGTTGATGTCTTGTGCCAATGTATTACCGCTGCTGCTGAAACTGGTGAAAAAGTCGACCCCGGGTCAGTCTGCCTGACAAACCAGGCAAGCCTGTCACGAACTTTTCGAATCCTGCCCCCGTTTGTTTCTACGGGATTTTACTCTGCGTTTGCCGCTTTTTGAATGTTGCCTGTTGCCGTGGATCGAGGACATCATTTTATCCTGCTCACTTCTGTCTGCCGCCTGGAATTGTGTCCACCAGTCGCCCAGTCCGTCCAGGTCTTCACCGGCTTGTTCCCTGAGCAGGACAAAATCATAGGCAGCACGAAAACGCCTGTTGTTCAGCAGGGTCCAGGCGCGCTTGCGTCGTGGCAGGCGTAGCTGGAACTCCCAGATTTCCCGCATGGGAATACTGAAACGTTTGGGAATGGAGATGCGGGAGACCTGCTCGCTGATAACGGTCTGGGCGGCCTGGTGCATGGCCACCATGGGAGGCATTTTCCGGTTCAGGTTGATTTTGTACTCACGGTCCAGTGCCGGCCAGAGAATGGCTGCCAGCAGGTAGGCCGGTGTCACGCTTTTCAGGTCCCTGATGCGATTGTCGGTACTTTCAAAGGCCTTGTGCAGCAGTTCTTCCATGTGCGGGTTGCCATCCTGCAGTGCGTCAGCAGTCGCGGGAAACAGGTACTGGAAAACGTCGTACTTGCGCAGCAGTTCGTAACTTTCAACGGAGTAGCCGGTGAAAAAAAGTTTGAGTATTTCATCAAACAGGCGTGCGGCAGGAATGGACTCCAGGAGGTGGGCCAATGGTTGTATCGGTTCAGCCGTGGCGGGGTCCATGATGAATTCAAGTTTTGCCGATAGCCGGATGGCGCGCAGGATGCGTACGGGGTCTTCCCGGTAACGCTGGTCCGGATCACCGATCATGCGCAGGCAGCGATTGTCGATATCGGTTTTGCCCTGGACGTAATCATGGATGCGAAACTTTTTCACCGTGTAGTACAGCGCGTTGGCGGTAAAGTCGCGGCGCACGACATCTTCTTCCAGGGTGCCGTAGACATTGTCCCGCAGGATCATGCCGCTCTGGGAATGGGCAGAATCGATATGCCTGACACTGCGGGCCAGGCGCTCACCCTGGATTTCAACACTCTCTGTATTGGAGGCACGGAAGGTGGAGACTTCTATGATCTCCCTGCCCATGGTGACATGCACGATACGAAAGCGGCGCCCGATAATCCGTGCCTGCCTGAACTCTGCCTTTACCTGTTCGGGAGTGGCATCAGTGGCGACGTCAAAATCCTTGGGCTGCTTGCCCAGCAGCAGGTCACGTACGGCACCGCCGACGATGAAGGCCTGGTAACCGGCATCATTGAGGGTATATAGGACGCGCAGGCACCCGGAGCTGATATTTTTCCTGGAAACATTATGCTGGTTGCGCTCCAGTACGACAGGTTCCAGCACAACAGGGGCACCTGGGCTGGCTGGATTCACCGGGTCGTTGTCATGACCTGTCGCAGTTGGTTTGTTGCTCAAAGCGGGTACTCTTGCTGGTAAGCATTCATTTTACACAGATGTCGCTGGACGGGTAAGCGCTGTTAAGCTTTTCCCTGTTATTAAGCAAGCTGGCATTATCCGGCTGAACCCTTACCAGGGAATGACAAAGGCAATCAGGTTCACAGAGCTCGCAATAGCAGGCGGACAATCTAAAAAGAAAAGTACGAATCGAGATGAACAGGGGTTGGTAATAAAACAGGGGAAGTGCAAAGCACTTCCCCTGTCAAAGAGGCGTTTCATTATTTTTATTATTGTTGCAGCGTCCCTGTCTGCAAAGTTCAGCCTATCTGGCTGCAGAAGAGAATAGCTCTCCCGTAATAGTTTGACTGCACAATTTACTCCCCACAGTTTACCCCCCGGTTAAGTGCTGTTTGCCAGTTCTTCTTATACACCGGGGTCACGGTGCAGTGTTTGTGAAACGTTTAAAAAACATTTCAGCGGCAATCAAATTATGCCTGCCTTTATTTTTTTTGTTACAGGCAGGCCAAATATAAGGCAGTTTTCCTGACATTTCCAAAGCAATTTAAAACTTTTCTCCAGACAAGCCTGTATTAACCTGTTGCTGTTGTTTTTTGAGGTGACGGTAATGTTTGTCTGTATAGAAATGTAACTTATCGGCTAAGCAATGTGCGAAGAAGGGTAACGGATAGTATTCGAGTGATAACGAAAAGTGGTGGTACTCTTTTCAGGCTTTCTTTTTCTTGCGTGGAATGTTGAAACGCTGGCGCCTTTCCCAGAGGCACTTTCGGCTGATGCCAAGTTTCTTGGCCAGTTCGGTTTCATTGAGATGATCCTGGTGTTCCAGGACGAAGCGCTGGAAGTAATCTTTCAGGGACAGCTCCTTGTTGCTTTGCTCAACCGGGGCTGGAGCATCAGCGGCCCGGGGTGATGCCTGATTGTCCATCGAATCGATTTTCACCAACTCAACATCAAGGCCAAGCAGGTCAATAGGAATATCCACGTCTTCTGACATGATGACAGCCCGCTCAATCGCATTTTCCAGTTCTCGCACATTGCCCGGCCAGGGATAGGTGGTAATAGCCTGGATGGCATCGGCACTGAACTTTTTGAGTGGCACATCAAGACGGTTGCAACATATCTCCAGCTTCATGTCTGCCAGTTCAAGTATGTCAGCGCCACGACTGCGCAGGGGGGGGATTTCCAGTGGCATGACATTGATGCGGTAGTACAGGTCCTCGCGAAACTTGCCTTCCTTGACCAGTTGTTTGAGATCCCTGTGGGTTGCTGCCACCAACCTGACGTCGACTTTCTGAGAATGTACCGAGCCAACCTTGCGAATCTCGTGTTCCTGCAAAACGCGCAAAAGGCGGGCCTGGGCATCCAGTGGCAATTCGCCGATTTCATCGAGAAACAAGGTACCGTTGTTGGCTTTTTCGACCAGTCCGGTTCGAGTTTCGTTGGCTCCCGGAAAAGCATCTTTTTCATGGCCGAACAGTTCGGACTCAATGAGGTTTTCGGGAATGGCCGCACAATTGATGGCAATCAGCCAGGCATCCTTGCGAGCGCTGGCTTCATGAACTGCCCGTGCTACCCGTTCCTTGCCGGTACCGGATTCTCCCATGATCAGGACCGAGGAGTTGGTTTGTGCCACTTTACGAATTCGGCGGAACAACTCGCACATGGCCGGGCAGTGACCCACCATGCCGGAGACCGGTTTTTCACAATCTCGTGGATTGCTCCGGGTCCTGTTCAGTTCATTGATATCGTTGTCGATGATATTGCTGATTGCGCCCAGGACTTCATTCGGGTCGATGGGGAGTGAGAGGTAATTAACGGCGTCAATCTGGAGGGAGTCATTGCTGTTGCGCATGCTGGCGTAGCTGGTGAGCACCAGAACGGGCGTATGGGTCATGCGGATCAGCAATGTACCTGGCGTACCGGGAAGGCGCAGGTTGGTAATGATGGTGGAAAATGCATCCAGGTCATGGACAGCAGCTTCTTCAATACTGGCTGTCTCGGTAACGCCGTAACCATTACGCTCGAGCAGTCGTCGCAGTGTTCTGCGAATGTCGCTGTCGTCTTCTACAATCAGGATATGATGCATAGGAATCAGGCTGGTTTCGGGTTATTTCACTGGGTGCTGCTTGTTTTTTGTTAATAAAAATTAATCATAACAGGCAAAAGTAACAGTTTACTATGTTTCTTTTCTACCCATTTTTACGTATTAGGGGATTTTCCAGTAGTAAATTCATGATGCGTTGCAGCAATCTGGTGAATCCTGCGCGCCTCCCGGCGTTGATGCTGCGAAAAGTGAAATGCAGCCGCTGTCCGGGGCACATCAGGCCGGCAATGATTCCTGCAGTGATTCCAGGCCAAGGAGCCTGTCAGGTTGCCAGTGGGCACATCCCCAGGCCAGGATGTCGGCCGGATCGGCATCGACCAGGCCCTGCTCAGGGGCCTGTTGCAGGTAGCACAGTGCCTCAAACAACAGGGAGGATGGTTTCCTGGCATCAATCGGGGCCGCAAAATGCTGCTTGCTCAGTTTCTGGCCTGCCGCATTCACGATGACCGGAATATGGCTGTAAACAGGCCGGGGCAGGCCGAGTAATTGCTGGAGATAAATCTGGCGCGGTGTGGAATCGAGCAGGTCAATGCCCCTGACAACGTGATTGACCTGTTGAAAGCCATCATCGACAACGACAGCCAGCTGGTAGGCAAACAGGGCATCCTTGCGCCTGATGACAAAGTCGCCGACCTCCTGTTCCAGGTTCTGCTGCTGACGGCCCTGGATGGTATCCACGAACGTTATCGTGCTGTCAGCAACCCTGCAGCGCAGTGCCCTACCTTCTTCATCTTCAAGCTGCCTGTGCCGGCAGGTTCCCGGGTAGACGCCGTCATTTTCCATTACCTGTTGCCGGGTACAGTCACAGGCGAACACCATGTCACGATTACGCAAGGTACCAATGGCTTCCCGGTAAGCAGCATAACGCTGGCTCTGGTAAAGCACGGCGCCGTCCCAATGCAGGCCAAGGGCATCCAGGGCAAAAAGAATCTGGTCAGCCGCTTCAAGGCTCTCGCGGGGGGGATCAAGGTCTTCCATGCGCATCAACCAGGTGCCGTTATTGCTACGTGCATCCAAGTAAGACGCCAGGGCTGCCACCAGTGAGCCCATATGTAGTGGTCCGCTGGGGGAGGGGGCAAAACGCCCGATGTAATCAGGGGATGGGGATTGGGGTGTTGTAGGAGCCGTGGGTTCAGTCATCGGGTGACCGGAGTTTCAGGGAAGGTTGACGATTCAGCCTGGTGCTTTACGTCATACCTTCCCTGTAGCTTGTAGCCTGGATCCAGACTCAGGCGCCGAGCTGCTTTTCCTTGATTTCGTCGAGGGTTTTGCAGTCGATACACTTGTTGGCAGTGGGCCTGGCTTCCAGGCGACGAATGCCGATTTCGACACCACAGGAATCACACCAGCCATAATCATCATTGGCGATGAGTTCAATGGTGCTGTCGATCTTCTTGATCAGGCGACGTTCCCGGTCACGGGTACGCAGCTCGATGCTGAACTCTTCTTCCAGCGTCGCGCGATCAGCGGGGTCGGGCGGGTTGGCCGCTTCATCCTGCATGTGATGCACGGTGCGGTCTACCTCTTCCATCAGTTCGTTGCGCCAATTACGCAAAATACTTTTGAAATGCTCTTTCTGAGCTTCATTCATGTACTCCTCACCACGTTTGATATTGTAAGGAGTGAAGCCTCTGGCCTGCATATGTGCTTCCGGTGCTGTTACTGCAGCTGGCGCCGTGGATCTGGCAGCAGCTTTAGCTTTAGGTTTTGATTTCGGTTGTTTGGTTTTAGCCTTGGTCGTCTTGGGGGCCGGCTTGGCCTTTGTTTTGGCCTTTGCCTTTTTGGCTTTGGACGTTGCCTTGGCGCTCGGTTTTGCCTTCTTGGCTTTCGTCTTGGGTGCAGCTTTTGTCTTTGCCCGTGACTTGACCTTGGCCTTGGTTTTCGCCTTGGCTTTTGCTTTGGTCTTGGCCTTGGTTTTGGCTTTAACCTTTGTCTTGGCCTTGGCTTTTACCTTGGACTTGGCTTTCGCCTTGGTTTTAGGTGCTGCCTTGGCCTTGGATTTAGCCTTGGCTTTTGCCTTTACCTTGGCTTTCGCTTTGGTCTTGACCTTGGGCCTGGCTTTCGCTTTGCTTTTAGCTGGTGATTTTCTGGTTGCCATTCCTGAACTCAAAAACTAATCTTTGGGAAATTTACGAAAAATTAATTCAACTTTTAGTGCAACTCTTAATGCTACTCTTAGTGCTACTACAGGCTCGCTGATTTGCGAGGCACGCTACGCTACCAGATTATCAGGCCCAGTTCCATAAAAAAAACAGTTTTTGGCCCCTTGTCAGCAGGCATCTGCGGGCCCCTCAAATAGAAATTCTATCGTGAAATTCAAGCCCCCATTCCAGACCGCAAAACTCATTCGTCGTTACAAGCGGTTTCTTGCCGATATTGAACTTCCGGACGGCAAAACCATGACGATCCATTGTCCCAATACAGGCTCAATGTTGCACTGTAATGCACCGGGAAGCCGCATATGGTATTCCACATCTGACAGCAAAACCCGCAAGTATCCCCATACGTTTGAAATGATCGAGGTGGCAGGAAGAAAGCGTGCCGGTATCAATACCGGCAGGGCCAATCACCTGGTCCGCGAGGCTATAAAAAGCGGGCTGGTGCCCTCATTGTCGGGCTACGAAGTCATCAACCAGGAAGTCAGATATGGCCAGGAAAACAGCCGTATTGATTTCCAGCTTCAGCAGCACCCGAAGCATCCCGGCCAGGACTGCTACGTGGAAGTGAAAAATGTCACGCTGGGTATGGGCAAGGGGCTTGGCCTGTTCCCGGATGCCGTGTCTACACGGGGTGCCAAGCACCTGCGCGAGCTCATGCACATCGTGGAGCAGGGCGGGCGCGCGGTGCTGTTTTTCTGTGTACAGCATTCAGGGATTGAGCGGGTGGAACCGGCTACCGACATTGACCCGGAATACAGCGCTACGCTTGTACAGGCGGCAGCAGCGGGTGTGGAAGTCATGGCGTGGCAGGCTAAACTGAGTGCCCGTGAGATCAGGTTGGTGAAACAGGTGCCGGTAGTGCTTCCTCAGCCAGCATGATGTGGTCGTCGACCAAGGTGAAATCAAGCGCCCACAACGAGTCTCCCATGCACGGGCCCATGATGCATTTGCCGGACTCCAGCTCGAAAAAAGCACCGTGATTGCAGCATCGGATATATAAACCCTCCTTGTCCAGGAAGTCATCCGGTTCCCATTCCAGAGGGATACCCAGGTGGGGACAGCGATTCAGGTAGACAAAGATTTTATTGCGCTTCCTGACGGCAAAAACACCGGTCCGGTTGACGGTAAAGCCGCGCGCAGCACCTTCGGGAATATCATCAATGTGGCACAGGGAAATCGCCACGGCCGAACTCAGACTGCCAGGGCCTGTTCGAAATCGGCCAGCAGGTCCTCGGTATCCTCGATGCCCACAGACAGGCGAATCATGGAATCGGCAACCCCCATGGATGCACGTCGCTCCGGGCCCATCTCGAAATAAATCGTGTGTGCCACAGGAATGGCCAGGGTACGGTTGTCGCCGAGATGGCTCGATGACAGCACGAGTTCCAGCTTGTTGAGAAAATCAAAGCAGTCAATGTTGTCTGCCAGTTCGATACTGAGCAGGGCGCCGAAGTGGCGAAACAGGGATTTTGCCCGCTCATGCTGGGGATGTCCCGGCAGCCCGGGGTAAAAAACCTTGCGCACATTCGGATGGGCATCACAGAACTCGGCAATGGCCTGGGCGTTGGCACAGGCCTTGTCCTGGCGCAGGCTCAGGGTGTCGCTGCCCACTGAAATATGATGGGCTGCTTCCGGGGCCAGGGCGGCGCCAAAATCACGCAGGCCCTTCTTGCGAATCTGGGTGATTCCCCATTGGCTCGGGTCAAGACTCTTGTAGTTCTCGTAGATATTCGGGTAGGTAGTCCAGTCATACAGGCCGGTGTCCGTCACACTGCCGGCCAGGGCATTGCCATGTCCGCCGATCACCTTGGTCAGTGAATTGGTGACCAGGCTGGCCTTGGCCGATTTTGGCAGGAACAACCAGGGTGAGGTCATGGTGTTGTCGACAAAATACACCAGGTTTCTGGCTTCGCACAGCTCCCCGATACCGACCAGGTCAGCTACCTGGGTCACCGGGTTGGCAATGGTTTCCACGAATACCAGGCGGGTATTGTCCTGAATGGCATCAGCCACGTTTTGCGCATCCGTAGCATCCACAAAGGTCACTTCGATGCCCAGTTCCTGGAAGGTCTGGAACAGGGAGTTGGTGTTCCCGAACAGGAAGGCGCTGGACACGATATGGTCCCCCTGTCGCAACAGGGCCAGCAGGGTGGAACCGATACCGGCCATGCCGGTAGCAAAGATGACAGTAGCCAGCCCCTGTTCAAGCTTGGTGACTTTCTGGGCAAGGGCTTCGACGGTCGGGTTGTTCTGGCGACCGTAGGCAAATCCCTTGCGCTTGTTCTGGAAGACTTCGGCCAGTTCCCTGGCATCCTCGTAGGCAAAGGCGACGGACGGATGTACCGGTTTGTGCAGTACGCCGTGTTCGGGTTTGCCTTCCCTGTCGGAATGCAGCACCGTGCTGTTGAAGCCTTTTTTCTTTGTCATGGTTTTCAGGTTAACTATTCAAGGGCCATGAAATGCCGGGTTTTTCCGGATGTCCGGGGCCTGAAAATTCAGGACTGCGGATGATACTCCTGCTTGCTTTGACAAGCAAAACAGCAAGAGGCTTCGGGCTGGACTTCCAGGCGACGGTATTCAATATCGTTGCCACAGGTTTCGCAGTAGCCGTAATCACCGCTGGTGATCCTGGCCAGCGCCTTGTGCACAAGACGCAGGCGACTGGTGATATTGCGCATGGTCGACTGGGCCATGTTCTGCTGTTGCAGGGCATCCATGCGGGACAGGCGTCCGACCTTGGTCTGGTCCAGGACCACGGTTTCGGCAGACGACTTGCCAGACTCATGCTGTGCCGTGAGCTCGTCCCGCAGTTGTTCCAGGCGTTCATGAAAGGCAGCTATCTCGGCATCATCAAGCATGATCAGTTTCCAAACCCGGCAAAAAAGGGGCGGGCAGCGATGCTGTCGGTGATCTCTGCCAGGCGTTCAAGGTAGGCCTCGGATTCCCGGCTGCCATACTGTTCCATGAACTGGGCCTCGGTCATGCCGTCGTAGGTGCCCACGTCAGGCAGGTAGTCCAGGGCGGACTGGCTGTTTGCCATGCGATCCTGGAACAGCCTTGCATCTGCCGCGGAGCGGCTGGCCAGCAGCCCCAGCATGGTGCCGGCCTGGTTGGCCGCAATATCGGTGAAACTGAAGCCCGTGCGATAACGGGAATCGTGTACTTCCTTGTAGATGGAAAGCACCTCGGCCATGGCAACACCGGCAGATGCGGCAATAGCCGCTGAACTGACCACATGCTGTGGCAGGTCTTCACGGGAATCGATCACCACCTTGACCTGTCTTGGTGTCGCTATGGTCACTTCGTCGCCTATGAACTGTTCCAGTTCCAGGTCCGTGAGATAAGCGGTCAGGACAATGAACACTGCCCGGTTTTCCGCCACCGGACTGGCACCGCCATCACTGTTGATACCGGCATACAGGAACAGGGGCCTGAGTAACTCGTTGAGTGATACAGACCTGACATCCCCAGGCAGTTCTGCGAGTGTGTCTACAAGCCGGTCATGGAAATAGAGCAGACGCTGTGCTTCACGGGCACTGACAAAAACCTGCCTGGCCTGGTCCTGCAACTGGCGCCGGTTATCTTCCTGCCAGTCCAGTTCCACGACCACACGGTCATCATTGATTGACCGGATGTGAATGGAATCCAGGAAAGAGGAAAACAGCTGAAAATTGGTGTCGCCACTGAGTCGGGAGAGCACGGCAGCCCGTATCGGCGCCATCACCGGTGAGGGAATATCCAGGGCACCCACATTCATGGCATCCAGTGTCAGTCCGTCTTCGACCTGGGTGAAGTGCATGGTGAGGTTGACGTACCTGAGCAGGCCGATGACTTCTACCGGGATGCTCAGGTGGACATCGGTGCCATTGTCCACGAGGTCCGTGTTGACATTGACTTCGGCCAGTACCGGGTTACTGTTTTTGACATAAATGGCCAGGGCATGGACCTCGGATTCTGTCAGGCGCACTTCCTGGTAGTCGCTGGCCAGCAGCTGGCGGGGATCATGGTCAATCAACAGTTGCTGGATTTCATTGATCCGGGCCTGGTCTAGGGGGCGGTTTTCCGGTACGGCAGGTGCTCGCTGCAAGGCCAGTATGAGCAGAATCAGGGGCAGGCTGGAGATGCACAAAACTAGGCTGCTGAATAAAACATCCAGGATTTTCATAAAATTTAGGGTACTGGCTCACAGGAACCGGCGCTTGAGACTCCTTAATTTCATCATTATGCGTTATCATGCGCAAATATTGATACTGATTCGGCCCTTAATAGTTGCTAATTCAGGATGTTACGGGGTATTTTTGAGATTTTCTGGAGGCAGTGTCCACATTTGGCAGCAACCAGCCAGAGTGGTGTGCCTGCCGGGGTAACCAGGCCTCCTGAACCAGGGGCAGCAGACTGACCGAGGTGAAACTTATGCGAGCTTACAGGGAATTGATTCTGGGACTGGTGGCAGTCCTGTTTCTGGCTTCGTGCAGTAGCACGGATTCGTCGCAAACGGTGTATTCCCCGGGTTCTGATAGCAGCAGCTCTGGCGCCAGCAGCGCCGAGAGCGAGCGTGAGCAGGTGCTTGAGCAACAGCGCAGACTGGCGGAAGAACGTGAACGCCAGCGCCTGGAAGCCGAGCGGGAAGCCGAAGCCCGGCGTATTGCAGAAGCCGAGGCTGCTGCCCGTCGTGCCGAGGAAGAGCGCCTGGCTGAAGAAAGACGGCAACGTGAAGCTGCCGAAGCTGCCCGCCGGGAAGAGGAAAGACAGCGTGAACTGGCTGCCAGGAGAGCTGCTGAGCAGACCAGGATAGTGGCTGCCCAACAGGAGCGTATTGAAGCCCTGCGCGCCCAGATCGCTGCCAACGAAGCTGAAACCGAGAATGTCGAAGCGGCCAACGCCACCCTGCGCCAGGCCATCGCTGCAGCAGAAGAACTGAACCAGGCATTGTCCGAAGAAGAAGAAAAGTACAACAATGCTGATGAAACCACTGGTGAGTTGAACGACGAGCTCAATACGGCCCGCCTGGAAGAACTGGCCAACGAAGTCGAAAGTCTCAGCAACCAGGCCCAGTCCCTGTTGGCCCAGCCCTGAACACGGTTTGAGCTGTGAGCCGGGATGGCAAGAAAGGGGAGAAAGGGGAAATAGTTGAATTCCGCCCCGAGGCTGTCAGTGATACCCGCCGCCATGAGCGGCGCGAAGCCAAGGCCCGGGATCTGAAGCAGCGCTTTGCCAGCGCCAGGCAGGGCTCCGAATCCAAAGCCAAATCCGCTGAACGCCTCAAGAAACTATTCAAAAACCCGGGTCGAAACCCCCGCTGATCCCACCATGCAAATGCCCTGAATGCCCCGAATTCAGGCACTCCCTGCCCCTTGCTGAAATACCCCGATTTGCTTTGTTTGTGCCCATCATTGTGGTAAAGTGCGCGGATTTTTTACACAACCAAATACAATCAAAATAACTACTAAACGCTTAGGGAGAGACCCGAATGTCTGGCGCCACTATCTTGATTATCCTGTTGTCCTTGTTTGGTATCGGTGTGGCTTTTTTCTACATGAAAAAAGTGACCGATATCCCCATTGACCTTGGATTGGAAAAAGAAGACAGCGATCGTCTGAAATCCATCCACGGAGCCATTGCCGAAGGGGCCATGGCCTTCCTGAAACAGGAATACAAGGTCCTGTCCATCTTCATGATTGCTTTTGCCGTTGTTATCGCATTGCTGATTGATGATCATCACACCGAGAACGTCAGTGAAGGTATCTACACTGCCATCTCCTTTCTTTTTGGTGCCTTGATTTCCATTGTCTCCGGATACATCGGCATGAAAGTCGCCACGGCGGGTAACGCGCGTACAACGGTTTCTGCCCGCAATAACATCGGTGATGCCTTCCGTGTTGCCCTGAACTCCGGTGCCGTGATGGGCTTCTCCCTGGTTGGCCTGGCCACACTGGGCCTGATAGTTATCTACCTGGTGATGGGCGCTATCCTGCCGGCCGACATTCCCAACAACGTGTTGATGGAAATCATTGCCGGTTTCGGTCTTGGCGGTTCCTCCATTGCCCTGTTCGCCCGTGTCGGTGGCGGTATCTTTACCAAGGCGGCTGACGTAGGCGCTGACCTTGTCGGTAAAGTGGAAAAAGGCATTCCTGAAGACGATCCCCGCAACCCGGCCGTTATTGCCGACAACGTGGGTGATAACGTCGGTGACGTAGCCGGTATGGGTGCTGACCTGTTCGGTTCCTGTGCGGAAAGTACCTGTGCTGCACTGGTGATTTCTGCCCTGGCCTTTGCCGGTGACATCAACGGCATGCTCTACCCGATCATGATTACCGCAGTGGGTATTCCCATCAGCTTGCTGACGAAGGTACTGGTTAATGTGCACACGGAAGAGCAGGTTGCTCCGGCCCTGAAAAAACTGCTGATGATTTCCAGTGCCCTGATGGCTGTCGCCATGTATTTTGTGACTGCGGCCATGATTCCGGACACTTTCATTATCAATGACAACGAATACACCTCCATGGGCGTTTACTGGTGCTTCCTGTCCGGCCTGATTTCCGGCCTGGCTGTTGGCCTGCTGACCGAGTACTACACCTCCGACCAGTACCAGCCAGTAAAAGATATTGCCAAATCCTGTGAAACAGGTGCGGCGACCAACATCATTTTTGGCCTGGCCCTGGGTTACAAAAGTACAGTGCTGCCCTACCTGGCCATTGCCGTGAGCATCTTCATCTCCTGGCAGCTGGCTGACATGTACGGCATTGCCATTGCCTCTCTGGGTATGCTCGGCACACTGGTTGTTGCCCTGTCCATTGACGCCTACGGTCCGGTTGCCGATAACGCCGGTGGTATTGCCGAAATGGTTGGCCTGGACAAGGAAGTACGCCGTCGTACAGACATCCTGGACTCTGCCGGCAACACCACGGCTGCCATCGGTAAAGGGTTTGCCATTGGTGCTGCTATCCTGACGTCACTGGCCCTGTTCGGTGCCTTCCTGACACACTCGCAGAACCTGTTACGCGAGGATCCGGCCTTTGGCGCGAATTACAGCCTGATCAATGACATCACCCTGCTGGATCCGGTGGTCTTTACCAGCCTGTTTATTGGTGCGGTACTGCCATTCCTGTTCTCCGCCATGACCATGAAGTCAGTGGGCGCTGCTGCGTATGACATGATTGAAGAAGTCCGTCGCCAGTTCAAGGAGATACCGGGCATCATGGAAGGCCAGGGTCGTCCCCAGTACGGTCAGTGTGTGGCTATCTCCACCAAGGCAGCCCTGCGTGAAATGATCGCACCGGGTGTCCTGATCATGGGTACGCCGCTTGTCGTTGGCTTCCTGTTTGGTGTCCAGGCAGTTGCTGGCATCCTGGCAGGCTCCCTGGTCACCGGTGGTGTCCTGGCCATTGCCTCATCCAACTCCGGTGGTGCCTGGGACAATGCCAAGAAGTACATTGAAGCCGGCAACATGGGTGGCAAGGGTTCAGAAGAACACAAGGCAGCAGTTGTTGGTGACACAGTTGGCGATCCGCTGAAAGATACTTCAGGTCCGTCACTGAACATCCTGATCAAACTGTCTGCGATTCTCAGCCTGGTATTCGCCCCGTTCTTCGTGAACTACGGCGGCATCCTTCTCTAATCGCCTTATTTGCATTAGACTGTTTTGAAAAGGGGGCTATGCCCCCTTTTTTAATTCACCTGATCTTCCTTTTTCTGTTCAACCCTTTCGGAAAGCATTCATGAGTACAGGACAATCCATTCACCCCAATCCCGATTCCAACCTGAGCCAGGTCAAGAATATTGTCGTCATTGCCTCGGGCAAGGGCGGGGTTGGCAAATCCACCACTGCGGTCAACCTGGCATTGGCACTGGCCAGGCAGGGCTACAAAACCGGGCTGTTCGATGCCGATATCTATGGCCCAAGCCAACCCATGATGCTGGGTATTGCACCGGGCACACGGCCGGAAATTGAAGGCGGGAAGGTGATGCTGCCGGTCCAGGCCCATGGCATCAAGTGTAATTCCGTGGGTTTACTGGTCGATGAAAACCAGGCCATGGTATGGCGTGGCCCCATGGTGGTGGGCGCCTTCAACCAGATTCTCAGTGACACCAAGTGGGGTGAACTGGACTTCCTGATCGTGGATATGCCACCGGGAACCGGTGATATCCAGCTCAGCCTGGCCCAAAGCGTGCCGGTCACCGGCGCCGTGATTGTCACCACACCCCAGGATGTGGCCCTGCTGGATGCCAAGCGCGGTATAGAGATGTTCCGCAAGGTGGAAGTGCCGATCCTGGGCATTGTCGAAAACATGAGTATTCACGTGTGCAGCAACTGCGGCCACAGTGAGCATATCTTTGGTGACGGTGGTGCACAGCGCATTGCCGAGAATTACGACGTCACCCTGCTGGGAGAATTGCCGCTGGATGCGAATATTCGCCAGCAATGTGATGAAGGTCATCCTGCCGTGGTCTCGGACCCTGATGGCAAGGTGGCGGAAATCTACCTGGAAATTGCCTCCAAGCTGACCCAGCAGCTGGCAGAGACCGGACCGGCTTCAGGTGGGCCTTCCATTTCGATCAGTGATGATTGAACCCGGCTTCGCCGGGAGGGACAAGGAACAAGGAGCAAGGAACAAGGGACGATACGTTGGGCCAGAACGAATACTCCGGGTTTTGTAGGTCGGGATAGACGCGAAGCGTCGTTTCCCGACGTGGGGATTTACCTCATAGGGAAGATTCCATGTCGGCAAACG
>Ga0181566_10001130_pt1 | contig 21845 bp, 13 predicted proteins | sample 101ome_15_FD_133762 | JGI IMG/M metagenome (GOLD analysis project Ga0181566, IMG submission 133762) | Coastal salt marsh microbial communities from the Groves Creek Marsh, Skidaway Island, Georgia - 101402AT metaG (megahit assembly) | ecosystem: Environmental > Aquatic > Marine > Intertidal...
GTCGTCATCCTCATCGTCATCGTCTTCACGTGACATCCGCATGACCACCACAATCACGAGCGCAAGGAACAGGCCACCAACGCCCAAAGCAATCATGATGGTCCCTGCATCAACACCAAACAGACCCTCCTCTCCATCACCTGAAAGCGGGATGTAGGGGCACCCATCCTCGTATCCATCGAAGCCCTTCGGCTCGTTTGGACACATATCTTCATCGTCGGTAACGCCGTCGTAATCCGAATCACGCTCAAAGGCAAGACAGCCATCTTCATCCACCTGAGACGCCAACGAGGTTGGTGTCTTTGGACACAAGTCAGCATTCGTGGCCCCGTCAATGAATTCACCAGGCCAAGAAGTGTTGCGATATGGGGTCCAGGATGGGTCGCCCCAGTTGTCGCCAAAACCATCGAAATCCGAATCTTTCCACTGGGTCGGGTTGTCTCGTAGGGTTTCAGGTTCGTTGAAATCAGCCCAACCATCGCCATCATCGTAACATCCAGGGAGGTCAATGGACGAGGTCCCTGCTTCCGCAGAACAGAAATCAGCGTTTTGAGCGCCCTGGACGAACACGCCCGGCCAAACAGGGTTTCGTGAATTGTTCCACGAGGCGATGCCCCAGTTGTCACCAAGACCGTCTCCGTCGCTGTCAAACCACTGTGTCGGGTCGCTCGGGAAGGCATCACCTGTTTGGTTGACATGAAGTCCAGTGACCGGGTCGATGTCGTAGGCGTACACGCCTGCATAACCATCCCCGTCCAAATCCACCGTCAGTGCACTCTCGTCCGTGCAGCCATTAGCGAGGATGGGGAAACCAGGGGGAGTGTCGTCGCAGGCGTCGTCCAAATCGGACAGCCCGTCGCCATCGCTGTCTCGCTGGGCCTGCGAACATCCGTTTTCGTCCACGTTTTGACCAGCCTCGGTGTTCGGACAGTCATCCTCAGGATCGTTCAAACCATCCCCGTCTGAATCCGACGTGCGTTGGTCTTCACTGCAACCATCAGCGTCAGCAGCAACACCCGATGGTGTATCGGGGCAAAGATCGGCGTTGTTCTTGACCCCGTCGTCATCATCATCCAGCTCGGACTGTGCACAACCGTCTGCGTTCACCGGCTCCCCAATGGGGCTGGTGGGACAGATGATGTCGAGGTCGTTGATGACACCGTCACCATCGTTGTCCTGCAGGTCAATCAGACGGCATCCTACACCGTTGGTTCCGTTGGCCACACCCGCTTCAAAGGGACACTCATCTCCTTCTTCGCCCGATGGATTATCGCCAAAGCCGTCACCGTCGGTGTCTTGCCATTGCGTTTTGATGAACGGGAAGGCATCCCCAGCCTGATTTTCGCGCAGTCCTGAAGTTTCATTGAGGTCATAGGAATACTGGTCAGTGAACCCATCGCCGTCCGAATCAAGGCAACCTGCAACAGGGAAGGTGGAGTTGCCCCACTCGAGAGGACAGGCATCCAGTTGGATGCCTTGTGCGTTGGTCCCGTTGTAGAAGGCGGTCCAATTGTCGGCATAGGTGTCGCCGTCAGTGTCATTGGCGGCTGCTGCTCTATAGGGGAAATGGTCAGGTTTTGTGGCATTCTCTGACTGATTATCGCCAAATCCATCACCGTCGGTGTCGGCCCATTGCGTGGCGTCAAACGGCCAAACGTCTGCCCCGTTGCTGATGTTCCACTCAAAGAAGGTGCCTTCACCCGATGGGTCGCTTGAACCATCACCATCCGAATCCAAACATCCGTTGCGGTCTCGCCAAGACACACCGTAATCAAACGGACAGAAGTCGCCGTGCACCATGTCGGTGTCGTTATCGCCGTAGCCGTCGCCGTCGTAGTCAGCATACTGCGAGCTCAGGTAGGGGAACAAGTCGCCGGGTCCGGCGTTCGGATCAATTTCCGTAGCACAGCAATCAACGCCGTGATTGTCACCAAAACCGTCTCCATCGCTGTCAAGTGATTGTTTCCAATTTCCCTTGAAGACATCGCCGTCAAAGTAGATGGCACCGTTGTCCGACCAACCGTCCTGGTCCAAGTCTTCACAGCCATAGCGGTCAATCCATGAGGTCCCTGCGTCCTGGTCACAACCGTCTATGGAATCTGGGAAGCCGTCGTAATCATAGTCGTCGCACCCTGCGATAATGTAGTACGAAAAGCCAGAAGTTGTCGGGCATAGATCGGGCAACGGCCCGAGAGGATTGTCACCGAATTCGTCTCCATCGGTGTTCTTCCATTGGTTACCGATGGTTGGCATGGCATCCACGAGGTCGAACACAAGGTCCCTATCCTGATCGGAATACAAACGAAGGGCGATGACGTCGTCATTGACCTCGTCCCAATAACCCATGTGAACCGTACCGTTGGCGTCAAAGGTTGCATCCACAGGGTATTGCGTCAGCACATCACCAAAGCGAACCGACATCCACGGTGCGAAACCATCGTGGAGACTGTCCAATTCCATCGTGTTTACCACCAACTGCTTGGTTACAGGGTCACTGGTCAGCAACACCAAATGGCTGCCCGCATGCAAGACATCCCAGGCACCGTCCACAGCAGCGGCTGGGCGCTCTGCAACCGATTCCCAAACGCCCGTCGCGTTGAGCATCATGATGGAGGAAACTGCGTTCGCCCGGACGGCCAGTAAGGGGTTGTCGCCGCCCTCGAGGTCCAATCGGTACTCGTTGGCTGTACCGCTTGGTTGAACCACGCTGTGCGCCTGCCACCCAGTGTCCCCAGGCCATTGTTCGTATACACTCAACTGACCCGTGGTGGTCAATGTTGCAACAAGTAAAGAACCGTTGGTGAGCGTTGTAAGAGCAATTTGTGTATGCTTGTCGGACATGTTTGCGATGGATTGCTTGGTGAGCGTGCTCCCGTCGTACATCCACAACGCCAAATTCGAACCGGTGCCGTTGCTATCAATGAGCGCAACCGCCACGCTGTCATTGCTTAACACAACGGTTGAATGCTGAATGGAAAGGGCATCGCCTGCGGACCCAAGAGGGGTCAAACTCCAACTGGAGCCGCCCGAGGCGAGTTCAAGTTGCCCGCTGGTGTTGTGACGGTAGACGAGATGAGGCAGATTCGCACTGTCAAAGACAACATCAATGCCGTGAGCCAATCCTGCTCCCGTTCGTACCAAGTCGGTTGACCAGCCCGCAGAAGTCTGCACCGTTGCGTAAATTTGCTGGCCAGTTCCCGACGTGTAAGCAAGTGCTTGTTCATTATCTTCGTTGACATTTGAGCCAAGATATTGACCCATCGTCCCCGTGGTAACAATCTCCTGTTGAACTGCGGTCATCGATGTGGTGGTGTGGAGGTTGATGGCTTGTCCATCTTCAGCGATGACGAGGGGTTGGCCGGAAGGACGCACACCAAATTTAACCGAAAGATTGGCCTCATTCGAACGGACAACGGGCTGGTAGACCCACTGTCCTGCGGGTGTACCGTCGTTCATATGTTCAATTTTTGAAATGTATGAGCGTAGTGAATCGGCATGCGTGAAGACAATGCTCGTCTCTCCCCGTGCGGCCGTTGCGAGTTCAAGTTCTCCAACCGTTCCGTCATAGTCAAACGATATTGATTCCCAATCGCGTTCAGAGAGCACCAGATAATCAAGGGCGAACACAGATCCGCGAACATCGCTCCGCTTGGAATAAACGAGCTCGCTCAAGCCGTCCCCGTTGATGTCGCCGTTGCTCGCAAGACGGAAGCCCAAACGCTCGGAGGCGTTGCCGTCCGCAAGCAGTTGCTTGTCCGAGCGGATACCGTCTGCGGAACCCAAGAAGATCTCCAAGCGACCGCCCATCGACCCCATCCGACTCGTGATGTAAACATCATCAAAGCCGTCTTCGTTGATGTCGCCAGCAGGTGCGATGGCCTCTCCTACCTTGGCATTGCCAATGGTGGGGAAATATTGCCAATCGGGCTCGGAGGGCAGCGAACTTGTGGTGCCGTTATAGAGCCAAAGCACACCAGTACCAAAGACCCCGTCGGTGGTGTTAAACGGCTCAGCAATCATGTGTTCGTCAAAACCATCGCCGTTCAAATCGCCAACACAAACAATGTTGAAACCGAACAGGCGCCCTTGCAAAAGCGATTCAATGGCGTGGTCGGGTGTTCCCGCATACCCACTGCTGCTGCCGTAGAAATATTCAATGGAGGAATAACCAAGTGGATTGCTGTAATTGCCGGTGTTACCAACGATCAATTCGTCGTGACCGTCACCGTTGATGTCGCAGCCTTCGAGTGTTCTTCCAAACAACGGTCCCGCTTTTGACTGGGTCATGTTTCTGACGTGGGTAAGGCCCGATTCGCTCCCATCGTAGATGTTGACCTTGCCGTTTTGGGTATCGGTTTCGCTAATTTCGACGCTGTATTCAGAAGCCGTGGCCGCAAGACCATCCGGTTGATTGACACGCTCAAGCGTTGTAAGCACTGCCCCGAGGGATTCGTTGTTGGTTCCGTTCACCGTCCAGTAAGGCGTTGAAGCGACTCCGCTAGCATCCCCGAGGTAAACGAGCACTTGGCCAAAGTGTCCCTCGCTGAGGCTTGACGAATGCCAACCTGGTGAACCAATAGCGATGTCTTCAATACCGTCACCGTTGAAGTCCCCCGAGTCAAGGCCGAGACCAAAATGAGAATCGTTGACGACCCCTGCAAAAATCGCTCCAGGGATGGACTCCAAACCGTTGACAGAACCGTAGAAAACATCCACACGGCCGTTGTTGACCAGGTTCAACAAATCCGCATTTGGGGTCGCTACAATCATATCATCAAAGCCGTCTGCATTGAGGTCGGCCAGCAGCATGGACCCCTCCGCCTCGTCTTCCTCTCCCTCTACGGTTTCGGTTGGGACCGGGTCAACACGCCCCGTATCTTGTCCGTCAAGGGAACGAATCAGGTTGAGCTCAAACGAAGGCCCTACCTGCGTTGCGGTGACAACTTGCTCAATGGCGTTGGCATCCAAGTCCATACCGAGCGCATCCACGAGGTCGCTGTTCCGTTCCAAAATCCGGACGTCCTGTTCCGTTCCATCTATGCGCACGAGCACGATTTCATTGGCAGTGGTGCGAGAATACAGGACATGCGCCGTGCCGTTGTCGTCCATGGCGAGTTCGAAGTCTTCACCAACAGGTCCCGAATCCAACACCGAGGCCATCCAATACGAACCCGTGAAATTCACCTGATGCAGGGCCCCATCTGCCGTTCTCATCAATCCCCATTCCACGCCTTGCGGTGTGATTTCAAGGTCCAAGTGAGTGGGGTAAACATCCTCAAAAATGGTTCTGGTATGCCACCGTGGTCCATTCCAGTAGGTTGCACTTTCCCGTGCATAACGGCCAATTTTCAAATCATCACCGTCGGCATAGAACACTCGGGGCAGTTCGTTGGCCGTGACCGCGATCGCACAGTCAACCAACGACGATGTGTTCGCAGACGCGACCGTGTCAACGAGGGTGGAGCTCCATGCCCCGTTTGGTCGGTGGAAGGCGGTTCGCACAGGCCCCTCTTCGGTGCTCCAGCAGTAATGCTCATTGTCATGGAACGTCAATTTCATGTCCGGCGTTCCGTGGTGTTCACTGCTTGAGTTGTTCAGTTCCATGGAATGCCAGTAGTCAAACATCGATTCTTCCCGGACAACGGCGCCATCCAAGCCATCAGCGCTGACGGTGGTTCCAGCGAAGTCATGCCCGTAGCCGGAGGTCAGAGAAAACGGTGCATTGCGACGCACATCTTGAGGTTCGTCGAGCGTTTGGGATGGAGCAGGAATTGCCAACATTGGGCCAAGACTCGCAAGCAGAAACACGGTGATTAACAGGACGCTTTTGATGTGAAGAGATTGTGAAACGGCGTCCGACATGGTTCACTCACAGGCTCCGACCTTCAAAATCATTGTTCAATTTGGCGTTGACCCCCGTAGGGGGTCATTTCTCATCGTCATTCAGACCGCTGGATTGAGAAGGCTGACCAACCACGCCTCGCCATGAACGGGAGGCTTTGGGTCATTTTCGCTGCCGGCGATTGGTGCGAACCTGCCGTCATCGAGCGATTTGTGTCACCGTCCACCCAGATCATTGCGTGCGACGGAGCGCTCAATCGGTGTTTGGACCGAGATCTAGAACCAACCATTGTAATCGGCGACTTGGACAGCGTGACGTCAGAGGTCCTTTCCGCCTTTCGAGCAGCAGGAGGGAGGGTGATTGAACGGGAAAACCAGGACCACAACGATTTGTCAAAAGCCCTGAGCTACGCTCGTGAAAATGGTGCCGAATCCTGCATCGTATTCGGAGCAACCGGAGGGGATGAGCAACACACATGGGCCAATCTACTGACGTGTGCTGCTTCGTTGATGGAGGTGATCTGTGTAGGCCCAGAACAGATTTACCGATTCCTAACGCCTCTCAACGATTATTCTATAGAACTTGGGGCGGGCGTGCTTTTTTCACTCTTCGCCCTGCCAAAAGCCGATGGAATTCGTCTGGCTGGCACGACCTTCACACTCGAGGATGAAACGATCGTCATGGGATCGCAAGGGGTTCACAATCAATGCAATTCGGGGAGGGTCGAACTTTCCTTCACCGAAGGTTGCCTCATGATGATGCATCCTCACCCGTTTGTTTGGGCGGGAGCGATGAACGAATCATGAGGGAATAGTCTTCTTTTCCATCCCAAGCCTGTGCTCGCTCATCAATCCGTGCCAGCTCAAGCGTTCGTTCGAAACCACCCCAATCCTCAATCAGTTTCAGGCGAAAAGCAGCCTTGGGCGTGTACCCGGGCAGGAAGTTGCGCCAGAGAAACGGAATCCGTCCTGGCGTTACTTGATTGACAAGACGCACGATGGAAGTGTTGCAAGTGGTCAGCAACGAATGGTACCACTCGGGTTCAACGGCCAACTGGTTGAGTTTGTTGATCAGTCCCATCAGCAGCATCTTGTCCTTGCCTGGAGGCGTGATGGCTCGGAACATGTAATCCTTGTTTTTCCGCCCGTGTGTCCTCAAGCCCGTGACATCCCGCTCAAATCCGACCAGGAGGTACAACTCGTAGGCGCGCCAAAGCCCGTCCCAAGGATGATAACGTTCGCCCTTCTCACGACGAGTTTCAAAAGAAAACGACAGGGAGGTTCCGTCTTTGAAATCAAACGTCAAGTATGTGTGGGCCAAACCCTTCAACGAATGGAAATGGTCGACCATGAACCAAATGTCTTGGAGCTCGTCCAATTTGACAGGCACATTTTCCACCCAATTCTCGTCACGATCCCTCGTGGTTCGCCAGGTAAAATCTCTGACCATGTGAAAGGTGATGTCATTTCCATCCACGGTGGCAGTGGTTAGGTGACGACAATCGGCAGCCCACTCCAAATCCAGAGACGGTTGAAGTGGACGCACACGTGTGCGCCAGACGTAGTAGAATCGCATGACGAAAATAACGAACAGCAGCGCAAGTGCCAACAACACAGCCTCGAGCGGTTTCATTGTTCCCACCCGTGCCATACACGCCATTCTGCGTCCCACCAATCCAAGCGGCCATCGGGATGTTTTCGCCAAAGAGTTCCTTGGTCATCGGTGATGGTCGGAAGGCCCATGGTGTCGGGTGATCCGTCGGAGAGGACCTCGGGGAGAGGACCCAAAGCAGGAAGGTCAAGCGGGTCCAAACGTCGTTCTCGGACCAGCAAGACGAAGACAAAGACGGTTACAAACAACGCCAAAATGCCGATGGAAAGCCAGCCAACCGATTCTGTTGGCGTGTCGAGGCCAAGCGAGGTTGAGGGAGTCGATGCTGCCTCTTCGGCGGTAGGTTCTGCAGAGGGCAATCGAATCAGGTTCACGCCTTTGGTAGAGGTAATCATCTTCTCGTTGACGACTTCAAGTGTGATGAAGTATGCACCGGCAGGAAGTTGAGAACAATCGAGCGCCGATGAATTGGCACCTTCTACCAAGGCTCCTTTGATTCTCCAAAGTTTCGTCCAAGTGGAGGAATCACTTGCACCTTCAGCCACCATCTGCAAGCTGCAAGGTGTATCGGTGGCGTTTCCGTGACCCGAGGCTTTGAGGGTGAACGACGGGGCTGGTCGGTTGGTGATGGTGAAATTAAGCGTGGCTTCTGCGGTTTGACCAAGCCCATTACGGTAGGTTTCGCGCAGCGAATAATCACCAGCAGGCCACGAAGAACAATCTAACGTTCCGTGAGAGTCAAGAACGCTAAACGGCGCACCGGCAAAGGTCCTCACGCCTGATTCACCGTATCGCGGCCCCGTTTCGTCCCCAAAGACCCGAACAATTTCGCACGACTCACCGGTCTGCAACAAGCCACCTGCATTCAGATTGAGTTGAACGATCGGCACTTGAAGCGCTGGTGTTAGCATGAACATAGGCAGCGGATACGAAGCGATGAATTCACCATCTTCGTCAAAGAAATCCAATCGGAGGCTGTGTTCTCCTTTCGACCAAGCATCGTAAACCAGCGTGATGTTGGTTTGGCCTGCAAACGAAATTTCCTGAACCTCCATCACCTCTCGTTCTTTGTGAAGCCCTCGCAATTTGACGATGAGGTCGTTTTGCGAAGCGGTGGAATTCAGAACAACGACCACTCGAACGGCATCGATGTCGCCGTCTTGGTTGGTGTCGATGGTGTCGTTGCGCATCGCAAGCACGGTCAGGCCGCGCTCTGCGAGGCGTTCCTCGGTCGTGAGATCTGCAGAGACCGTCGCCATAGGAGCTGCCATGGAAAGGACAAACACCGTAAGCACCAGCAACCAGGTGCGACGAGGTTCATGGTTCACGCTGTTCACCTCCTGGAGCCACTGGAAGCGGTGGCAGTTCATCAAGCGGAATCAATTGCGGGACCGGCGTCACGTCGTCTGCCGAATACAACAATTCGTTCTCTTTCTCAGCAACGATTTGTTCAATCAATCGGGCACGTTGTCGAGAGGCCCGAACGACAAGGGCTGCAAGAGCGCCGAGGAGGAAACCTCCACCGATCACGGCATAGGTCAACCATGAAGCGGCCGGATCCTCTCCCATGATGGCGATGGCGGCGGCGAGTTCGCCGTAATCATCCGACCACCCGTCGCCGTTTTCATCCGGGCAGCCTTGTAAATCTCGTTTGGATGCTCCGGGATCTTCCGGACAATCGTCGCGAAGGGCACCGAGTGGCAAATCACCAAACCCGTCTTGGTCGGTGTCCATCCACTGAAGCGCTTCTGTGGGGAAGGCATCGGCTGAACCAAAGGGATGAGCGAGCCATGACGAGGTGGGGTCGGACCATCCATCACCGTCGGTGTCCCGACATCCAAGTCGGTCCAGCAACGACGTGCCTCTTGTTTCAGGACAGGCATCGCCTTGGTGCCCCTCGAGGCGGTCTCCGTAGCCGTCACCATCCGAATCCCGCCATTGCGTCGGCTCGTGAATGAACGCATCGCCAAGATCCGACCAGCCGTCACCGTCGGTGTCTTTGCAGCCCCAACGGTCACCGCCTGCAGACGGTCCGATGGAGGTACCAGCGACGTTCGGACACACGTCAGCCGTGGTTCCCCGAGGATTGTCACCGCGCCCATCACCGTCAGCATCGTGCCATTGTGAGGGGTCTTCTGGCCATGCGTCACCGCTTCCACCGGGGCTAGCAAGCCACGAGGAAGTCGGGTCGGACCATCCGTCGCCATCTCCATCGGGGCAGCCCCAGCGGTCAAAAGTGGAGGTCCCCAGTGTGGTTCGGCAACCGTCCGGCCTGTAGGAAGTTCGCCACGTTTGACCGTCAAAATATTCCGTATTATCCCCAAAACCGTCGTCGTCCGTGTCATGCCATTGCGAAGGGTCATCAGGGAAGGCATCAGCAAATCCGGAGGGGTGGGCAATCCACAAATCGGTCGGATCGGAATAGCCGTCGCTGTCCACGTCTCGGCAACCCAAGCGGTCAAATCTGCTGATCCACCCCGAATCCACTTCCTCTGGCGTGGAGGCGGGGCATACATCGCCCTCGAATCCGGTGAGATTGTCCCCGTAACCGTCACCATCGCTGTCTCTAAACTGCGAGGGAACGAAGGGGAAGTCATCGATTTGAGTGGCTCCATAGGTTTGGTTGTCACCCCATCCGTCCCTGTCGGTGTCTCGCCATTGCGTTGGATTAAACGGGAAATCGTCGATCAGTTGGGCCCCCAATGTTTGGTTGTCGCCCCAACCGTCCCTGTCCGAATCCTCCCACTGTGTTGGTTCAGTGGGGAAAGCATCGGAACCGTTGTCGATGGTCCAGTTTTCATCACCGTCCGAAAACGAGTCCCCATCCGTGTCGACGCAGCCGTACCGGTCACCAAACGAATCGCCACGAACGAATGGACACGCATCGGGTTCTGTGGCGTTGTCAACAAACTGACCAATCTCCCAGACCCAACGGGTGTCGTTAAGTCCTGGGTCGGCCCAGTTGTCACCGTAGCCATCGTCGTCGGTATCGTTCCACTGCGAAGCGTCAAAAGCGAAAGCGTCGCCTTTTCCGGCAGGATGAGCGAACCACGGCTCAACACCGTTGAGGCCTCCTGGGTCGGGGTCTGAGAACGAATCGCCGTCCGAGTCAAGGCATCCATAACGGTCGGCAGAGGAATAGCCTCGGCTGAAGGTGCAGTGGTCGCCTTGGTACCCTTCGAGGTTGTCACCGTAACCGTCGTTATCGGAATCAAGCCATTGTGAGGATTCACTTGCAAAGGCATCTGCGCCATTTTGCACACCCCAACCGCTGTCGGGGTCGGACCATCCATCACCGTCGTTGTCGGTGCACCCTTTGCGGTCGTTCGTGGAGGTGCCAACGAGGTTTACACAGTCGTCCTCGGTGTCGATGAAACCGTCTTCGTCGGTGTCGCGGTTGGTTTTGTCAATGGACGGCGTCAGCGTGTAGTCAAAGCCGTCGTTGCACCAAGAATCGCTGCCTTCCACCTTGAGACTGATTTCGCCTGCGGTGGCCAGAGTGGTGGACAAAATCGCCGTAGGGTTTCCATCATCAACGTTGGAGGTGACCGATCCCATCGTGAACGAGCCGGTCCATCCGTCGCCGGGACACCACCAAGCGGCATTGCTCATGCTTCCCGAGAAGGTGACTTGGACGATATCTCCCTTTTTCCCCTGAATCTTCCAGTAGTCTCGTTTGTCCGTTGGGGAACAGCCATCTGGGTCGCAAACATAGCCACTGGAGGTCACGCCGTCGGTCAATCCGTTGGCGCTTGTGGGTGAATCATCCGCCGAGACAGCAGGGATGTGCATCATGGCGAGCGCCACGATGAGGACCAGCACGGCCTTGCGACGCATGCTCGGCGATAAGCAAGCGGATTATCAAAACCACGCCTGCGCGAGCAGCCGCTCACTTTCACAACCGCTGCCTTCCGAGGCATTGCCGAAGGCAAGATTCGAGGTCGCTGTGAGTGAAGACATAGCCGCTTTCGAGCAGCCGTTTCGGTTCCACGCGCTGCCCGTCCAGCACCAAAGCTTGGGCCATCTCACCAAGTAACAAGCGAAGCGCAAATCCTGGGGCTGGGGCAAAAGCCGGACGCCGCATCACCTTTCCGAGTGCTTTGGCGTAGGCTTTCTGCGTGACAGGATTGGGTGCCGTCAGGTTGTAAACACCCTCGCATCCATCGTTCATCATCAGGTGATGGATAGCGTAGATTTGATCGTCAAGGGAAATCCAAGAATAATATTGCTTGCCCCCTCCAGCGGGACCACCTGCTCCGAGGTTGGTTGGCAGCAACAATTTCTGAAGCGCCCCCCCCATGGGCGTGGTTACGATGCCGGTTCGGAGAAACACTGTCCGAATGCCTGCATCAACCGCCGGGGAGGCCGAGGCTTCCCAAGCCACGCAGGTATCGGCAAGGAAGTTCGTGCCCGGGTCGGAAGATTCTGTGAGCCGTTCATCGCCACGGTTGCCGTAATAACCTACGGCAGAGCCGCACAGCAAAACTTTGGGTGGTTGGTCAGCCTTGGCTAAAAGGGTCGCGAGGTGAGCGGTTGGCACCGTTCGACTGGTTTTGATGAGGTCTTTTCGCTTGGCGTTCCAGCGCTTGTCACCGATGCCGGCGCCCGCAAGGTGAATCACCGTGTCAAAGCCGCTTAAACTCCCGCTGATGACCTCTCCCGTTTGGTCGTTCCAGACCACGGTAGCGTCCCCTTTTGCATCGGGTGGCAAGACGGTCGTGGGGCGAACGAGGCGTGTGATTTGATGTCCTGCTGCTTGAAGAAAAGCACAGAGTTGCAGACCGATGAGTCCTGTCGAGCCGCTGATGAGGATGTTCTGACGAGGAAGGTGGGCGAAGGCTTTGATACGTTCCAAATCGTTGCGAACCCGCAACGTGCGATAGGCGAACATCTGCTTCAATCGACCATTGACCGTGAAGGGAGCCGTCCAGAAGGTGAGCGGATGGAAGGGAAGACGCCATTGAATCGTGTCGTCGAGTTGGGACGAACTGTCGTTGATTCCAATGAAGCGATGTTCGTGGTCCCATGCACCAAAAGGCCCTTTTTCCATCACGTCGTTAAACACCTCACCGGATACCACGCCGTGATGACGGGCGATCCACATCGGTCGGAGAGGTCCGAGGCGAATGCGAAATCGTGTTTTCGCATCGTCAACGAGTGCTCCTGCCTCGACAGGTTGAATCCCTTCCCATTCGGGCATGATGCGACGAAAGGCACCAGGGCTGTCGTACCACGCCCACAGCTGCTCAACCGGTGCATCGAAGGTCGCCTTGTGCTGGTAGACTGGCATGACGGTTCCTCACTGATGGGCTGAATAAAACGAAGGCCCAGAGCCGAGAAGTGTGGTCTGCTTTGCGGTGTTGTATTTCTCAACATAGGCTTTGGTGCTGAACTTGCGGGCCGTTGACGCACTTGTCATGCAGCGAATTTTGCCGTAAACTGCTCGCTCAGTCCACCCTCGGTCAAATTTGCCGAGGACCCAGCCAATACCGGTGTAGGAGTTGGGATCTCGACCGTCAAGAGCCCATCGGTCATTGAGGGCAATCATCCATTCCATAGCAATTTGAGGACTGGGTGACCACTCAAGGATTTTCTTGCCCCACAACATCCGAAGGTAGTTGTGTATGATCCCTTCTTGACGCAGTTGGTTTTGGGCTGCATTCCAAAGTTCATCGTGGGTCGAGGCCGTTTCCAATTCCTCGAAGGTGTAGAGATATGGACGTTCATCGTTTTCGTGCTCGGCAAGGGTGGTTTGAGCCCATTGAGGCAGCGAGTCGTAGGAGGTGTGGTTCTCCACCATCGCACAGTGAATGAAACCGATGTCCCGCCAGGTAATGATCTGATCGAGGAAAGCCTCAACCGCCTCCGGAAGGCCCCACCAACCTTGCCGACGTCCGTCGTTTGGAGGGTTGACCAGGCTGACATCCCATTGATGATGGGTGAAGATGTCGTGCAAGATAGAATGAACGCTGATGTGACCAAAATGCAACCAGGGTGAAAGGCCGCTCGCCCCCCGCTCTTGGGGATGGTTCCGCCTTTCATGATAGGCACTGAGCCGGTCGGCGAAGAACTCCTTCCAGCGCCGCTTTCCTTCAACTGGACCGCCCCGTTTACCGAGGACTGGGCGGACATCATGGTCAATGCTGAGCGTGGCGAGCGCTGTTTGACCAACATCCCCTCCTTCAGCCACACGCCAAATGAACTCGTAGGGGGTAAGGGGGGTGGTGGACCGTTCAAAAATCGCCGTGGCGATCGTATCGTCAAACGGCTTGAGATCCGTTGTGCCCTTGAGCGGCTTGGCCGCAGGGAACTCGTGCATGTGTTCGCGAATGGTCTTGTGAAGGTGTCGCCGAAGCGAGTACGCCGTAGAGAAATCTCGCCCTTGCGCCCGCATGGCCATGAACCCGTTCGAATCAACAACATGGACTTCGCAAGGCTTGACAGAAATCGCCGTATTGAGGACGTGTTTCGGATAATAGGTAGGGTAATCGTCGATGACCATCGCTCGGGCGTGTTTGAGCCATTCTTTCAAAAGGCCTGAGGCTTCTTTGCTTTTGGTTTCCACGTAGGGGATGTATCGAACCCCGGAGTCTGAGAAAATTTCACGATTGTCGGACATTCCCTGGAGGACAAACGTCGAGATGCGGTCGTTGGCCCATCGGTGTTGAAGGGCGAGGCACTCAATGACCACGAGGGGCAGGTCGTGCTCACGAGCTAGGTCGATAGCGTGCTCGAGAGCGTGATTCCAATAGGGGCGCCGAGCGGCGGTCATCCAGTAGACCACAACGTTGCCCGCAGGATTGGGGTGGCCGTGGATTTGAAGACGTGAAGAGGGGATCATGACGCCCACCTCTTATCGGAAGACAAGCGACCTGTCCGGTAGACTGCATAGGCGTTGGAACGTGGAGTGAGACCTGAGTGATCAGGGATGACGGTCTGGTTAGTCAGGCCATCCACCGCCAACTGGTGCATTGTTTCTGAAACCCAGTCAAGGCCTTTCAATTCGTTGAGGCTCCACCATGCAACCGCTGCAATCTCCTCGCTGGGAGAACGGCATTCTGTTTCTTCAACTTGAACCTCGTAACACAGGAACACTGCTGGCCCGTTGGTTCGCAGAGCCGTACGTACACCTACCAAACCAACGATTTGGCCGGTAAGGTTGGTCTCTTCTTTCAACTCCCGCAGCGCAGCGGCCTCTGGGCTTTCGGTCTGCTCTACATGACCTTTGGGTAACCCCCAAAGCCCTTCATGGCGGCCCTTGCCTTCTTGCACGAGTAGGATTTTACCGTCTCGCAGAACGCGAGAGGCAACTCCCAAATCGCACAGCAACTGAGCCATGCTACTAACTTTAGGAAAGGAGTATATCAAGAACGGTTTAACTCCAGCAGAGGAAAAAGACGAGTGTTTATATACAAATTGAGCAAATTTTCTAACATGCTTGGGGCACCACAACATCATACAGCACCGAACCCTGAATCCGATGCCACGCTGCCCACGCAGCACGGCGAATTCAGAATTCGTGCCTTCCGTGATCCTCTCGACGGTAAAGAACACTGCGTGTTGTACCTAGGAGACTTGACCGATGGTGCGCCGCTCATCCGCATCCACTCGGAGTGCCTCACCGGCGATGCCTTTGGGTCTCTAAGGTGCGACTGTGGCCCACAACTGCACGCCTCGATGAAGGCTGTGCAAGAGGCCGGAAAGGGAGCCATTGTTTACATGCGCCAGGAAGGTAGAGGAATCGGCCTCTACGCCAAGATGCAGGCATATGCGCTTCAAGACGAGGGTTACGACACCCTCGACGCCAACTTGGCTCTTGGGTTGCCCGGTGACGCCCGACGCTACGACTTTGCCGCAGAAATGCTGTACTCTATGGGCGTTCATGAGGTCGAACTGGTCACCAACAACCCTGACAAGCGAGCCCAACTGATGCATCACGGCATCAAGGTCGTCAATCGAGTGCCGATTGTGGTTGGAGCCTGTGCTCAAAACCGCGACTACCTGTCAACCAAAGCCTCTCGTATGGGGCACATACTTCCCATTTGAGGCCTTTGAGATGAAAGTAAATTTAGTCGGACAAAAGGCCCCTGATTTCCAGCTGGAAGACGAGCACGGAAACGTGTTTGACAGTACCACACTAAGCGGAACCTGGCGAATCATTTTCTTCTATGCTCGTCACAATTCGCCCACCTGCAAGCGCGGCTGTCTGACATTCAAGGAACAACACGATTTGTTCGCTTCAGCAGGATGCTCCATTGTTGGTATCGGCCCGGGATCCGCAGAAGGCTTGGCCACACACAAAGCGAGCATCGGTGACCTTCCATTCCCCCTTCTCGCTGACCCTGAACGCCAAGTCGGGAAGATGTACAACGTCCCCCTCCATGTCGGCCAATTCCCCTCCAAATCATCGTTTTTGGTTGGACCTGACGACACCATTCGGTATGTCTACGACTGGTTGTTCCGGCCCCGCCGCCACGTTGCCAAAATATTGGCCGATATTTCACAAGTCACGGGGGACAACTGAATGTGGGATGAATTGCTGTTGGAGGCCGGTCTCAACGAACGTGAAGTTCGCTCAATCATGATCCTCGGCTCACGCCCGAAGATGAAGGCTTCTGAACTCGCTAAGGAACTGAACACCACGCGACTGGACGCCTACAACAGCCTCTCTCGGCTGCAAGAGATGGGAATCGTGACCGCCACAGCAGACCGCCCTATGCTCTTCTCCAGCCTGCGCATCAACGAAGCCATGGAGCACATCATTCAGTCTCGAAAACAACAACTGGACCGCCTCGTCGACGGCTTCGAAGACCTTTCGAAAGGCATCACTGAAACCGATGCCTCTTACGAAAAGCAACGAAGAGACATTGACGATCCACGTTTTGCAGTGCTGAAAGAACGAACGCACATCTACAACCGTTTGCAAAAAATGGCGAACGACGCAGAAGAGCGATTGATCCTCCTGCTCGGTCAATTTGGTATCCTTCACTTGTGCAGAAATCCAGACGCCCTTGAGGCTGTGAATACGGCGGCTGTTCGTGGCGTCGTGGTCCAAATCATCACGCACTTGGACGGACGCACACTCCGCTTTTTCGACCAGTTGGACAAGAGCATTGAGGTCCGACACTCGGATGAATTGGATTCTCTCGGCTTTGTTCAAGACCAATCCGAAGTGATTCAATACCTCAACATCGAAGACAACCCGGTTGGACGAGGGAAGGAAGATGCCGCACTCATCATTGAATCCGGTCCGTTTTCCCAAGCTCATCTCCACCTTATCGATGCGATTTGGGAGGGGGCAGTCTCGCTAGACACCGCACGAGCACGATTTACCGAGAACCAAATCAACGACCCGCTGCGTTTGACCATCGGCGAAGGTTCATTCCTGAAGAACGTCTCAGTTGCCCTCGGCTTTGACGGAGAACTTCCCGAGGAAGATACGCCTTTTGACCCTGATGCGTTCTTTGCAGCGGGCAACGAAGTGAACGAAGCGCGTATGCGATTGACAGAAGGTAAATTGTCCAACCTGAAGGTACTGGGCATTGACATCAGCCGAATGCTTCGTCAAATCGGCAACCGTGTGGGTCAAGAAATCGCCTTTTCCCTTCGTTCTATAGAAAACGATATCGAGTTTCTTGACGAGATGATGGACTGGTGGGAACACGCCGGCTTGGGTATGCTTCAGTACGATGTCGACCCTCAATTCCACGTTGTCGTCGGCCTTAATCACCCACCCGTGGATGATGTTGATGCTCTCCCGATGTGGGAGATGGATGACGGCATCATCGAAGGAGCGCTCTCAACCCGGTTTGCCAAAGATGCCAACGTGGTCATCCAGCGCACCGAAGGAAGCGGCGACAAGGATGACCTTTGGCGATACATGATTCATCGACACGAATTGAACACCATCGAACTGAGCGATTGAACGGGTGTGGGCCATGAAACTCCTCACGTTCATTCGGTTCTTCCGTCAGTTGAGAGGAAAGAAACCCGTCAACATTGACACAATTCAGTCAATGGGCCTCCTGGCCGTAAAGTTAGGCCAAATCTTTGCGCTTCGCCCCGACTTGATCGAGCCCCAGCGCTGTATTGAATTGCAGCGTCTCTACAGCAGGGCCGCCACCATACCCGAGGAGAACTCACAAGCGCTGCTCAACAAATTCGCGCCCGAGGGCTTCATGGACCACTTCAAGTCGATTGAACCCAAACCCTTCGCTGCTGCGAGCATCGGACAAATTCACCGGGCCGTGCTCAACGATGGCACCAAAGTGGTCGTCAAGATCATCAAAGCCGACTTTGAGGCTTCCTTCCGCCGTGATGTACGTCGGATGAAACGCTGGATTCGCATGGGCTTGTTCTTCAATCCCCGCCTACGCAAGGTCGGCAATCCCATCGGTTTGTTGGCCCACATCGAGGATTACACCCTTCGCGAGTTGAATCTGACCAACGAGATTGAGGGACAACAGCAACTTCTTGAGAAAGCTGCAGAAGTGGAAAATCACTTTCCGATGCCAAAACTCCGTTTCCCGAAGATGTGGGAAGAGCTCTCCAACGAACATATCTTGGTGATGGAAGAAATCACCCACCCGACACTTGAGGACCACCTCGAAGCAGGCACCTTTACCTGGCCGGACATGCTCGAATTGTTCAGGATTCACGGTGCCTTCATGTTTGGTCTCGGTACTTTCCACGGCGACCTTCACCCTGGAAACGCCATGATGGGGGACGACGGCGCCTTCCACTTCATCGACACCGGAGCGATTTATCATGCCCCTGAACACGTACGAAATGCGTTGTTTGGGTTCTTTTATTTCCTCGCAAAGGGCGAACTGACGAACGCCTTTGATGCGATGCTCACCATGGCCGCCGTGCGACCAACTGGCGATACACTCGACACCTATTACCGCTCAATGAACGAATTGTACGACGGTTTTGTCGGCACCTCCGTCAGCGAAGTCTCGTTGACGGAACAGATGATGAAGACCGTCAAAGCAGCCGTTTTGGCAGGATGTGCGTTTGGGGAGGAGGCCTTTCCCATCATCCGCTCGCTCATGTACATGGACGGCATGGTGCTCAAGGGCCACCCCCACGTTGATTTAATCAGTTCAATGGGCCCCTACCTTGACGAATTTTCGGTGTTGATTGACCCTCATGCCATCATCAATCCTTCCTCGTGAAGTGTTATTTTTTGAGTTCTTTTTGGGACCTAAACCGCCCTTTATATGCTCAAAGGTGAAGGCAAGCGTATGGCCACGAGCGCAACGCCGAATGTCGCAATTATTGGAGCAGGTCCCGGTGGCCTTGCCTCCGCACTTCTTCTCGCCAAAGCAGGCGTTAACGTCACCGTCTTTGAGCGATCAGCCGCTGTGGGTGGACGCAACAAGGTGTTTGAGCGAGACGGTTTCAAATTCGACCTGGGCCCAACGTTTTTCCATTACCCCGAGGTCATTGAAGACATCTTCAAAGCCGTCGGCATGGATGCCCATGAAGAATTGAATCTGCACAAGTTGGACTTGAACTACCGCCTCATTTTCGGCCAAGGTGGCCAGTTGGACTGCACCAGCGACCTCGACCAAATGACCGATCGAATCCGTGAACTCTCTGGCGATTCAAACGCCGAGGCTTTCAAGCGGTACGTGGTGGACAACCGTCTCAAGTTAGCAAAATCAAAAGCATGTTTGCAAGAACCATGGTACGGACCTAGCGACTTGCTGTCCAAGCGAGCCATGCGTGTCGCTGGGGTGCTCCGCCCGCAGCGCTCGGTGGCTGGCGATTTGATGAAACTCTTTGACGATGACCGGCTGATGCTGGCCATGTCGTTCCAGACAAAATACCTGGGCATGTCGCCGTTTAACTGCCCAAGTTTGTTCACCATGCTTGCGTTCCTCGAGTATGAATACGGTATTTTCCACCCACTTGGCGGTCTGGGAAGCGTCAGCGAACGCATGGCGTCGATTGCCAAAGACCTCGGCGTCACCTTCCGAATGAACGAGGCCGTTGAATCGGTTGTCATGGAAGGCAAGACCATCAAAGGCGTGCGAACCGCAGAAGGTGAGTTCATGGCCGACCGAGTTATCATGAACGCTGACTTTGCCAACGGCATGACACAATTGTTCCCCGATACGGTCCGAAAGAAGTGGAGCAACAAGAAACTGGACAAGAAAAAGTACTCCTGCTCCACCTTCATGCTCTACCTCGGCGTTGACCGAACATACAACGACCTACCTCACCACCAAATTTACGCTTCGTCCAACTATGAGCAGAATCTTGAGGACATTGAGAAGCACCACAAAATCACCTGGGACGACCCCTCTGTGTACGTGCAAAACGCCAGCGTGACCGACCCGCAATTGGCCCCAGAAGGCTGTTCCACCGTTTATGCGCTCGTCCCGGTTTCCCATGTTCATGAGAACATTGACTGGTCCAAAGAAAAGGACGCATACAGAGACCGAATCCTTGACCAAATTGAAACGAAACTCGGTTTTGAGAACATTCGTGATCACATCGTGACCGAGATGGTAATCACTCCCGAAGATTGGGGAGACCACTGCTACCGAGGTGCTGTGTTCAACCTCGCTCACGGACTCGACCAGATGTTGTGGCGTCGTCCTAAGAATCAGTTTGACGAGATCAAAAATCTCTACCTCGTAGGTGGTGGCACTCACCCAGGGAGTGGACTTCCTGTGATTTACGAATCGGCACGCATCAGTAGCAAATTGCTGCTCGACAGCTTGGGCATCATCCCGGATTGGAACGGCGTCGACACGTGGTTCGAGAGTCGCAAGCGATCAAAGCAGGGCCGTGCGGCGCTCAACAAAACCTCAAAAGAACCTTCCAGCGGAACTCCAACATCAGCCTGAGGTGATCGTGTGAAAGCGCTGCTCGTCAACAACGCCTATGACTACTGTGAAGCAGTGTGCAGAGAGGCCTCCACGACGTTTTATTCCTCCTTCAGCGCCCTTCAGCTCGAGAAAAGGAAAGCCGTCCATGCCGTTTATGCCCTGTGCAGATGGGTTGACGACATCGTTGATGGAGACGAAGAACCAAACGTTCTCGAAACCAATGAGTTGCGAATGGCCACTGACGAGCGACACCGCTTGGTCACCGAAATTCACGCCGGTAAAACTCCGGTTCTGCCTGAATCAGAACACCGGCGCCGTTTGATGGCCCTCACGGAGATTCGCTTGAAACTCGGCAAAGCACACGAGCAGAAAATCACGCCCAACGACCACCCGATCTTCATCGCTCTCCAGGACGTTTTTAGCCGATACCCCATCGAACTCAGTGATTTTGAAACGGTGCTTGAAGGCATGGAGGACGACCTCTACCCGGTGCAAAACCAGACGTGGGATGAATTGCGGTCCTACTGCTACAAAGTGGCCTCAGCAGTGGGCCTCATTCTCATTGAAATCTACGGTTACGAAGACCGTGCCGCACGCCTCCACGCTATCGATTTGGGCATTCAAATGCAACTCATCAACGTGCTTCGGGACATCAACGAAGACATGGAGCGCGGACGAATTTACCTTCCCCAGGAAGTCTTGGCATCCCACAACATCAGCCTTGATACGCTCCGAGGAGAAAATGTCGCTCAGTCCCTCGCGTGGCGTGGCTTCATTGTGGAGTACATGGACGTGGTCAAGCGCCACCAAGCCTCCGCTTCGCACCTCTTTGGTTACCTTGACGCCCGTGCTCGAGTTCAACCCGAGATCATGGCCGATGCCTACTCCTCTATATTCAACGAAATCGTTCGGCGCTCAGGCGACGTGTTCAGTCAACCAGTTCGGTTGTCGTCGTGGCGAAAGCTCCTCTTTGGCGTGCGATTGAGTCTTCGAAAACTCAAGGCTCGCTACCTCTCTTGAATGGCATTCTGCCTCTCGAACGGTACCATGCATCTTGGTCTGCCCATCATTGCAGAGCTTCAGCCTTGAACGTGATGATGTCCAAGGTAATGGTGACCTCTTCTTCGTTGTCGGTCGTAAAGGGCAATGCTTGGGTTTCTACACTCACTTCGATTTCAATTTCTCCAAGCCCATACCCATCCATTTGCCAAGGATTCAATACCTGTATCTCGTTATATCCGGAGGCGTTCATCGTCTGTCCATTGTACTCCGGATAGGCCATGAGTGAGAGGTCAATAGGAGAGGCATCGTTTGATGAGCCCGTCAATTCGTTGCTTTCTTCATTCCACTGGGCCGCCATTTCATTTTGGATAATGGTGGCAAAAACTGAATCAAGGGGATCTCCGGGTATGCCCGAGGTTTCCGTATAGGATACTGTGATTCGGAAAGCACCGATGCGGTAGCCATCATCAATCATTGAATCATCGATGGAGAATATGCGGGTTTCGGTATCTCCGTCGGCGACGACCACGGAGTCTGTTTGTGTGACA
>Ga0181566_10001137_pt1 | contig 21822 bp, 5 predicted proteins | sample 101ome_15_FD_133762 | JGI IMG/M metagenome (GOLD analysis project Ga0181566, IMG submission 133762) | Coastal salt marsh microbial communities from the Groves Creek Marsh, Skidaway Island, Georgia - 101402AT metaG (megahit assembly) | ecosystem: Environmental > Aquatic > Marine > Intertidal zone...
GCCTGTGCGCGAAGTGAACGCAGCTCTTCATAGGATGGGTGGGTATTGAGGTTGCGCATATAGCTGCGCACGCTGCTGGCAATATTGTCGTACATCGCGAGGCGAAAACGCGAAGATTGCGCACCGCTCGCCGTCATCCCCTTGAGATCGCTGCGCCAAACGCGCTGACCGTAGAGATTATTTCCCTGACGGGCAAAGCGAGAAGTCCCCCAACCCGATTCAATCGCCCCCTGGGCCAGAACCAACGAAGGCGGTATCACGTCTACCCGCCGAAGCAGTTCGCGCAGGGAGTCGGCTCGCGTGCCGAGCGCGCTGTTGGACCGAGCCAGCGCGTAGTGTTCGGCCATGTCCTGTAGAAACAGCCCGTCTGATGCGCTATGTTGCAAGCTCAAGAGACGCTGACGACGACTCAAAATCGTCTCGTTGTGAAACCGTGCAATTGATTCGAGGATTGAGAAAAAAAGGGCCTTCTTCCGCCGTACGGGCAGCGTGCCAATGTCGACGGGCACGGCGGCCAGAGAGGCCATTCCACCAGCCTCGCGCAAGAGCGGTTCGGCCTCTGCGACGGAATCGACGCCCATGTGAAAAAAAAGTCGGTCGGCCGGAGCCCACGTCTTCGCCTCAAGTGAGTCCGCGGCCAACACCCGGTACCGAAGCGTGCCGCTGTCCACGACCGAAACGGCTACGAGCCGCTCGTGCTCAAGTAGTTGGTCCCGCTTAGACGCAGCATGTGATTCACCCGCTGGACCCGCGGCAAAGCACGGCTGGCCGTAGCTGATAGCCCATGCGGCAAGTATTAAAAAAGGGATTCGCATGGGGCCAAATATGCTCTATTAGCGGAGCAGCAGCAAGCGACGCACGTGCGTTTTTCCCGCGATATTAAGGCGGTAGAAATAGGCTCCCGTCGCCACGCTATGACCGCTATCATCGCGCCCGTCCCACTGCAGGACGTGCATACCAGGCTGGAGCGTTCCGGAAAAGAGCGTGCGCATCTTCTGTCCCAAGCCATTGTAAATGGCCACGTCTACACGACCACCGTCCCCAACTCCTACGGCAAAAGGTATCGAGGTTTCTGGGTTGAATGGATTGGGATAGTTCGGAAGCAGAGCGCTGACAGACGGCGGCGATGGACTCCGATCTAATTGCAAGCGGACTAACGTGCCGTCTGCTCGCAGAATGTGGCCTTCTACCATCTGCGCTCCAACCGGTAGCGCCCACAGCTGGCGCACGGCTTCCAACGCCTGCTGCGATGAAGACTGCGCAACCAACAGACGCGTGGCGTCTCCCTCATTCCAGGCCTGCATCTGACCTCCCCCTCTTCTCCACGGTGACTGAGCGAGCGATAGAGAGGCCGCATCACAGTCCGAAAGGAGTAGGGAAAGGCCCGTAATATCTTCGGGCTGCCCCAGTCTCAGCGCTCCCCCTTCATCAAGGTAGACCAGGGCGTGCACGGCGGCCCGCTTAGCCGCATCCAGCGGAGTTCGTTCCATCCCAACGCGCCCAAAGTTTTCTGCCAATAGCATAAAGTCGTCTAAACCAACCATATTATCGCCGTTAAAATCAGCCCGAACGGCTTCTCGATTGGCGTATACAGTGGAATTGAAGTGGTCCACTAGGATTGCAAAGTCGGCCAAATTGATGCGATTGTCGTCGTTGGCGTCTCCCACCGGAAGCTGGTCGCTCGTATCGCTGACCACCCATTCAAACGCGAGCAGCGTATCGCCGAGTTCAGCCCCGACCTCTACCTGATCACCAACGACGTGGCCCTGGAGGTGGATGTCTGATTTGACGAGCAGGCGGTACGCCCCGGGTGGAATTTGCCCCAAGTTAAACTGACCGTCTGCATCGAGCGTGTGCTGTATACCCGCCCTGAAACGGTCTTCGTCATTAATGGGCGAAGCGAGCAGCACATCCTCGTCGTCGTAGAAAAACAGAGACACCTGCATATCGTCACTTTTACCCTGTAGGCCAACGCGTCCCTGCACCGAATAATCCCGTACGGCAATTTCGGTTGGTCGGTCGGGAATAAAGGGCGGAATCCAATCACCTGCGCTGTTTACTACGGCACTGCTGCGGTTGAGATCGGGTTCATCATCGATACTGATCAGCGCGATCGTATCGACCCGAGTCACAAAGCGCAGTTCACCCAGTAGAACGGGACTGACCCCCGAGTTGATAAGCGGATTGGCCATGCTCTGCGCGAGGGACAGATTCACCTTACCCAATCCGTTTCCATGCAGCTCGTTCTGTATGGATCGCCCCTCAAAAGCACTCGCCAATCTGAAGGGTTGAATGCCGGTAAAATCTTCGCTCTCGGCGCTTATTATAGAATCCGTCAGCACGTCAACCAGGTCTAAGCTCTCCGCATCGTAGCTCATGTAGAGCGAGACGCCAGTAAGGACGTGTGCCGTGGGCACGATATAGGCTCGCACCAGCAGCGTATCCCCGATACTAAAGTGCTTCTCATTGGCCACTTCGAGCTCAAAAAAGGGCGAGGGTTGGGATACGGCCCACACGGTATCGGACGGCGCCGATGCCACGCCTGCATTCCCTGAAATCACGTAGTAGAAAAAGGTGTCGGCCAGCGTGGCAGCCGGATCGATAAACCTGCGCGTTCCGGCCGCAAGCGTATCGATCGACTCATACAACCCCTCTCTGGTCTTGGAGCGAAAGATGCTGTATCCAGTCGTCCTGCCCAACTGCTCGTCGAGTTCAGGTGCCTGCCATACCACTTCGATCTGACGGCCTAAATCGCGCCCGAGATCTCGAGCTTCTACTGCGGTGGGCGGATGCGGTGGATCTCCCAATCGCGCGTCTTCGTTTATAAAGATCTGCATCTGGCCATCGGCAGAGGATAGAGCTGCAATGTCGTTTGCTCCATCGCCGTTGACGTCCAGTATCGCCGTGCGCCGAAGCGGCACCTGAGAGGCGATAATGTCGCGCACTACAAAGCCCTCTCCAGCCTCGTTTTCCAAAAAGGCAATGTATTCTCCTGCAGAGCTAGCTACGACCAGATCACTGTAGATGTCTCGAGTTAGATCGGCAAAATACATATCCGCAATAGGCAGGTTGACATTGATGCGCTGCGTCAGCACCAACTGGCCTTCACCGTCGTTGGTCAACACGCTGACGTCGCGCGAGGCGCGATTGCCCACCAAGACATCGTTATCACCATCGGCGTCAAAGTCGAGCACCTGCACGCTGACCGGCTCGAGACCTACCGCATAATCGCTGCGCGCAAGAAATCCCCCCTCCCGATCGGCCAGCAGCACGGACACCGTGCCATCTATACTGTTAGCTACAACCAAATCGCGCCGATCATCGGCGTTTAAGTCACTCGCAGCCAGCGCCATCGGCCCCTCGGGAACGCGCAGCGTCGCACGGGAACTAAACGTGCCCCGCCCGCCGTTGTACAGCACGGTTATTGAGGCATCGTCCCAGTTGGCCGTGGCCAGATCGGCATCCCCATCAGCGTCAAAATCGGCGGCTATCACATCGGCGAGCGCATGACCTATGTATATATCGCTGCGATCGCCATTAAAGGCACCCAAACCGTCATTGGACAGCAGGGAAATAGACTGCGCGATGGGGTCGGCGACAATCAGATCCAGCGATCCATTAAATAGAGGCGCTACGGCTAGGGCAACGGGCCGATCCCAGCGTTCATAAGGCGTATTTTCTTCCGGAAAGGCCTTCGCATCGTCAAAAGCCCCCAGCCCATCATTCAGGTGAATACGCACCTGTCCCCCCGCGCTGTCGGCCAGCGCTAAGTCGGGCTTTCCATCGTCGTTAAAATCAGCGACGAGTAAATCGGCCGCTCCGCTCCCAGCCAGGATCGGCTCCTGTGCACTGAGGGAAAGTGCTCCACCGGCGCCCAGAAGTTGGATCGTAGTGCTGGACGAACTGCCCAGTGCATCGCTTTCAATTGTGAGCGCAGCGCTGTGCACACCCGCTTCTATAGGAGAAAATTGAAGACCCATTTCCCGCACGTCACCCGGCGCAATGCGCAGCGGTGCTTGCACATCTGCAGAAAACGACGCGCCCTCTATCGACAGCGAAGAAATATTGAGATCGGCATTGCCGCTATTGGAAAGCTCGATGGTTTCGACGCGCATACCCATCAAGTCCACGGTACCAAAATCGACTGCATAACTCGACAACGTGATATCGGCCGCCGTTCCCACGCCGTCAACCGGCACCTCACGTATGATTCCCTGGCTGGCCGACACGATTAAATTTGAAGAAATACCGCGGGCTACTAGCGGCACAAATCGCAGCCGCACAAGCGCCTTTTGCCCGGGAGAAAGCGAGGTCGGAAGCTGGTTGAGCACGCGAAAGGCCGAATTCTCAAACAGGGCGTTGCGCAAATCTAAGGTAGCGTTGCCCTCATTGCTTAGCAGGACAGTCGTATCCACATAGGAACCAATCCGAACAGAGCCGAAGTTTAAAGCACTTGGCTGGACGGTCAGGCGGGCCTGCACACCGGTACCCACCAGTGCGATCCGTGCACTTGCCTGGTCTGAGTCGTTGCTGCGCAAGACCATCTCCGTGGATTCGATGCCCGATGCATTGGGCTCAAATCGCACCTGAACGCTGCCCGTCTCACCCGGATCAACCGTGAGCGACACGGGCGTCACGCTGAAGGCACTCTCTCGATCTATGCTAATATTTGAGACGAAAAGGGGCGCGTCCCCCTCGTTGTAAATAGCGAGTGGAAGCGACTGAGCCTGACCAACGCCAACTGCTCCTAGGTCGAGTCGTTCTACATCGACGCGGAAACGCGCTTCAGGCTCAAATTGAATGGTCGAGATCCCCTCTCCACGCGTGAGTCCAAAAATGCGTTTCTCATCGCCCGGCAGCACGCCAATCCAGCGCGCACTCAGATCCGCCAAACCCGTGTTGATCGGCGTCCAGCCCCGGCCAGCGTCTTTTGATCTGAAGAAACCGCCCGTCGCCGTTGCCACATAGAGCAGGTCGGCGCGATTGGGATCCAGCGTAACGGAGCGCACATTCAGATCCGATAAGCCCTCGTTGGCCGTGCGCCAATTGGCACCGCCGTCCTCGCTTATAAAGACGCCAGCACCGTAGGTACCCACCGCTGCAAACGCACTCGTTTCTACCTGATCAGACAGCGCGATACTGTGGATGCTCTGACCTGCCAAATCGGCTACGGACTCCCAGCTCGCTCCCCCGTCATAGCTGACAAAAAGCCCTACGCTTGTCCCCGCGTAGACCGTCTCACTCTGAAAGGGATGAACGGCCAGAGTAAATACGATTTCGAAATTTGTATCCCCCCCCACCAACTGCCAGGTTTGCCCTGCATCTTCGCTCAGATAAACACCCTGCCCAAACGTTCCGACGTATACCCGCCCCTCAGAGCCGACACCCACCGAAAGCACGCCGCTCGAAATGCCTGCAACCGAACGCCATTGACGACCTCCGTCGTCGCTTATCAACAGGCCGTTATTGACTCCTGCATACAGTCGCGTAGCTCGAGACGGATCAACGGCCATGCTAAGGACACTCCGGTCGACCAACTGCACTCCGCTGGGCTGCCACGTATTTCCGGCGTCTTCACTGCGATAAAATCCGTTGGCCGCTCCGGCAAAAAGCGTGTCGGGACGCCCCGGATGAAAAGTCAATCGACTCACTGAGGCACCTATTCCGTCCTCTACGCGAGTCCACTCATTCAGACCTGCAAGTACCGGCGAAACTAGGCCGAGGCCGAGCCAGACCCAAACACTCCACAGCAACCCGAATCTCTTTGCATATCGCATCATAGTCATACCGCGTATCAACCTATCGAAGCACAATCACCGGACGGTGATAGCGCTGTCCACCTGCAATCAGTTCGACATAATACACGCCGGCCGTAACCCGACGTCCCCCGTAATCCTGTCCGTCCCATCCCACGCTCCACACGCCCACCTCTTGAAACCCGTCTACAACCGTGCGCACAGACTGACCCAGCACGTTGTAGATCTGTATGCGCACGGGACCCGGCAGCGATAGGCCGTATTCGACTCGCACGATCTGGACATCCGCCAACACCGCGGGATTGGGATAGACCAGCAGGTCTGGAACTGCCCGTATCTGGTCTGCTGAAACGCGTCCGACGCGATAGAGTCCAGGCCTAGTGATCGGTGCGGCAAGCCAGCCCGTCGCACCTTCTCTCCGCGTGGGCAGAGCATCCCAGCGTTGGTCGCCTTCATTCCACTCCAAGACGCCGAGCGTATCATCAGCATTTGCACCAGATATAAAGTTGACCGTAACGGGCGCGCTCCAAGCACGTCCGCCGAGCAGGTCAATCGAATAGACGGGCTGCCCTTCGCTTCCCATCGGCACCTCATTGGGATGGACGCGGTAGATAATGGCCATTTGGCCGGGCTGAGCCGCAGTATTTGGAATATTGAGCATGAGCTGTAGGTCGGGACTCTGCACGTTGGCACCCACTTCGTCTATCCAAGCCAGTCCAATTTCCTGGCGGCGCACCCCTTCATTACCCCCGCGATCTCGACCCCGTACAACGGCTTCTACAAACTGCACATCTTCCCCGGGATCGTGTACGTAGGATGCTACATAGGTGCTATCGCTGCGACGTACGACCTCTAAATCTTGGCCGCGAACGCTAATTGAAGGGGGGGCGACCAGCGACTCATCGGGTACCACTACAAGCTCTATTAACTCGCTGAATACGGGATGCCTTTGCACCGTGAGAGCGAACTCAGGCGCGCGCAGATCCTGTTCGATCAATACGCTTATCTCGGCCTCAGCAACATTGCCTTGAGGATCGCGCACCGCAACGGGCAGTAAGCGGGTACCGCTCTGCCCGGCGGGAACGGAAACGAACAGGCGCGTGCCCTCTAGACGAGCCGTTATTCCCGCCTGCGCCTCCACGCTCCATACGAGTTCTTCAACAGGTGTATCCGCATCGTTTACAAAGACCCCGAGATCAATCTGCTGTTCGGGATTACCCGCCGTTAACAGAATCTGGGGCAGCTCTGAGATTTCGGGCGCCACGCCTCCCCGCAGCACGACGACTTCGACCGTCGTCAGCTCCGTATTGCCTACGGGATCCCGCACGACAAACTGTATCTTCTCTATCGAAGGACCGGCCGCACTAGCATCGATGGTCACGACGTGCGTTGCAGGGTCAATTGAGACAATAAGTGCTTTCTGTCCGCTAGCAGACCAGACCAATGCATCGTCTGGATCGTCATCTACTACGTAGTCGTCCAAATCTATGGAGGTATCGATCTGTCCCTCTTCCACTTCAATTCGCGGCAGAGGACGCACCTGAGGCGACAGTCCCATACCGTTAACCACAACTTTTAGTTCCACCGTATTCTTGCGTCCTGTGACATCCGTCGCTTCAACGATAAGCGTCTCAGATCCGGTAAATTCTCGGTCGCTTAGCGACAAATAGAGGCGCGATGATTCACTATTCACCTCAGCGCGTATGCGCCCTTCTGCCCGAACGCTCCACGCCAATTCCGGCGTCGGACCGCCAGCCCCTCCCACCGCGTAGTCTCTCAGCACGATACTCGAATCCACTCTTCCGGCAATCAGTTCAATTTCGGGCAGCGGTTGCAGTGAAAAAAGCGGAGGGAGCCCAATCGTCAGCAGCCCCGTGCGCACGAGTCCGTCCGTATCGGTAACGCGCACCACGACCTGCGTCGCAGAGAGCGCATTTTGCTCCGTTGCGTCGCGCCGCAGCACTAAATCATGCGTTATGCGGTTAAACTGGACGGTCACTCCTGGCTCGGACTCTATTTGCCATACGAGCTCACTCTCGTGATCTACGTCGTCATACACGTAGTCGTCTAAATCGACGCGGGCAGTTTCTTCCATGCGCTCCAAGCTAAAAGCGGGAAATTCTGCCAGCTGCGGAGGCTCACCGCTACGCGCTAGGAGGACGGGCACAATAGCCTCGTCGCCGTTTCCCTGAGGATCGGTCACGCTCACGCGCAGCTCAGCCGGATTTATGAACCCATCGGCAGCGCTTACGTTCAGCGTCCGCGTCGCCACGTCAAACACCCCTTCAACACCCTGCGTCGGAAAGAAAGACCAGCTCAGGGTCTCGTCGCTGTGATCGGGATCAGCGGCCCAGGAATCCAGTTGAATTTGGACATTTTCACCTTCCCTCAAACCGACCTTAGCCGCCGTGCTTAAACGCGGTCCGAGATCGTCCTCGCTGCGCAAGATACTGACTCGCACCGTGCGCTGATCGCTATTGCCATCGGGATCAATGGCCGCGATGGCAAGGTTACCCGAACCGGCAAAACCGCTTTGACCGCGAATCTGGAGCACCCCTGCTGAGATAGATGCAACCAATCCACTGTCTGCCTGAACCGACCAACCCAATTCTTCAACCGGGCTGTCATCGCTCACGTACCCATTCAGGTCGACGGTGGCCGTCTGCCCACCGCGAAATCGAACTTCGGCCAGTTCGGCCAATTCGGGCCCCACAGATTGGCCCTCTTCCAACACAATCGCCACCTGCCGGGTAGAGGTGCGCGCGCCAGAAGTATCCTGTGCTGTGATGTGCACGATTCCACGAGCGGCCTGAAATCCGCTAATTAGAACGTGTCTATCGACTACCTGTGCCCCTATCGGACCTTCCACTTCGAGAAAGACCTGCATTGATTCGATCGGATCGTCCCGATCAAACACAATATCTTCAAAGGGAATAGACACTGCCCCCCCACCGATTGCTGGGTAAACAGTCTTGAGCGGTTGTCCTTCTGGGGGATCATTGACAGGGATGACCTCAACGACGGTCTGCACAGTGTCGGCCAGCTCCGTGGGATCTCGCACTATGAAAGAAACGGAACGAACCCCAAAAAAATCGGGGTCGGGACGAAACGTCGCGATATGAGTCTGGCGATCAACGTCTACATACAGCTCTGAAGCACCGGACGTCTCCCACACTAAGTCTGCTACGGCATGGTCGAGATCTTCGGCGTATGCGTCAAAATCCAAATCCTGATACAGCTGGTCTTCCGCGAAGCGAATGGTATCGGGAAAATCGACAATCCGCGGCTTGGAAAGCACTTCAATCCGCACCGTATCCGATGCCGTGAGCCCTTCAGCTACTTCTAAAGCCGTAAAGATCATCGCCCGCTGCCCCACAAATCCAGCGGCCGGTTGCATTGTAACCTCTCGCGTATTTGGATCGATCGTCGTGGGTATTTCGCTCAGCCGCGAATGGGTCCACAGCACGTCGGTCGTCGCGCTATCTACATACGCATCCAGATCAAATACCAGCGCCGTTTCCCCTTCAATAATCGTCAGGTCGGGCAGCGGATCGATGCGGAAACCCGTCACGCGAATCACAGCTTCGCCCAGCGGCTTAGCAAAAGGCTTTTCCACGCCGGGATCTTCAATCGCAACGTAGTGGGATCTAAAATCATGGCCGCGCTCTTCCAGAGTCACGGCAACCGTCGGTGCTGCTGTGCGTCGCATCACTCTGAGCTGGAATCGAACCGCGACCCCGCGCTCTGCTGCTCCTCCGCGCGCCGCTCCTCCCGCGGCTTCGACGTAGCGCAGATAGACGCGATCACCCACTCTCTCGACGCTATTTTCCAAGGGGATGCCCCCCAGCATCTGACCGCTGTGAAAGGGAATCTCCGTTCCGCTGGCATCAATTTCTGCCGGTACTAGTGAAAACACCTGCGCGTCGTACGAGATAAAGAGACTATAGCCCGTCAGCTCTTGGCCATCGCCGTCGATAAACACTTCCATATCGACCACAGAGCCCAGCTCGGCGCTAAATGCGGTCTCTCCGTCTGCTCGACGCACTTCTGCGCGAGCAGCGGCTTCGACGGTAGAAGCGCCCAAAAAGCATCCAAACAGGATGAGTCCACATATGATCTTTATCGCACTCATCGCACTAGCACCATGCGTTTAGCCATAATCTGACCTGCAGTCTCTAAGCGATATATGTATACCCCACTAGCAGCGGGGCGTCCCTGATCGTCCCGTCCATTCCACCGCATGGTGTAATACCCGGTTTGCAATACGCCCTCCCATATGCTGCGCACGCGCTGCCCCAGCACGTCGTATACTTCCAGCGAAACAGGCCCTCCTTCCGGCAGGGCAAAGGAGATCTGCGTTTCTGGATTAAAGGGATTTGGCGCATTTTGCTCTAGGCGAAGCGCCTGCGGCAGCCCTTTCCTCGTCTCTAGTCCCTGAACCGCAGCCGGCAGTAGCCGATCCGCGTAGTCTATCAGTCCGTCGACTCGGATCAGCGGCGGCGTTGGATCGTCTACGAGCGCGCGCATTTTCCAGTACGCAAGCCCTCCTCCCGCGTCCACGAGGCTTCCATCACGGCCAATCATAACGCGACCCCAGAGCGCTCCATAAGGCCGATCGCTGAGGGCATATAAAGAAGGCGTAGTCGAGCCTGAAGGATCTACCCCAACCCATTCCCACTCGCTCTTGTCGTAGTGAAATTGCAGCGCATAAGCCCGCACAGATTCAGCTCCGCTCGAACGGATGACCCACCGAACATTCCGTCCGGCACGTACGCGTTCTTCTGGATTATCATACGCGATCAGTGCACTCCGGCGGTCGGTGCCTACTTTGTATACGGGCTGCATACCGCTCTGTAGAAAGTTGGCCCCAACCAGCGATAGATCGGCAATGTCAACACGCCCGTCGCCGGTAATGTCAGCCTGCTCGCTGCCGGTATCTCCAACGACTTCCGCGCCGAAAAAGGCCGCCACATAGTCCCAATCCGCCAGCGTAACCTCATTATCTGCTACATTCGCTCCCGTCTCGTCCACATAGCCCACGACATCTCCTCCCCAGAGGCGAGCACGCTGGCCTTCGGGTGCACTCGAAGGCGTTATATCTTCCAGCGTCTGCCCGGCGTAGACCGAAAGATCGGCCGCTACCGCCTCGACGTATCCATCGACGCCGACGTGCACGTCCCACCGGCCCACGGGCACGTCGGATAGTTCAAAGCTTCCATCGGCAGCCACGGCCACCTGTATGCCAGACTTATTCGGATCGAGATCGTTCGCCTCTGCAAATAGGGTATTCTCATGGGGACGATAATCTCCGCGCGCCCTCAGCGTAAACGTCGCCTGAACCGTCATATCACTGCGACCTTCAAGGACCAGATTTCCGCGCACAGTGCCTCGCCCTGCAACGAGTTCTCCCTGCGCAAGAGCCCCTCCCACCAATTCAACGACCGGCACACCATCCTGCTCGAGCCGAGACAGACTGCCTACTCCGTCCTCGACGATCAGTTCAATGGCGGCAGGCGCTTCTACAAAAAGGCTGCGCACCTCAAACGTTGCGAGGATCGCTTCTCTCCCAAGCCCTTCGATTGCCTCTAACCGCGGTTCAAAGTATTCAAACGTCAGGATCTGAGGCGTTCCATCTCCCCCCGAGAGCCGGTTATTTACCATCTTCGCTTTGGAAAAGCCGCTGCCAATGGCAAACGGCTGTATGCCCTCTGCGACGCTGTCTTGATCTATTACTTCAAACAGAGCGGTATCCAAACCGAAACTGACCTGCACGAGGTCTACTCCAGACTCGGCGTCGATCCGCACCTCAAAGACCTGGGACTGACCCCCATTGGCCATACTAAACTGCTCAGGCAGTAGGACGATAGGACGCGACACCGGCTCGCCCTCGACGGAGGCTTCCACCCGAACCGCACTCGGCACTTTCCAGCACTGGGCTCCCGTGAAGGTATCTCCGTCTGTGATAGCCAAGTAGAGCGCGTACTGACCTTCGGCAACGGACCCATCCGTTGACAGACCGCGCACCAGGTGATCAATGCCTATGTCCAAATGATCAACCGTCGAGTCTTCGCTCAGGTCGAAAGCGCTATCCACCTCAGGGCTGGCTCGCCCGTCGGCTGAGTTTATTACGAAACTTGCCCCTGCGCTGAGTTCGTCATACAGCGGATGCTCTCCCAAATCGAGCTCACTGAGCACTACGCGAATCCGCGCATCGTCATCCAGGTCGACGTCTTGCCAAGAGACGCGTACGGTCTGCCCGGGCGCGATGGAGATATCCATGGCCGGCTGTTGGGGGAAAATAGAAGGGCGATGGACAAAGACCAGCTGCGATCCCGCGTCGTTGACATACCCGCCGTTCATCTGGGCAAGTCGGCTATTTTCACCGTCACTTATCAGGCCGTATACGTAGTGAATCAGCCCCTCTGGGGGCACTCCATCACCCCGTTGGGCAAGAGCCCACAGATCCCAGACGTATTGGTTGTCTACGCGACGATCGGCATCTTCCGACAGGTTGTCCTGAATCAGAAGCGCACGCCCCTCATCGAGAGCCGTGCGCATAGCATCGGCTCCACCCGGAATGGCCAATCCACCATCGTCGGCCCTTTCAAGACTGTAGTAGAGTTCGATGGTCGCATCGCTGTCTAGGTCGCGATCTCCATCTACGCCGCTGCGTCCCCATGTAAAGGTGACGTAGCGCTGAGGGTATAGGCCGCCCGTGCGGATCGTATCCACGCCCGCATGAGCGCGATCGTTTAGAGGGTCCAATCGCAGAAACGGTGAATGACGCACGTGCACCCGCCCGACACTGCGAGCTAGGGCAATACTTTTGCCGTCGTTTACAACGGCCCAGATATAGTATGAGCCAGAAGGCACCAAGTCGCCCGACAGCACCTCCCATGTAAAGGTGCCCGCCTGATCGGTGAGCGCAGTCGGCGTCAGCGCAGTAGCGCCGGCCAGTCGGAACGCATCCGACGCATCCATGGCAACGTCTCCAACGCTCAGTTCGACGGCTTGGCTGTAGAAAAGACCGACAGCCGGCATATCGTCTACATCTGACACGGCGTAGTCGATGGTGACTTGGCTCGACCCATTACCATTCGGGATTCCAGCAGCATCGTACAGGGAACCAGAATCTACCGTCCGATCCACTTCGGGTCCCAGCCGGGTAATTTCCGGCGCGTGGCGCACGATAATCCCCCGGCTCTGGGCCAAGGGAATCGACCCCGTGGGAGAAGCAATCACGTATAGGTAGTACAGCCCTGCTGGGAGTTGGCTGATATCTAAACGAACAGATCTGGGGACTCCTTCGCGCTCGACGTATATATCGCCAGTCGAGATCTGCGCCTCTATCCCACTGTTCTCATCGATTCGCTGGAGTCCGCTGAACGCCGAGAAGAAAAAGCGATATTCCACATCGTTGCTATCGTCGCCATCGCCACCACCCAGCATATTGCTAGTAGACGCACTGCCTCCATCAAAAATGAGGTCGGGCAATTCCTCGAGCAAAATCTCATTTTCAACAGGAAAAAACTGGCCCATCGCCTCTACGAGCGTATCGGTATTAGCTGCTAGAAAGGGTGCAAAACGCACCACCTGCATTGAGCCGAGCGTTGAAAAGTCTGCGGTAGATATATAGCCGATCTCTGGGCCCACTAGAAGGTCTGCCTCTGCCCCATCGGCAAAATCAATCCTGCCATACGAAGAGACGTCTCCAAGTGCGATCCCGCTGACGCTGCAGGGAAACTGGACGTAGATCTTACCACCCGCGGCCGCGGCTTGCTGGCTCCCTATGACAATGCGATCAATACGCGTAGAGGGCGCGGCATAAAAGCCCGGTGCTTCTCCTCCCGACGGCTCATAAACGACTCGCACCTCGTCTGCATAGGTGCTATCGCCATCCGTGTCGGCAATGGCGAGACCTGTTGGCAGCTCAATCGATACGGCCTCATCGCTCGCCGCATCGTCCGCTTCCAGCGTTACGACCAGCTGCTGCCAGTAGCGGTCGTCTCCCAGTCCCGTCAAAGGCACCAAGTTGAGCTGGCTAGGAGTAATTTCAACCGTCTGAGCTCCTGCTGATACCAGTGCCGTCAGGCTGATGAGTAACGCGCGGCCCATTCGGCCCATAGGCTCAGACGCCATAGCCCAACGGCACATACTGCGCTCTGCACAGAGAATAATTTTCCTCCAGCGTGCCCGTTTTATGGCGCTTGCGCTTCTCAAGCTATCCAATATGTTGCGTTTTTCGGTCAAAATAGACCCTGATCCTCCATTTGGTACGGCTTTGTTTTCGCCTTACACCCCAGAGAATAGCAAACGCCGTTCCATTCGTGCTCCACAAAAAACGTTGGACCAAAAAAAAGGGACCTCCCACGCGCCGTTGGCACGCGCTAAAGGTCCCCCCACGCCCTTCCGCATCACAATTGTTAGCGCAGCAGCGTAACTCGTGCGCTGTAGCGCTGCTGTGCAGCCCGTATGGCGATAAAGTACGATCCGCTTGCAGCGGCACGCCCCCGTTTGTCTCTTCCATCCCAAACTGCGTGCCACGGTCCGGCCGAGCGCTGCTCTGCTAAGAGTTGGCGCACGGGACGCCCCAGCACGTCATACACGTCGACCTGCAGCCAGCCCGCATCAGGCATATCTAGCCCAACGGTGACCGAGGCGTTAAACGGATTGGGGAAGCAGCGGGGCTCTAACGGCTCTCCGGCCTGGGCAACCCCCTTGGCCGTCGACAGCCATCCCGCTCCCCATATGCGACCGCGCAGTCTTCCCTCTGCCCATGTCGTAGACAGTGTCCATCGAGTATTATCCTGCTCAAACGCCAAAACGCGGTCCGCTTGGGGAGCCACGAGCGCAATTTCTATTTCGTGTTCGCCGGCGTATTCAATGCGGTATGTCCCCCCTGCTCGATACATCAGAAGCGGTACTCCGGATCCGCTTTTGAGTATCCTCAGCGCTCCATCTGCGCTTTCGAGCACCCGGCCCGCGCCCACTGTGCCAGCCCTGAACGCCTGTTCCACTTCTGTCAGATTGCCCGCCTCGTCGACAATGAGCGCGCGCAGATGGCCCAGATGCTCCTCGTCTACTTGATGCTCCCACGTCACGCTGCGGGCGCTGCGCTCTACCGGAACGAGCGGCCCATTGTCCAATAGCATCGTTGCGGATCCAATCCTTTCATCGGCCAGCGCCGTCCAGCGCACGATTCCATCCCCGACTGCCACGCCTTCTAGGTGGACGATAGGCGGCCTGTGGTCTATGGGTATCACAGAAATTTCCACTCGATCTTCCCGACCGTGCACGTCTGTGACCAAGAGCGACACCACCATCGGCGTGCGCACCTCTATCACTACTAAATCGGTGCCCTCAATCAAAGCCTTTCCCGTTTCCGACTGCACGACATAGGAGAGAACTCCGGCGAGGCGACCCCCTTCTCGGACCTGCAGTGGCCAGCGGCCCGACCCGCCCATTTCGACTTCTAAACGATCTGGCATCGCCCAGCGTAGGGGCGGTAATTCATTCTCATGGGGCTCTTCTAGGCCCCCTGCTTCGGCGTCGCGTTCTACCGACTCTTCTGGCGCGTTTCCGATAGGGATTTCAGCAACGGGCACGCGCACTCCGAGCGCAACTTCAAGCGGAGGATCCGAACCCCTCTGCGCAGTCAGCAGAATTGTATATTCGCCGGGCGGCGCGTTTGCATAGAGCCGATTCTCTTCTATCCACATCCCCTCGCCCTCGAGAATTTGCCACAGAACGCCGATCGGTTCTCCGTCCACAAAATCGTTCAAATGGACGCCCTCAGATGGTACAGACACTATTTCCGTCGGAACGCGTAGCGCCAAGGGACGCGAACGGACCTGAATCCCAACCGATCGCTCGCTCCGTTGGCCGCTTCGGGTAGCCGTTAACCAGAACACCTCGCGCCCCACCTGAGCCCTGCGGCCGTCCAGCCGGATCCGGCGGTCGGCGGTGATCTCTGCATCGACAAAGACGCCGCCGCGCAGGGACCAATCAACGAGAGAGGGATCGCCTTCTACGACGAGTCCGTCCAGCGACTCCGTCGTATGTATATCTCCAACATAAAGCGTGATATCGTCCCAGGTTCGCAGCGTCAATTCGCCGGGAGATTCCTCTGGTATAGGTGCTGGGACAGCAGCCTCATCGTCCCCCTTCTCGACTTCTTCTCCAGCCCCAACTACGTCAATCCGCACAATATCTGCCGCCTGAGAACCGTCTGCCGCTACGGCCGTAAATATCATTACGCTGCGCCCGGTAAATCCAGACACTGCGCTGATTAGAACGCCCCCCTCGACCCAGCGTACGGACAGCCCCTCACCCCCTGCTATCGACCAATGCACCTCGACGTTCACATGGAGCGATAAATCCATAAACAGCGTGTCGCCTTCCGCGAGCGTCTCATCGGGTATATCGCCCAGCGTCCACGACGCCCTCTGCGGGGAGACGTCGAAATCCACGGAGACCCGCTCCTGCTGCCCCCACATATCAGTGGCGATAAATTCGACGCTCGTCTGGCCGGAGAACGTCGAATCTACGCCCACCACGACTCCCCCGTCCGAAATATGCACCGATACGCTCTGATCGGACTGCGCTTCCCAGACCAACTGGCTTGGGTCGATGCCTTGTACAGCCGATCCAAGGTCGATATATCCCTCCGTTCCAGCCGTCATCGATATCGGAGGAATCGCCGTCAACGACCACGCTAGGGCCGGACTAGATCCCTGGGGATCGCCCCCCGTTTCAACCGGTTCGCCCACCGCCTCTTCAGACCGATCCACAGCCTCCGAATCGGGATTGCTAGGCGGTTGCTCCCCTACCGGCTGATCCTCTTTTGCAGACGGGTCATCCTCGACATCGACAACCTCTCTATCGGATTTTACTTCAGTCGCCTCGCTCTGCTCCACCTCGACCGGCGCAGCATCAACCACCGTGATATACCACGCAGTTATGGCTTCGTTGCCCTCCGGATCTCGCACCTGTAAATAGAGTACGGTCTGGCCGGGTTGAAGACTCGACAGATAGACGGATGCGCTGCCACCTTCCCCCCAAAGGACGTCTATCCCTTCTCCACTCAGCGACCAGGTCAGTTCGGATTCTGGCGTATCGTCATCTCTAACGTAGGACGTCAAATCCACGCGCAGCGTCTCCGCCGTCGAAATCTCCAGTTGGGGAACGGCGATCCACTCGGGTCCCACGCTGGGCGCACGTACGTGGATTGGCCACATACCCTCACCAACGGCGCCTTGTGGATCAACCACGCGTAGCAAGAGTTCTTCCCTTCCCCCAGCGAGCCCTTGGACCACCACCTCACCCTCGCTTTCATAAACGCGCACGGAGGCCGTCTGGCGCTCTTCCACGCGCAGCTGGGAGATAGGATCATCTACGTCGTGCACAATCGTTGACAGGGGAACGGAAACGCGCGCTCCTACCTCAATGGAGAGCAGAGAGAGCGGATTCAACTTCGGAGCATCGTTCAGCGGGTGGACTACCACCTGCCAATCGACCGTCTCACAGCGACCTTCGACCGAACAGAAACGCATCGATAGAAGACCTTGTCCGGCTGCGTCGGCAAACGGTTCAACCTCGAGTACATCGTCCACAATTTGTGCCCGCACGGGCCCGCTAACCTCAGCGGAGAAATCGCCTTCTTCTGTAAAGTCGTGGAGGAAACTTCCGAGCGGAAAACGATAAACCCCTCCATCTTCTAGCAGCGAAAGGGTCGAGCCTGCAGCGAGTAAGGAATCCTCAGTTTCAGCGGGGCTCCCCTCCAATTCGTCTTGGTCTACGCGGATCCACAGCACCGACTCGGCTAAGCCAAATCGGTATTGAACGCCCGGCTCTGCGGCTCGGGTATAAACGGGCTGTCGCTGCCCTGCAGCGTCCATCCGCAGCGCGGCCATTCCCCCTTCGGGACGATCGACAATACGCAGGGAAAGCGTCGCCAAGAGGAATTCTCCACGCCCAACCGGACGCGTCCCCCCGGTTCCGAGACCGCTCACTGCGACGTAGCTGAGCTCTCCCGTTTCCCTATCAAACCGGTTTTCGTAGACGGTCGTTACCCAAGCGGGTCCCGCAGAAAAGGGCGCATCGACTTCCGACTTATTTTCACTAAAATTGACGACATCCCAATGGGAGGTATCGATGTGTAGGTAAACGCTGGCAGAGGTTATTGGAAGCGATCCAGCATCGACGTAGATACCCACATCGACCGTATCACCAGACGCATAAGGCCCCTCGGCTAGGTCCTCGAGGTAGAGCCGGGCTTCCTGCGCGTAAAGCGGCGTGACGACCAGCGCGACACAGGCCAACCAGATCCCCAGCACGTGCATGCGAGAATCCTAGCGCAGCAACAGCATTTTGCGCACCGCACTTCGGCCGGCGCTAGACAAATGGGCAAAATACGGTCCTGATGCCACGGCCCGTCCAGCATCATCGCGCCCGTCCCACACCGCCACGTAGGTGCCCGCCCGGTGTGGCCCACCCAGTAGAGACCGTATGCGTTGACCGACCCCATCGTAAATTTCAAGGCGCACAAATGCCGCCTGGGGAAGCGTGAAGCGAATCTGCGTTTCGGGATTAAACGGATTGGGGTAGGTCGGCAGTAGCGCAAAGTCGAGCGGACGGATCTGCTCTGAGGACGATCGATGGCGCCTGAGGTTGGCATCGACCCATTCGGCATCGAGCAGCTGTATATCAGCCTGCCCTTGCCCCACGCGGCGCAGACGAACCTGAGCCATCACGCGCTCACCGCTAAGGCCTCGGTGCTCACCGCTAAGGGCCGCACCCAAAACGACCTGTCCGTGTGAATGTCCGTTGGCGACAACCGCGGGCAGTCCGGCAAAGGCCTGCGTCTCCGCTCCGTCAAACACCCAAACCTGGGGATCGTACAGCAGCCTAAACGCGAAGGCGCGCGCATCCACTAGGCCCGCGGCACCAATCTCAACCTGCAAAAAGTCGTTCCGCTCTTCAGCATTGGTAAACCAATGGGCGGACTGCGCGGACAGTGCGCCCGTTTTATACACCGGCTGAGCGCCTTGGCGGTTGAAATTAGCGGCGACTATATTGAGGTCGGAAATCCACACCAAGCTGTCCCGATCGATATCGGCCAAACGCCCGAGATCTTCCGCCCCTACCGTCTGTCCGAAATAGGACACGACGTAGTCGACGTCTAGCTGATCCACTTCGTTGTCGGGCCCTGCATTTCCATCCGCGTCGACGTATCCCGTCACATCGCCGCCTAGCAGGTAGCCCATATCCTGATCTTCGGCCACCGCATAGGTCGGATTTACGTCGGATAGAACGGTACCAGGATGCACTTCCAGCAGCGGATAATATCCGTCGAGATAGCTGTCTACATGCACGGTTAGCTGGTAGCGTCCAGCCGGAATTGACCGCAGATGAAAGCTACCGTCCGCGGCCACCGAGTCCTGTATACCCGTCTGCGTGCTATCCAAATCGTTGGCGGCGAGAAAGAGCGAGTCGGCGATGGACACATAGCTGTTGTGATCGCGGAGTAGAAACGTAACGAGGCCAGCCGCCTCGCTGCGTCCCTGCAGGGAAATGCGGCCGCGCACCTCTCCTCTCGGCAGCGTCTGAACCTCCACGCCAGTCTGTGGGGGAATCAGGGTAACGACTTCCCCATCGCGAAAGAAAGCCGATTGGCGATTGCCGGCGTGATCGATCGTCACCCGAGAGAAACCCACCGTGTCCCGACTGACGATTTGAAATTCTGCAAGCGTCAAATCACCGTTCAGCAAATCGGTATTTGCTTGGTCAAAATAGACGAGATCGAGCAGATACTTACCCGCATTCAGACTGTCGACGCCCACCAAAAGCGTGTCGCGCAGCACGAGACCGTTCAGGAGCGAATTCATTCTAAAGGGCTGAATACCGGGTTGGCTCAGATCCTGATCTACCACGCTGAAAAAGGAAGAATCCACGCTGGCAAAAAAGCTCAACAGGTCAATTTCTGCCCCCCCGCTGTGCGGACGCAGCGCCACAGTAGCCGTATCGCCCGGCACGCTCAGCGAGAGCTGCCCCGGCACCATCTCTACGACGGCCGTCTCGAGACCAACTGCGCCCGTCTCTTCCAATCCTTCTATTCGAATACGGCCTTCCACGCGGCGCGCATGGGCCGTATCAGGGGGCACTACGGCATCCGCGTCCGCAATGAGCACATAGGCGTGGTAATCTCCGTTGGTCAGCGGCGTCGCCCCCCCGTCAAGCGAGCGCGTGAGCCGAGCCGGCCGAACGGCAAAGCTGGCCGCCGTATCTTCGCGTAATATCGAAACTGTTTCCAGGCTGCCATCAGACGAATTGGCAATCCAGTCCACCGCACCGTCTCCTATCAGCGACTGATAGTCCGTCCAATCTCCTAAGCTCTGGGCGGCCTCTTGTGACGTGAGCAGCACCCACATCGCGGCGTCTTCGTCGACGTCGACGGCCTCCCATTCAATCGAGAAGCTACGCCGGCCATCGACTTCAATCGGATTTAGCGGCGACGTGACCCGCAGATAGGGAGAGTGCGAAAAGCGGAGATGGCGCGCCGCACCCCGTTCGTCGTCCCAGCGCACCAGACGGCGAGTCGAATCCGTTTGTACAATGCCATACAGGGCGTAGGGCACGTCTTCCAGTGGCACGCCCCCCCCGTCTTCGTTGTTGAACTGCCACAGATCCCAGATGTACTGGTTGTCCAATACCCCATCGGGATCTTCCGCGATGCCGTTGACGATCAAATGCGTATCGCGCGTCGAGTCAGCTGCAGCCGCCATGATATCGCCCGTTCCATTTGGCACGGCAAAAGAATCGCTCGAACTGTAGTAGAGAGCAATCAGTGCACTGTCCTCTAGGGCAACGTCTCCATCGACTCCCTAACCGCGATTCCAAGAAATCGTATAATAGCGCTCCGCCGCCTCTCCCCCCGTCTCGACCAGTCGATCTTCTCTGCTGTCCAGCACAAGCAGAGGCGAGTGACGCACGTTGTAGGTGTAGTCACTGCGACGCATATCGAGGTTTTTTCCGTCGGTTATCACGGCATAGACGTAGTAATTTCCGCTCTCGACATAAACCGAATCGTTGCTCACAATAGACCAGTGAATTCCCTCGTCGCGCCCCTCATATAGCACGTTAGCGCTATCAATCTGGGTCGCGTTAGACAGGCTGTCTATGGATCGGTCAGGCCACGTCCCGCTAACGACTACAAAGCTCGTGTCCAGCGTATCTGCCTGCGAATAGAATAGCTTGACCGAGGCGCTGTCGTCGTTATCGACGACCTGAAAGGGAATTGTCAGCTGTGCTCGGGCGCTATCTGCCATGCCGACGGCGCCCTTGTCCAAGCTCAGCAGGAGACCGCTATCGATATAGTCGGCATCCCCACCGAGAAACGATCCAACGCCCAGAACAACGGGCATATGTCGCACCTGAATACCGCGACTCCGCATCAGGGGAAAATCACCCGTCAGAGGGGACGTCATGTAGAGAAAATAGGTCGAGTCCTGTAGCGCAGAGACGTCGAATGAGAGTCGCAGCGAGTCCCCCTCCTGCGCGCTGACAGATTCGCCGTTCAGACTGTTGATCGCACGGACGGCGACCGAGGTATCAACGCGCACAAGCGAATCGCGCAGTGAAAACCAGAACTGGTATGGCGTGTCGTTCGCATCATCGGCATCCCCATAAGCGATGCCAGCCCGCGCGAGTGCATTATTCGACAGACTGCCCCGCACATCGCTCAGCAGGTCGGGCGCGGGACGGACCAGAACAGCGCTAACAGAATCTGGATAGACGCTTCCCTGTGCGTGGGTCAGCGTATCGTCCCGAGAGACGGCAAAGAGGCCGCTAAATTGGCTCAACTGCAGATCGTATGGTTCGATAAAACTCAGACGTATAGTGCCAGCCGGTATTAACTGCTCACGATCGTTGGAGAATACAACCTGACCGTACGCCGCGTATGCCCGATCTGGATTGGGAGGCGTCGCAATCGGAAAATGGACGTACAAAGATCCTGCAATGCCCCCCGTCGCGCTCGTCAATACGATCTGACGAGCCGAACTGCCCA
>Ga0181566_10001139_pt1 | contig 21813 bp, 19 predicted proteins | sample 101ome_15_FD_133762 | JGI IMG/M metagenome (GOLD analysis project Ga0181566, IMG submission 133762) | Coastal salt marsh microbial communities from the Groves Creek Marsh, Skidaway Island, Georgia - 101402AT metaG (megahit assembly) | ecosystem: Environmental > Aquatic > Marine > Intertidal...
TCGACGCGCAGCGCCGGCCCCGTGATGCGGGTAAAAAGAACGCGCTCTACGTCGGCATCGCCCGATAGCGTTATGCTAAGGCCGCTACCGGCCATATCGCGCACAATCGAATCGGCCAGACGGAAAGAGCCCTCAGCGCCGACGTCTCCAGTAAAGGCAAAGCCGGCTCGATCCCACTGAGCATATTCAATATCTACCGCCGCGCCCGGCAGCAATCTAGCGCCGTACCAAATGCGATTCTCGCTCAGCGTAGACGTAGTGAAACGGGTCGGGCGATCGGCCTGTCCCCGACCGACTAACCGCCCTCCAACTACGAGTTCTGCAAAAGACGGCGAAACGCCGTTAAAAAATAGGTCGGATTCGTCAAAGGTGATCTGTGCGCCCGGTTCGATAACGAGCTCTGCGTCCGCGGGCACCAGCATATCGCCGTGCAGTTTAACGGTCCCTCGCCACGTGGTCAGGCCAGACGGTAGCCGAGCACGCACCGTGCCAAAACGCGCATTTTGCACGTCCAACGTCTCTTCGTCCAGCCCCTGCCCGTCCATCAGAAAGAGACCGGCCCAGTCCAGCGCACCCGGCCGCGAAGCCGTAGAGAAAAACGACGCCGCGCCTTCCTGAACAAGCTCCCCGTACACAATGAGCTCGCTTCGATCGGGGTCAAAACCAGCGCTGCGCTCGTCGCCACGTCGCACGCCCACGCGCACTCCGTCTGCCAACACCAAGCGCGCCCCCGGATGAACTACGATGTCTCCCCCTATTTCCAGTTCTCCCTCCCAGCGCTCTTGTCCTACAATGTGGCCGGGGCGCGCCGCCTGCACAAAGTCAACGTACATTCTATTTCCGTCCATACGCATATTTTCCAACGACCAAGACAGGTCGATACCCCGCGAAGCGCCCGTATGGCTGCGCAGTGGAGGGTTTGTATCCCACGCAATCCGGTTGTAGCGAATCCCGTCAAATGGATCGCCTCCGTCTCCTTGGTTTCCATTGTGCGCATCGGCATACGCCGCGTCGCGAGACCAGAAGTCCAGATTGTCGCGACCCGACAGCAGATCGGGCCTTGTCGAAGGGGCTCCGCGGTCGGCATACAGTCCGTCAGCGCACACCAAGTCGACGCGCTTGTGCCGCTCCTCGTCGTTGTCGGCTAGCTCATCGATATGCCACAATAGCAGCCCATCGCGCGGTACGTTTCGATTGTAATACGAGCCGCTGGCGCGACGGTATTCCAATAGGAAATACTCATGGCGACTCAGAGGAATCTTTAGGAGACGCCGGCCCGTGAAAATCTCTTCGAGCTCTATCCCTTCTTCAGGTTTATCAACGACATCTACCTCGACCCAGCCCAACTCCGCCAGGGTCGGCCCGCTCAGCGCGTTGGGACCGTCTTCGATACCCCAACCCAAGGTTCCCAATCCCATAAGGCCCCACTTGCCAATACCGGCCGAATCTTCTTCCGGGTCCAACTCTCCATCCGCAGAGATTGAACTCTGATCAAATAAATCGGTCAACCCGAGCACGTGACCAAACTCGTGACACATCGTCGAGGATGTAACGCTGAAAGTGTGGCCGCGCTGGGTCGTGCCGCCAAAGCCGTTAAACCGCCCTCGCACGCGCACGTAGCCGCCACCGGCCGCCACATCATTGCTGATGTAATCGGCGTCTAACCCCAGAGAGGCCAATCCCGTGGCAGAGGCAATAAAAAACCCGCGCGGCACCGTGTGCAGGTTGATAAAGACAATATCGACGTAGCCATCGTCATCGCCCGAGTTGGGAATTCCATCCGGACCGTCGTTGTCAAATTCACCCAGATCGCTATCTGCATCTGCCTGACGCAGGATCTCGAGGTTAAACTGACCATATCGACCAATGCCTCCGCCAGAGGCAACGTAGTCTTCGGCTGCTCCAAGTGCACTGTAGCGCTTGGGAAGGACGCGGCCCTGCACGCGCATCAGACCACCTGACATCTCGTTGTAAAAATGGGTGAAGCTGCCGGGCACGGAAGGATTGAATAAGTCGGAAGACCAAGAGGGTGCCGAGGCACCGGCACCCTGTCCAGCAAATTGGGCAAAGAGGACGAGCGCACTCAAGTTTCCCTGAGCCTGCAAACGCTTGCCGGCCGGCTTGGGGAGCGCGCACTCAAAAACGCCCGCCGATGCAGAGCCGACGAGCGCGAGTGAGATAAAGAGAATGCGTATCAAAAGAAACAAACGCACTATATGTAGTACCGTTTTATCCTAGGAGGCTGAGACCGCTGGTCATGGGCTTGATGCCGAATCCCCCCTGCGTGCGCAGCGGATTGGCATTGGCCTGCAGCAAACTACTGCCCATATTAGCGCGCCGCATGCGGTTCATTAGCCCTGTCTGGCTCGACTGCATGACTCCAGCAGAAGATGATGGCTTCAGGCGATGGACACTGCGAACACCCGCGGTTAGTGGGCTTGCGCCGCGCGCCTGGGTGTTGAACTGGGACAGAATGCCACCACTCGAAGCAGACGCACTACGCCCACCCAGCGCGCCTGGCGATGCTCCCGTAGCGCGCAGAGGGCCTATCCCTATTCCGTTTTTTATACGACCACCCGACATTCCGGCGCGCGGCTGATTGCGCGCTTTGAGCGGGACCGTAAAAATTCCGCCAACTGTAGCATTGGCCGAAGCAAGCATGATATGCTCTCCTTGGGGCAGGAGTGAATCAGCAGGTTACACGATAAAATATAACAAACTGTCGGATCAAAGCGAATTTTATTCTTGCGCAGGGCTTTCTGAATCACCAAAACCGGCGACAAACTCCTCGGTTTCGGCCTCGTAGAGACAGAAGGGATCGTCTATGTTGAGATAGTGCTCTTCTTCAACATAAATAGAGTCCCAATCAACGACGTAGCGCGCTTTACACTGAGTCAGCGCGTGCATGACTTGAGAGCGGGCCCAGGCACGGGTATCAGCCGGCGGGTTTGCGATGGCCTTATTGACGCGTTCATCGTCAACTACGCGCTTCATCCGTCCCCGCTGAAACAGATCAAAGTACAGGCCCTTCTCCGGGTTTAAATTGTGGTATTCGAGATCCAGACTCTCTAACCACGGATCGCCCCAATCGATCCCCTCCGCTTCGATAAACTGCTCTAGTAGCCACTTTTTAGCGATCCAGTCAACGCGATCAATAAGCGACTCGGGGGCGTGCACTAAACCGTCCAACACAAAACGCCATTCGTTGAGAACCCAATCAGACTCTTCGTCGCGTCCGCGCAGGTGCTGTTCGGACAGTTCGAGATAGTGTCTCTGCACCTCAACGGCCGTGGTATAGCGACCATCTTCGCGCTGAATCTCCCAGGCACAGCTCAAATCGCGTGAAATATCGCGAATAGCATCTACGGCATTGAGCAGGCCCATTTCGGGAACCACACCCTCTTCTAGCAGCTGCAGGACGAGGCCCGTTGTCCCCACCTTAAGAGCTGTAGCGTATTCGGACATATTGGAATCGCCTACGAGCAGGTGCAGGCGGCGAAACTGCTCCCAGTCGGCCAGCGGTTCGTCGCGCGTGTTAATGATTGCCCGACTAAACTGAATCCACTGATAGATTTCTGTTACAATGTGATCGGCACGCTGAGAGATTTGATAGGTTATGGGCTCTCCCGCAGGAGCACCCGTCTCAAATATATCCGTGTGGCCACCAACGCGGCCGGCTCCAGCGAAGATCTGCCGCGTCACAAAGAAGGGCAACATCGCGGGCAATAACACCTGCGAGAAAGGCACTTCGCGGCGCACTAGGTAGTTTTCGTGACAGCCAAACGTCGCGCCAGTGTAGTGATCTATGTTGTTCTTTATGAAGGAGGATTCACCGCTCTTGTCCAAGTGATCCAAGGCGCGCTGCACCATAACCTCACCCGCCCGGTCTGCAGCCACCAGATCAAAGAGACCCTGACATTCGGGCGTCGCGTATTCGACATGCCCCATATCGATATACAAGCGGCCGCCGTTAAACAGAAAGCCGCCGTTGCCCGGCGGTTCGTCACGTCCGCGATAATGCATGTCGACCAGACCAAGCCCATCGCGAAAGAAAAGCCCGTCTTTGGTCTTGAGTGAGATGAAATCTGGACTCAAATGCGGATCCGTCTCTGGCGGAAGGCAGCCGTACTCGGTCTCAATACCGAAGATTCGATCCTTCATGATCAGGCCTTGCCGTGCGCACTCAGCACAGGCTCTAAGTCATCTTCTCCCAGGAGGCGAAACTTAGACTTGGTCGGCACGCTTCGGTCGAGAACAGCCGCTTCTACGTTTAAGTCCGCCAGTGCATTCTTTAAGAAATCGACAACCTGCTCTGCGCCTGGCGCTTCCTCACCCTCTTCGCGCTCACTGGCCATGCGTCCACAAGCCCACGCATGAAGCGCCGATTCGAGCGCGTCTTCCAAAGAGGCTTCCGGCGCGTGGTCGCGCAGCGCCTCGGCGATGGCCGCCACGCTCTCTTCGCTGCCGACGGCGGCGACGTGACCAGCGCGCACAAATGAGCCATCTGCATCAATCGTATAAAACACATCATCGCCGTTGGGTGGATCGAGCTCGGCAAGAAGCACCCGCGCCAAAAAAGGCGAACGGAAAATCTCGTCGAAGGCACCTTTCACCAACGGTCCGATCCCGAAGCTGACGAGGCGCTGTAAGTTCACGTCGCTTGCCGAGAGGTTGAACCCTTCTAAATGCGCAATATCGATAACCGCTTTGCGCAGCTTTTCAATATCCGCGGGGTGACCAATTGCGGCGAAGGCTATCTCGTTATACACCTCGAAGACTTTGCGCGGACCCGGCGTTGTCGTCAGGAGTAACACGCCGTCTCTATAGCGGGTAGCCACGACCGGAGATGCGCCGCGCAGCTGGTCCTCGAGATAGTCCCGACGGTTGCGAATGGCTTCTACCCAGCGATAAGGCTCTTCTAACATCTACGCTATCCGTCCCTGGAAGATCGCTTCCAATTCGTCTTCACCGATACTGTGAATACCGCTAGCATCCACTCTCATCACTGTGGGAAAAATGTGGGCGTTCTCACGGTAGCCCCCCGTAGCCGTATCGTATTCCGCGGCCGTCTCCAACATTTTTACGACCAGCTCTAAAGCAGCAGCCTCGTCCATTTCGGCCAGCGGAGTGCCACCCCAGCGATTCAAGTAGTAAAGCGCACCGCGGATAATGGACGAACCCGACCCCGTTGTGCAAAAATCGACGCTCTCAAAGGTCGCCCCAAGCAGATCGTAAAAGAATATTTTGCCCACCGCATCGCGTTCATCAAAGGCTGCATAGATCGGTATCACTGCACCAACCCCCTGCATCGCCATTGGCAAATTCTGGCGCAGCAGCCTGGACAACGTGCGCAATTTACCATCGAGGCTAAGCTTTTGCAGCTGGCTGCGACGATAGTACTGCACTGACATCTCCAACATGCGCGCAATCTCGTAGGCGATAGCCGGGGATCCGGAAATAGCCATTACCGAGTCGTCGTCGATACTCAGCACCTTATCCGCACGATCATACACGACGAGGTTGCCCATGGTGGCTCGCCGATCACCCGCGACTAAAACGCCATCCCTGTAGCGCACGGCCAGTATCGTCGTCCCTTCCGTACCTTCAAAAGAGTGCTCTGACGGTGCAACGCCTGCGCTTTCGGGCATGTGCCCTCCTTCGCGCAGCAGGTCGAGAAAATCACAGCTTTCCATCGACATACACCCTACTGACCCGTGCGCTGGCGGTAGCGCCGCGCCTGATTTGGATCGACGCGCTTCATGCGCTTCAGTATATCATCACCGCCGCCAGGCTTGTCCACTTTGGGGCGACGCGGACCGTCTTCGCTCTCTCCCCCTCCGTCTTCCATCGGCTTGACGGGACGGGGAATCCGATCGCGCAGCTCAACTGTCTCCATTACGCTTCTCCTTTTGCGGCTTCCGGATGCTCCCAGGCAGCCAGTTTTTCAACCAGTTCACGGACGGTGCGGGCACTGTCCAGCGCCGCGTTATAGTATGCAGCAGACGGCATGTCGACACATTTCTTAAGGTCGACCACGTGCGCCGTGCCGTCTACTTCGAACTCGACGCTGTCCCAGTTCAACGAACGGACGTGCGAAGAGAACTTTTCCAACGCCACGCCGCGGAAATAGGCGCGCGTATCCGATGGAGGTACGACCATCGCTCGCCGCACCTCTTCGTCGCTCATCAACTGAGTTACGTGCCCCTGTTGCTCTAACATCAGATAGAGCCCCTCGTCGGGATCTACATTGTGGTATTCCAAGTCCTGGCTCTGCAGCCACGCCCGATCGTCCGCCCGCTGCCAGTCCAGCCCTTCGGCCTCTGCAAAAGAGTCCAAGAGCCACTTTTTAGTAACCCAATCGCACATACCACGCAGTTCGAGCGGATCGCGACCAAGAGCATCAATTGCTCGCTGCCATTCCCGCAGGACCCAATCGGTCTCCTCATCGCGCCCCAGTGCAAAACCCCTTGCCGCATCGCAATACGCCCGCTGTATCTCTAGAGCCGACACGTGCCGTCCGTCTGCCAGTTCGACGGGCCACTGGTACGTGGTATCGCGCGACACGCTCTTGAGAGCGGCCACGGGATCAGCCAATTCAAATGCAGGCACAAGATCCGCCTCTAGCAGATCCAGCACGAGCGCAAGAGATCCCACTTTAAGTGCCGTTGCCCATTCTGACATGTTGGCGTCACCCACAATCATGTGCAGACGCCTCCAGCGAGCCGGATCGGCGTGCGGTTCATCGCGACTGTTAACAAGAGGGCGGCGCTGCATGGTATCTACGCTCGTGATGACCTCAAAAAAATCTGACCGCTGAGCCAGTTGGAAGATAGCCTGATCCGCACGCGCATCTTCTTCTACTCCCACCTTGCCCGCACCAGCATAGACTTGTCGCGTAGATATAAAGGGCAAAAGCGCAGAGATAACGCGCTCAAAAGGCACGTCTCGACGGAGTAAAAAGTTTTCGTGCGTTCCGTAACTGTGCCCATCAAAATCCGTGTTGTTCTTATACAGGCGCACTGTGCCCCCACCTCGCGTCTCTGTGCGCTGCTGGGCACACTGCAGCAAGATGCGTTCGCCCGCCCGGTCAAAGGCGACTAAGCCAAATAAATCGTAGCATTCTGGAGTAGCGAATTCGGGATGGGTATGATCGTTATACAGACGCGCACCGTTGTGAATAAGCAAGTCACTCTTGAGATCCTTGAGCGGTATCTTGCGCTCGCGATCGCGCTGTAAATGCTCCATCTCATCTTTGTCATTGCGCAGTTCATCAACTTCAAAACCGCGCATATCAAGGCGCGGATTCTCAAGGGCGTAATTCCACCGCGCGACGAAGTTTTCGTGCAGATAACACCGGATCAGTTCCATGGACTCGACGACGACGTCCATGGAATCTACGCCGTCGACCTGAATACCGTATTCCGTCTCTAAACCGCACAGCCTGCGCATGAGCTATATCACCTTGCCCGAACGCGCTTCCTGCGTCTTTTCTACCTGCGGATGCACCGACGTAACTTTCACCACGTTTTCCGGCTCGTAGTCTAGGAGCTTGAGCCAATCTTCCACGCTGTCCGATGGGGGAAACACCTCGTTCTCCCGGTATTCTTGACGCACCGCCTCGCGCAGATCGACGGCCCGGATGCCGGCCCCTGGATCTCGATCAGAAATAGCGCGTTTGATGGCCAACTCTTTAGCCCGCTGCACGACCGACGCGATAATTGCCCCGCTGCTGAGATCGCCTCTATACAGCACTTCCTGGCGTCCGGAGCGCAGTGACACCTCTAAGAATCGCGTCTCTTCCGTGCGTGCAAATAGCTCGTCGACGCCCTGCTCTACAAGCGCGGCGCGCGCAGCCTCCTCCGTGCCATACTCAGCCACCTCAGCCGCATCAACGGGCAGAGAAGGCGTCAAATAGATGGAAAAAATGGACTTTGCAGCCTCGTAGTCCGGACGATTAACCTTGATTTTTCGATCAATTCGACCTGGGCGTAAAATCGCGGGATCAATCAGATCATGGCGATTGGAAGCCAGAATAATCACCACATCGTGCAGAGATTCGATGCCGTCCATCTCGGTGCAGAACATGGGGACAACCGTGTTTGATATATTGTGCGAACGCATGGAGCGACGCGTCCCCAAAATCGATTCCGCCTCATCGATAAACACGAAGGGTAAATAACCCTCTTTCCGCTTCTTTCTGGCCTGCGCAAATACTTCGCGCACCATGCGCTCGGTCTCACCAAGCCACATGTTTAGAATCTCCGGCCCTTTTATATGCATGAAGTACTCTTCTAACTCGACGCCCTCTTCTCGCCGCATGTGCTGCACGAGATTATAAGCAGTTGCTTTGCCAATAAGGGTTTTTCCGCAGCCGGGAGGACCGTAGAGCAGAAATCCCTTGGGCGTCGTGTATTGAAAGCGTTCAAACAGTTCCGGATGCAGCGCGGGCAGTTCGATCGTGTCGCGGATGGCGTGAATCGCCTCATGCTGCCCGCCGATGCTCTCCCACGGAGTCGGCGGCACGTCGTCGATAAAATACTCTTTGCTCTCGGCCGACTGAAGCCGCTCCAAAGCGACTTTAAATGCCGGATCGACGCGCACTTCATCGCCCACTTTCAGATCGACGTCCTGCAGTTCAGCACCCCGTTCCAATACGATCTCCTGCGTGCCGTGCGCCTGCGATAGACGCAGACGTCCCCCTTCTAACACGTCTCCGACCTTGGCAACCGGCCCCGTCGGACTGTACCCCAAATCACCTACGACGGCATAGGCCTCATTGATCAGAACGCGACAGCCAGCGCGCAGGCGATCTACATCCACGCGCGGATCGATGTTGGCATAGTATTCAGATCCGCTGACAAAGACGTTGGCAATACCCTCTTTAGGCGAACTGAGAAAAATTCCAATGCGGTTGGCAGGAGCCGTCACCTTTTCCAGCGCCGCTTCCATTTCGACGAGCGAGCGTCGCGCCTCTTGAAACGAGATTTCGCGCTCCATAAGCTGCCTGCGAAGTTGGTAAAGCAGCGGGCGCGCCGGATCCCTATCGGCTGCCATAGCCAGCAGTTGGTCGACTTTTTGGAGCGGATCGTCGGCATCTTCGACTTCTAGCCCACTCGCCTCATCCCTCTCTTCAAACTCTTCCCGGCCGCCGTGCTCTCTATTGTTTCGCCTATTCATACCGTTTTCCTAACGAATAATGTCACCCAGACGTTCGTAGCGAACGCGCCCAGGTAGACGCGTCACCCAGTTGCCCAACACGCGGGGCAGTGAGCCTAAGCCACTGTAATAAGGCCCAGCGGTATCAGGGGCCCACGACCAGTATATACTCATGGCCTTGCCCTTGATCAACTCTTTGGGCACTGAACCCCAGTAGCGACTATCAGAGCTGTTGTCGCGATTATCCCCCATCATAAAAAAATGGCCGTTCGGTACAGTATAAGGTCCGAAATTGTCGCGCGAATAGGCCGCCGCAGAGAGGGTTCTGCGATCGGTGTATTTGGACAGGGGAGGGTCTCTGAAGGGCTGTCCGTCGACGTACAGCGTCTTGTTTACGATCTCTACGGTCTGTCCGCCCGTTGCGACACAACGCTTTATCAGGTCGCGATTTGCGTCTTGCGGTGACTTAAAAATGACGATATCCCCCGGTGCCGGATCGCGCAGAGCGGGAAAGCGAAATAGACTCACATCAGTTCCAGGAACATCTATGGGGGCTCCGTACACAAACTTGTTCGCCAGCAGATAGTCACCAACTAGTAGGGTGTCCTCCATCGAGCCAGAGGGAATGTAAAATGCCTGGACTACTGCCGTTCGAATCAGCAGGGCCAAACCAACCGCAACTAGGATAGAAGAAACGTATTCTCTGACGCTCGACTTGCGATCCTTCGCGTCCATAAATCTCCTTTAGACTTTCAGATTTTGGCATAAAGTAACAAACGCCCATTCTATTGTAAACGTTCCCTAGCTCACACATCTCCACTTGACCAGACGCATTGTAAACGCCAAGCACTCGCGCACAAATACTTGTGCAATGGAGACAAGTGTCATATTATGTTACACTTACAGCATTTGATACGCATTTGATACGCAAGACGTTTCTGTGTAGCTGATGACCGGTTGGTGATACACATGGAGATCACGTTTTGGGGTGTACGGGGCTCTTTTCCCGTCTCCTCTCCACACTGCGCCCGATACGGCGGTAATACCCCCTGCATCGAAGTCAATGCACAGGACACGTGCGTGATCGTCGACGCAGGCACGGGGATTTATTCATTGGGGAAACGCCTCGTAGAGCAGGGCCAGAAGGAAATCCACCTCCTAATTAGCCACACGCACTGGGATCACATACACGGTTTTCCACACTTTGCGCCCCTGTGCGAGTCGGACGTGACCATCCATTTATATGCGCTGGCTAATGCCAACGCTTCGCTCAAAGACATTCTGTGCGGGCAGCAGCAAGAGCCTTTTTTCCCTGACGCACTCGATTCGGTCAATGCCGATTTACACTTCACGGATCTGAGCGAGGGACAGCGCTGGAACATAGGACCTATTGACGTGCAGTGTAGACGGCTCAACCATGCCAGTTACACGAGTGGCTTCCGACTTGAGTCTGTGGGCAAAACCTTTTCCTATCTGAGCGATCTAGACCTCTATGGCCCACGTCTGCACGGCGAAGGGATGAATACGGGAACTGAAGACGAGATAGAGCAGAAGCGCATAAGACTACAGCAGAATGCTTTAGAGTTAGCCCGAGATGCCGACCTAATGGTATTCGACTCTTTTTTTCTAACGGAAGAATACAAAGACGATTGGGGACACAGCAAAATGGAGGACGCGCTGCGCTTGGGCACTGAGTCCAATGCGCGACGCATCGCCTTTTTCCATCACGCGCCAGGGCGCAGCGATGACCAGCTCGATGAACTAGTGGCGCACTACAGCACTGAAGTGCACCGCGATGCCGACCTGATCGCCGCTACGGAAGGCAATCAAGTTGTCTTGTAAGGGAGTCGAGTAGTGAAGATTTCACTATGGGGTGCACGCGGAGGCGTCTCTGTGGTACGACCAGAGACGCGACGGTATGGCGTCAACACTCCCTGTATTCAGGTCGAATGCCCCGGTGCGGATACGATCGTCTTGGACGGAGGCATTGGCCTGCACTGGTTGGGTAATGCACTCTTAGCTGAATCATTTGGCAGTGGCAAAGGCAAAGCCCATTTATTCTTCAGCCATACGCACTGGTCTCACATACAGGGAGTGCCCTTTTTCGTACCCCTGCTCATACCGGGTAACTCCATTCACCTTTACGGTCGCGCCGGCCTGTACGGCATGCAAAAGGTTCTTTGCGACCAGATGAACCCGGCCTACTGTCCTGTACCCGATTTCTTTGACGATGCTATAGGAGCACAGGTCGACGTATCCGAACTAGGCAAATCTCCAATTCGCTTGGGATCACTGCTCATCGAATACGCCGAGATAGGCCAGGTACACGGCAGTCCGCGCCTGGGCTATCGCATCAGCGATGGGATGAACGCGCTGGCCTATATTCCCGCGGTAGAGTATTTAAATGATGCGGTGCGCGAGGCAGCACGCGCGCTGGCCAACGATGCCGACCTCCTTATTCACGACGCATACTACAGCGACCAAGAATATCCGACACAACAGGGCCGAGGACATTCCTGCCCTCGACAGGCCCTGGAATTAGCCCAAGGCGCGAGCGCAAAACGCCTGCTGCTCTTCAACCATCATCCCGAACGCTCGGACCAAGCACTCGACGAAGTAGCCAACGCGCTAAACAGCGCTGAACTACCCGTTGAATGTGGGCGTGAAAGAGGCGTCTACACGTTAGAAGAGCGGTAGCGCTCCTCTTTCCAGGGATCTCCGCGGTCGTGATAGCCGCGTTCCTCCCAAAAACCCGGCTGATCGTTTTTCGAAAAAACCAGCTTGCGCACAAACTTAGCCGACTTCCACGCATAGAGCTTAGGCACGACCAGTCGCATGGGTCCTCCGTGTTCTATTGGAAGCGGCTCGCCAAACAGTTGATCGGCCAGCATTACATCCTCATCCAAGCAGTCTGCTAGCGGTAGATTCGTCGTATAGCCGTCCGCTGAATGCACAATGACAAAGCGCGCTTCGTCTGTGGGCCGCACCATCGCCGCTACGTCGACAAAACGAACGCCGGCCCACTGTACGTCAAATTTGGACCACGTTGTAACGCAGTGAAAATCGGCGATCTCGCGGCCGCGTGGCAGTCTGATAAAGCCATCCCAATCGAGATCGAGCTCCTGTTCGACTTCTCCCTCGACCTGAAATCGCCAGCGCTTGGGATGGAACCTGGGCTTTACGCCTAAATCGAGCACGGGAAACCCCTTGGTCACGTGCTGCCCCGGCGGCAAGCGCTCTTGCTCCGGGTCGGCCTGCCGCGGTTCGTTCTTCTTGAAGCGCTCTAACAGCTTTGCTTTAGCCGCGAGCATTTTATCGTTGTACTCCACCTAGTCCTCCACGTAAACTACAGACTCGGTTTTGACGGATTCAATTGCCGCGGCCAGCACCTTCTGCGCCCTCAGGCCATCGAGGCCCGACCCATCAATATCCTCTGGTTGAACCCCTTCTTCTAGCTGGTCGACAAAGCGACTGAGTCGATTGCGAAAGGTATCTTCAAAGTCGCCCATACCGCCAAAAATAGGGTTGGAATACACCCGCTTTTCCATCTCTCCAGCCGGATAAAGCGTAGCCTCTCGAAACATATCATCTACGACAAAACGCCCCTTAACACCGGCTACTTCGCAGCGCTCCATCGGATGCCCGCGCTCTATATCGTAGCTACCCGTCAGGTGACCGAGACAGCCGTTTTTAAAACGCATATTAAACTGCGCCGTCGAATAGATGGAGCGCCCTGGGCCCTTGAGCACAAAACACTGCACGCACTCTATCTCACCGCAGTAGTAGCGCATAATATCAACCGTGTGCGGATGCAGTGCTTTAATCTGAAACCACGGACTGGACTCCCGCGGGTTCATGATCCACATGCTCATGTTCATGAAGAGCAAGTCGCCGACGCGCCCGTCGTCCATCCACTGCTTGGCCAAGCGCGCAGCAGGGGTAAAGCGATGGTTCATATTTATCCCGTAACACAGTCTCTTTTCCCGTGCCAGAGTAACCATCTCCTCAGCTGGCCCAATTTCGTTTGAAATGGGCTTTTCCCCGAGCACGTGCAGCCCCGCGCGCAGCGCTTCCATCGTCGGCGCATAGTGGTCACTGCCGTATTCTTGGCCACCGGTAGTCACGCTCACCATATCCAAATCAACGGCGTCAACCATCTCCTTCACGCTATAAAAAGCGCGTGCACCGTGTGCTGCTGCCGCCGCGTCGGCACGCGCTTGATCTACATCACACACGCCGAGTAAGTCGGCGTTCTCCAGTTCATTGTAGATCTTGGCGTGCCGATTGCCGATAGGACCAAGTCCAATTACCCCTACTCGGATCATATTATTTCTGTGGCACCTTGACGACCTGACCGGTTTCCCAGGACTTGATGATAGATTCGATTACCAGCTGAACTTTAAGTGCATCTTCAGCCTTTGCATCTACTTTGCTGGGTGGCGTTTTTTTGCGTAAATCGTCAACCCATGCACCAATGCGCGAAGGGAACGTATCGGGAAACGAGCCCATACCACCCAAGTGATCATAGCTCTCGATTTCCTGGGAGAAACGCGGGTAAAAGCTCAATTTCTCGCAGGCTTCGTTAATGATGACCCGGCCTTCAGACCCCACCAGTTCAAGCGTCTCTAACCCATAGCTTCCCCCGGCGTCATAGCTGCCTGTAAGGTGGCCAATAACGCCGTTTTTGAAGAGCAAATTGGCCTGAACATTGGACCAGATCTTACGCCCTTTACCTTTCTTAAAAAACGCCTGTACGCTGTCGACGTCTCCGGCAAAGTAGCGCATCACGTCGAGCGAATGGGGATGCAGAGCGCGAATATGAAACCACGGACTCGACTCGTTGGGATTATTAATCCACATGGTCATATTGACAATATTGAGTTCGCCCAAGCGACCGGCCTTAAGCCACTCTTGGGCTTTCACAGCGGCAGGCGTAAAGCGATGATTTAAATTGACGCCGTAGCGAAGCCGCTTTTTCTTGGCCAAAGCCACCATCTTACGCGCTTTACTCACGTCGTTGGAGATGGGCTTCTCGCCGAGCACCGGCAGACCAGCTTTTAACAGCTCCATCGTCGGCTCATAGTGATCGCCCCCATTTTCTACGCCGGCTGTTGTCACGGAGCAAGCGTCTAAATCGATCCCGCTCTTGAGCATTTCTTTGACACTGTAAAACGGCTTTGCCTTCCAGCGTTCGGCGGCGGCATCTGCGCGCTCTCTATTTACATCACACACGGCAACCACGCGGGTATGCTTGTTTTCGGTATAGCAGCGTGCATGATTATTACCAATACCCCCCAAACCTACGATGCCGATATTCAACATGAGTCCTTCTCCCTTTTTAAGGATTTATCCATGAAATCTATGGGGCGCTGAGCGGTTCGGGCGTAGCCACGCCCAGCACTCCTGCCAGTTCTACAATCTGTTGCCAGGCAACCTCGTCCACGTCGAGGCCGCGTTCAACCCGCTCGACGTAGTGCCTGTGGGCGTTCTCGCCTGGAAGCAAAATTTCGCGCACACCTTCAACTGGAGGACAGTCTTTAATTCGGCGAATGAGATCTTGCACCTCGGCAAAGAATGGTTCGAGCGAGCGAAATGCCTCAACCCTTAGCACGGCAATAAAGAGCGCATTGCCAGAGCGCTGACCGTCCTCTTTACTGCACTCGGCTCCCGAAAGAGCACCCGCTAAGATGTCTACCATGACGCTGAGCCCAAAGCCCTTATGACCACCCGTCGGCACCCCAAGTGGTAGAGCAGCGCCCGGAGGAGGACCATAGTATGCCTCCACGTCTGTGGTCGGCAGGCCGTCGGCGTCAACAATCGAACCGGCGGGGGCGGGCCGTCCAAGATTGCGCAAAAGACGCAGATCTCCGCCCGAGGTCATACTGGTCGTCATATCGAGCACAATAGGCCAATCTAACCCTGTCGGTATGCCAATGCAGATCGGGTTTGTAGGCAAACGGCGCGCCCGCCCGCCGAAAGGAGCAACCGCTAAATCTCCGCCGTGGCCGTTGGCAACCATGAGGGCAATACAGTCGCGGCGCGCTGCTCCAGTAACAAAACGACCCAAGCGAGCTATGTGGTTGCAATCTCGCACCGTAACGACGGCCATCGCGCCTCCGCCGTCCACTTTGTCGAGCGCACATTCCATCGCACGCGTAGCCGTAACGGGTCCAAAGTTCCACGATCCGCTCAGGCGCGCGCCGTAAGCACTATTGTCGAGCACTAGCAGTTCGCCGCGCGGATTAACTACGCCGTCGCGGACCATGTTAACATACTGCGGCAAACGCAGCACGCTATGCGTATCGTGTCCCAATAGACCGGATTCGACTAGGTGATCAGCGACGAGTTCAGCTTCTTCACTAACGACGCCAACTGCCGTCAGCATAGCCGTGCCCAGCGTGCGTAAATCTTCCGCATTCAACCGAACCATACCTACTGTACTCCTGCGATAATGAGGGCATTGGCAACCGGCCGCTCACCCGTTTGATCCGATGGACTATTGACTACTTCACCTTTCACAACCATTGTGGTCGATCCCCCCCCGTCCAAGTTCAATCCTTGATAAGCATTCTCTTTCGACAGGGAAAAGTTGCCCAATCGCACGCGCATAAAGTGGGCGAGTTCCTCCAGCGTCATACCCATGCTGTATCCTGGCTGACGCCCGTCAACTACCACGAGAAACAAAACCGATTGATCCTGCGTGTAGCCAACGGCCGTGCGCGGATGGCGATCTTCGGCAAAGGAGCGACTGAGCCGTTCCCGCTCATATTCAACAGATACGTTCCCATCGCGGAGGATCCGCGGTCCGCCCCCCACCGCTTCGGATAGAGGACGTTGCGCAGGCGGCAGACGTCCATGCAGCTTGAGCGTGTCACCAGGTGTGATAGAGTAGGCCTCCGCAGCCCGGCTGCCGGCCGCTACAAGCCACTGTCCCACATCCAAGATCAGCGGCCAGGCTTGGCGACGCAGCTGCAGCACGCGCGCTGATACGGTGTCGTTTAGAATAGAGCGACCTGCGATGCGTTGAAGCTGAAACCCCAGAGCCGCCCGGACAGAATCAAACCGCGACTGCGCGTGCGCGTTGTACAGGGTGAACTCCTCATCGTTCGGTGCGCGGTTAAACCCGCTGATTGGCAGCGCGCGCCCGTCGGGTAATACGGCGCCAAACTGAGCCTCGAAAGACCCAATAAGCGGACGGCCATCGCGCGAAAAAACAAGGGCTGAACGCCGCTGCGGTGCCTGTATCAGAACGCCATCTTGGATTAGCAGTCCAGCAGTGTGACTCTTTTCTCTCGTGTAAAAAAAATCGCCGTTAACGCCGGCCAACGCATTTTTTGCCAGCGCACTAGTCCGCTCTACGCCTCCCCTATCGAGCGATGCGCTGGACGTGCGCAGTCCAATACCCTCTTCTCGAGCCCTCTCTAGGTCAACTTCGACGACGTGGATCCACCAAGGCCCATCCAGCAGATGAATCCTATGGTAGGAAACGCCTGGCGCCACCGTGCGCACCACATGATCGCCCGCACCACAGCCGACGCTAGCCGCAAGAATACAAACACCAACCCAAAATCTTCCAATACGCATATTTAGTGGTATGGTCGACTGCACCAACTCTTCGGCTCCCTCTGGCTAAAAAGGCGGCACAAATCTAAAAAAGGGGGCCATGAGCGTCAACGCAGACTCGCTCCCACCCCGCTGCTTATCGAAAAAGCGCTGAATCGTCATTGTCATGGCCCTCATATGCGCAGCGCCGGAGCCTCACCTCGTCCTTGCATATCTCATGGCGACTTGATAAACTAAACCACTTGTCGCAGTTTATCAGAGCCCGAACGCATTTCGCGCTTGAGCTGGTCAGACACAGAGCACACCCGCAGCATCAGCAGGCTACATATATGTAACATCGACCCCTTAAGTCACAAAAATGTCGCATTATGCGGCGCAATAGAAACCGTTTTCTCCGACGCCGCGTTTCACTTTGTCGATATTTTTTTGGAGGACCCAATTTATTTTTAGACTTGTCCGACTCAGATGAGACGAATTCGATGCAGGACAGAGTCTAAAAAATAACATAAATGTCGTATAATTCTTTTTTTACTTTTGTGAGAAAAACCTATTTTATTACATAAATGCTTGTTTTATTTTGTCATACAATACTGAGCAAAAAATGGGATAGCAAAACAAAACCTCAATAGACGCGATTCATAGACTCAATTCCAGTGGAACGCGAATTGCTAAATTACACCGCAGAGACGATCTGCCGCTTTTTAAATAGACTCGTACACAGACCGATCGGCGAATAGATTGATTTCGCCTAAACCCCGATGAGAAAGGTTTTGAAGATGGCCAAGTCCAAGTTGGAGTATATCTGGCTCGATGGATATCACCCCACGCAGAGCTTGCGCAGTAAGACGCGCATAGTTGAAGACTTCTCCGGCGATGTCGCAGATGCCCCCATATGGTCCTTTGACGGTTCATCCACCGAACAGGCTACCGGTGATTCATCCGACTGTCTGCTCAAACCCGTAGCGGCTTACCCCGATCCCGATCGACTCGGCGGCAATGGCTGGCTCATTATGACGGAAGTCCTCAACGCCGACGGCACGCCCCACGAGTCCAACGGTCGCGCCACCATTAGCGACGATGATAATGACTTCTGGTTTGGTTTTGAGCAGGAATACACAATCATGGATCCGGACACCGATCTTCCTTTGGGCTTCCCCAAGGGGGGCTATCCCCGTCCACAGGGTCCGTACTACACCTCCGTAGGCACGCAGAACGCCTTTGGTCGCGAACTCGTCGAAGAGCACCTGCAGCTGTGCTTAGAGGCCGGCTTGAACGTCGAAGGTATCAACGGAGAGGTAATGATGGGCCAGTGGGAGTTCCAGATTTTTGCCAAGGGCGCCTGTTCGGCCGGCGACCAAATCTGGTTGGGACGCTATCTGCTGGAACGGACGGCAGAAAAGTACGGTCTCGTTATCAACTTGCATCCCAAACCGATAAAGGGAGACTGGAACGGATCGGGTATGCACGCCAACTTTTCAAATGACGCCATGCGTAAAGCGGGCAACAAGAAGACCTTCGTGACCATATGCGAAGAGTTTGGCAAACACATTCCCGAACACATTGGCGTATACGGCGCCGACAACGACCAGCGCCTAACGGGCCTGCACGAAACGCAGTCCATTGATAAGTTCAGCTACGGCACGTCGGATCGCGGTGCTTCGATCCGCATCCCAATCGGAACGGTTGAGGACGGCTGGAAAGGGCGCTTGGAAGATCGTCGCCCCGCCTCCAACGCCGATCCGTACAAGGTAGCTGCCGTCATCATTAAGACGACAAAGAAGGCGCTGCGCGGCAAGGCGAAAAAGCGCGTCGCTCGCAAGCGCTAAGCACCACCCTGCGTTCCTAACACGTACAAGGGCACGGCTGTTTTCCTCAGTGGAAGGCACCGTGCCCTTTTGTTTATTTATACGACGTGCATCTGCCAACCCCACTCCAGCGCGCGCTCGAAGAAGCAATGAGCCAGGCCAGCAACGCCGAATTGGCTGCGGCGGCCCAACGCATCTCTACAAGCTACCGCAGCACAGAGCGTTTAGCCGGCGAGACCTTTCTTCGCAATGCGCACGAGCGCCTCGCGTACGCAGCTACCAGATTGCCTGCTACCTATGCAGCAACCTATGCGACTCTTTCGCATCTACAGGCTCTCTGGCCTCGGCTTTCCGTGTCTTCCCTGCTAGATTTGGGATCCGGATCAGGGGCGGCCAGTTGGGCTGCCTGCACGCAGTTTGAATCTCTCCACACCGCAACTCTATTTGAGCGCGACCCAGACCTAGTCGCTCTCGGCCAGCAGCTGGCGCGCGCAGCCGCCTTGGCGCCTATGGACAAAGCTCAATGGAACACGTGTGCTCTGCAGCAAGCTGTGCTGCCCCAAGCAGACCTAGTAATAGCCAGCTATGTCCTCAATGAATTGACAGAGAAAGAGAGTACGAACACCGCGCGCACAATGTGGCACGCGACAAAAAGTGCCCTAGTGATCGTGGAACCGGGCACTACCGCTTGCTTTAACCACCTCAACCACATTCGCTCTGTGCTGATTGACGAAGGGGCCCACCTCTTAGCTCCCTGCCCCCACGCGACCTCGTGCCCATTATCCGATGACGATTGGTGTCACTTTGCTCAACGCGTGCCGCGTTCGACAAACCACCGCCTATTCAAGCGCGGAGATTTGGGATACGAAGACGAGAAGTTTTGCTATATGATCTTTACAACCCAGCCGGTCCAGCGGGTCACAGGGCGCATTCTGCGCCATCCGCAGCGACGCAGCGGACACGCGCATCTGCGAGTTTGCCAGGAGGACGGGATACGCGATATCGTGATATCTCGGAGAGATAAGGGCGCGTGGAAAAACGTGCGTAAAGCGCGATGGGGCGACGCCTGGGAAGAGTAGAATACCGCTTAAACGACCTGCGCAAGATTGGGGCGACCGGATGCCAGCTCCTGACCCACCGCCGCTAGTATCTCCAATGAACGCAGAGAAGCCGATTGGTCAAAAATGCGCACCGTTGCAATGAGCTCATCGGCCTGCGTCTCTTCGAGGAACGCACCCAGTCCGTCGGCCAGTGAAGAAACTGTTCCAACAAATGCATAGCGCAACTTATGATCGACGGCCTCTCTTTCCGGCGGCACCCAATAGGCCTCAATATCCTCTACGGGGGGGGCTATTTTTTCTCTCTCCCCTCGCATCATCTGAACCGACTGCACCTGCTGAGAGGTGAAGAGACGACGCGCCTCCTCTTCGCTATCGGCGCCAACAACGCTGGTCCCAACCATTGCATAGGGCTTTGCAAGCTGTTGCGAAGGCCGAAATTCACTGCGGTAAATAGCCAACGCATCCATTAGGTGGTCCGGTGCAAAGTGCGAAGCAAAGGCGTAGGGCAATCCGAGCATACCAGCCAACTGAGCGCTAAACAGGCTCGATCCCAATAGCCATATGGGCACGTTTAACCCGGCGCCGGGCACAGCGCGCACGCGACCTGTCTGGGCATCACTAAAGTAGTTTTGAAGTTCAACTACGTCGCGCGGAAAGTCGTGATCGCTTCCCTCGAGCTTGCGACGCAGCGCATGCGCCGTCGTGAGATCTGTCCCAGGAGCGCGTCCTAAACCAAGATCAATACGACCGGGGTAAAGCGACTCTAGCGTGCCAAACTGCTCGGCAATGACGAGCGGTGCGTGGTTGGGCAACATGATTCCACCAGAGCCGACTCTTATGCGCTCAGTTGCGCCGGCTATATGTCCCACAAGCACGCTGGTGGCCGCACTACCAATGCCGCTCATATTGTGATGTTCGGCCAGCCAGTAGCGGTTAAAGCCACACCGTTCGGCCCATTGAGCCCGTTCGCGCAGCTGCACAAAGGCCTGTTGAGCCTCTTCCCCCCGTCGTATGGGTGCCAAATCTAGAATCGAGAACGGAACGGCATCAGTCATTGCGTGCTCCTGGATAACCATCGCGCTCTCTAGCTGCGCGCAAATGCGCTGCAATAGAAGCGGCAAAGCGCCGTTCGCTATTGTCTTCTGGGGCATAGCCTATAACGCTTCGCGCATTGGCAAGGCTCCAAAAAGCATGTGAATTGCCGCTGATACCGTAGAAAATCTGGAAGGGCACCCCTGACTCGTCGGCGATATCCTCTGCTTCAATAGACTTCACAAAGAGCTGCTGCATATCGCGATCGCTTATGTATGCGCCCAGCGCTCGGCGCATACAGCGCAAATCTCCTAGCTGACATTGCTCGATATCGGTTTCGCGAGGACCGCCTATGCGAATTTGCACATTGGGCAGAGGGCGGCCATTCTGCTTGCCGGCTGCAAAGACAAAGCCTAGATGTTCGTAGGTTTCCTTTGCCCAACCGTAATAGTTATCTGAAAGGGCGCGACCTTCCGGTTGCACGACGTCCATAGAACCGTCTAGAATCAGCTCTTCGTAGTAGTCGGCTGCGTGGTTTGAACTTGCTACGACAACGCGACTGACCCCTTCTTCTAACGCCGTCATATACACGTTATACGCCATTTCCACATTCCGCATCTCTGCGCGGAAACGCGCTTCAGCCCCGTCGTTTTCCGGTCGCACGAAACCAAAGTGAACCACGGCGTCTATACCGGAAAAATGGGCGCGGTATGCGTCGCGATCGGCATTGCCCAAATCCGCGATCTCAACTCCCTCTACGGATCGGCCGCTACGATCTTCCGCACGCACATCCAACAGAGTGAGCGCATAATGCGCGCGCAGTGCGGGCAAGACTTGTCCGGCAATTTTACCTGAAGCCCCGATAACTAACACCCTTTTTCTCATGTCTACACTCCATCTCCCGAGCGAAAATTGGATATCGCTTCTGATGTGCGCAAGGCTCGACCATAGACGCGTAGCAAATCAATTGCGCCGTCGATAAGCAGTCTTGGACTTCCGTTCGCATGACGGAGATGCGGGCTAAAACGTCCCCAGCCGAACTGGCGAAAATCGCCTCCATCACACAGGCGTCCGTCCACGACAAAGCTGATCACGTTAGGCCCTCCGTCCACGATAACGACTGCGTGATGTCGTTTCCCCACGGAAACGGCGCGCGGGTCGCTATCCCAGCTAGCGCGCGTTCGCCCATCGTCAAA
>Ga0181566_10001140_pt1 | contig 21812 bp, 18 predicted proteins | sample 101ome_15_FD_133762 | JGI IMG/M metagenome (GOLD analysis project Ga0181566, IMG submission 133762) | Coastal salt marsh microbial communities from the Groves Creek Marsh, Skidaway Island, Georgia - 101402AT metaG (megahit assembly) | ecosystem: Environmental > Aquatic > Marine > Intertidal...
GAGAAACTGGATTATTCCTAACAGATGCTCCATACAATATAACTTCCAGCATATTCGTAACAATCGATGGTGTTGAAAAGGATGCAGTATTCAGTGATAGCACGGACACAGTTGATACTGCCGGAAGAACTCTGGTGCAGTTTGGTACAGTTCCAGACGAAGGCAGCATCATTAAGATAGTGGTATTCCAAGCAAGTAATGATGTTGATTCCGGACAGTTAGGGTTGGTGAGAATCAACAGGCAGACTACAACACTAGGAACAGATAGAATCGTAGAATTGGATAATTTTGTAAAATTAACCAGAGAAAGTTCAATATCATCCATGGTTGCTGAAATTAATGATGTCAAGTTAAAAGGAGTTGACACAATTTATTCAGTTTATGACGGTGCAACAAACTCCTTCACGCTTGGGCAGGATCCTCTAGAAGCATCTGGTGCGATACTTTCTGCAAACATTAAAGTTTTTGTAAATGGAGAACAGAAAACGTTCATTCAGGATTATGTTTATGACGGAACATCAAAACTTCTAACAATAGAATCAAGTGTGTTAAATGAAGGAGATGTAATCAAGATTGAAAATGATTTGCGTGCTGAATACAGCATAGTAAACAACAGGTTGAAAATTGCAGATTCTGTTTCATTTACATCAGGAGACATCCTCACAGTTACTTGGTTCAGTGAGTATCCAAGCATGGAAGTATACAGTGATGTAACCAAAGGTGGAAAGGTAAATTATGAACTTCCTTATGCACCTCTGGGGATTTCATATGTGTGGGTTTACAAAAATGGTGTGAGATTAACCAGAGACGAGGATTATAGCATTTCATTACCTCGCGGAGTAATCTATCTCGAAACGGATACTAATCAGGACGATATCATCACAATTACAACATTTGGTACGGATGTTTATAGATTCCCTAGCTCATACGAAATTAGCAAGGACATGTTAAATGTATACAGATATAATAGATACGCAACCAGCAAAACAATCTATCTGGCACAAGAATTAAATTATTATGATGAAGAAGTTGTGTTAAGCAGTGCTGCTGATTTATTTTCACCTAATAGAAATAGAAATATTCCGGGCGTGATAGAAATAAACGGTGAGAGAATAGAATACTTAAAGAAGGTTGGCAATGTTTTGAGCCAATTAAGAAGGGGAGTCAATGGTACTCCAATCAAGGAAACTCATGCTGTCAATGATTTGGTGGCAGATATTGGTCCTGACGAAGTAATACCTTATACTGATACTCAGGAAAGGACAGACTTTGTAAGTGATGGAAGTTCTGTATTAATCGGACCGCTTGATTATACACCTACAAAATCAACAGTAGGTTCTTGGACTGCTACTTCTATACCTGAGGAATACGGTAGATGTGATACTATAGAAGTTTTTGTGGGTGGTAAGAGGTTGCGTAAAATGCCACTTACTGTGTATGATCAGGATTTAGGTCCTGCTAGTCCCGCAGCAGATAAGCAAATAGAAGCAGAATTCTCTGTAGACGGATCAAATCCATATATAAGATTAACAGAAGTTCCTTCAGCAGGAACACGCATAACAGTTATAAAAAGGACGGGTACAACTTGGTACGATAAAGGTGCAACAACCGCTAGTAATGGCGTTACTCTGCTTAAAAACAGTACGCCAATTAGTAAGTTCATTGCTGCTAGAACTACCACTTTACCTGAATAAATACACTATGAAAACCGAAGAGACAAAGATGCCAGATAACCAAAAAGAAACACAAGAAAATAAAAAACCCACTGTCAACGAGACTGGAGGTTTTCACTTTGAGGGACATATAAAGATATTTGACCCAAAATCAGGTGAAGTTATAATTGATAAACGCAATGCTATTCACTATGAAAATATGAGTGTTGCAATGGTCCAGTCTCTTTCAAACCAAGGTTTAGGAACGGTTTACGAAATGGTGTTTGGATCAGGTGGAACATCCGTTGATCCAACAGGACTTATTACCTATCTTACACCAAATACAGTAGGAATAAATTCAAGTCTATATAATCAAACATTTAGCAAGGTCGTAGATCAAAATGCGATTGCTAATACGGATGCTACACGTAATAAAATGGAAGTAAGACACATAAGTGGTGCAACTTATAGTGATATAATCATATCCTGCCTATTAGATTACGGCGAACCTGATGATCAAGAAGCCTTTGATAACAGTGTTAATCTTGATGGTAATTTTGTTTTTGATGAATTAGGATTAAAATCTTATGATCCGACGGGTACAGGAAAACTTTTAACACACGTAATTTTCCATCCTGTGCAAAAATCACTTAACAGATTACTACAAATAGATTATACAATTAGAATTCAAAGTTTAACGAGTTTCAATGAGGGATAATAGATGCCATACATAGTAAATTTTACAGACAGCGACAATAAATCCCCTATTACAGTTTTTGATAATACATCAAGTAATGATACTAGTTTAACATTTCCAGGACGTAATGTTACAGGTTACGGACAGATAATTGCAGAAAACTTTCTTTCACTTTTAGAAAATTTTGCTTCTGCTACTCAGCCTGTTAATCCAGTCGAAGGACAACTTTGGTATGATACTACCAATGGTGTACTACAACTTTACGATAACACAAATTGGAAGGCGGCATCAAATATTCAGAAAGGACCAACTGAACCTAGTGTACAAAATTCTAAGGTTGGTGAACTATGGGTTGATACAACTAATCAACAATTAAGAATTTACACAGGCAGCAGATGGCTACTTGTAGGGCCGAGCGAAAGTTCAATTGATGGTAAGAGATATGGTCCAGCGGTTGAAAAGATTGTTGATCAAGACAACTTTGATAGAAATGTACTTACATTCTATATTGCTGATACTCCAGTTGTGATCCTATCTAGAGATTCATTTACTCCTAAGATTGAAATAAAAGGATTTGATCAAGTTAAGGCAGGACTTAATATTGCAACTCCGGCAAATGCATCAGAAGAAGCAGAATTTTCCACAATTTTCCTAGGAGGTGAACTACCTAAGTTAATTGGTACTGCAAAAAATGCTGACGCACTTAATGTTGGTGGAGTTGAAGTTGCAGCAGGAAAATTTTTAAGAAGTGATACAACAAACACAACTGAACAAGGATTTAATGTTAGAAGTAACACAGGAATTACGATAGGATTAGACGGCAACTTCCAATTAACAACTTCAGCCACTTCAGCAAAAATTTATAACAGTGCTGCTGGAAGTTCTATAGATTTACAAATTAATAGAAATGGTATTCCAGATACTATTCTTAGAGTGATTGATGATAAGGTAGGCATTAATATTGCTGCTCCGGATAATGCATTAGATGTTGGTGGCAACATAGGATTGACAGGATCAATTATTGTGTCTGATACTAATGATGCTATCAATCTTTCCACAGGAAGTATCAGAACAGAAGGTGGAATATCAATTAAGAAGAATTTAAGAATTGGACAAAATTTGTATGTAACAGGAACAGTGAACACTACCAATGTGGTTCCTGAAACCAATGAAACTTATAATTTAGGTAATTCTTCTCTAAGATGGAATGAAGTCATTGCTAAAAAGATAACAGCAGACGAAATTGAAGGAACAATCAGTGGTAATATTACAGGTAATGCAAACACGGCAACAAACCTAAAGAATGTGACTAATTTTTCAATGGCAGGCGATGTTGTTTCGAGTGGATTTACCTTTGATGGTATTGGTGATGCAAAAACATTTAATACACAGTTGACCGCAAACATTATTACCAGTAAGGATCAACCTTTACCTAACGTATCAGGACAGGAAGACCAAATCCTTGTTTACAGAGCAAATCCATCACCTGCGAGCGCATCGACAGGACTATTGAGACAGACTAGAGATACTTTTGTGGGTGATCTAGGAATACCACTAGGAGCAATTCTACCATTTGCAGGAGCAAATGTTCCTTACGGATTTTTATTGTGTGATGGCGGTGAAGTTGAAATTGCTAAATTTAGACAATTGTATGATATCATAGGAACCACGTATAATGGATCTGCAGCACTAAATGGTGCTGTAGGTAAAACATTCCGTGTTCCTGATCTAAGAGGTAGATTTGCCCTGGGTAGACACAACATGGACAACAACATTACCGTACCAAACGATGTAGGAGGGTTTGTTGATAATGGTGGTGGTTCACCGGTTCCGTCAAGAATATCAGGAACTGAACCAGAAACACTAGCGGCTTCGAGTGGAGCAAGTTCTGTTAATCTTAATCTTACTAATCTTCCAGAACATTCTCACAATCTCGTAGCAGACGGAGAACAGTTTTATGGAGTGAGAGTAGACACTGCTCCAACGGTTAGTTCAGTGTCAGGAAGAGGACCTAACAACCCAGGTGAAGCGCAGTATTTGCCAGACACGGGTGGAGTCAAGGTTCCTACAGGAACAACTCTAGGTTCTCCTGTTGGTATTATGAACCCGTACTTAACAATAAATTATATTATTAGATCAGGTCCGCCTGCATTTACAACGACATAGGAACAGGTAATGGCATATCAAGTTAACAAAACAGACGGAACAATTGTAGCAACTGTAGCAGATGGTCAAATAGATACCCTTTCTACTGATCTTACACTAATTGGAAAAAACTATAGCGGATTTGGTGAAGCACTTAATGAAAACTTTATTAAGTTGCTTGAAAACTTTTCAAATACCACCCAACCTACAAATCCTATCAAGGGTCAAATTTGGTTTGATGGAACTGAAAATAAATTAAAAGTTTATAGTGGAACGGCATTTGTGCCAGTAAGTTCTGCAACAATTTCAAACACGCAACCTACAACACTAGGTGTTGGTGACTTATGGTTTAACGACACACAAAAACAATTATATTTCTTTGATGGCAGTGATACTATTCTTTTAGGACCCGACTATTCTGAATTGCAAGGATTGAGCGGGTTTACCGTTTTAAGCATACTTGATTCTCTGAACCAAACTCGAGTGATTACAACTTTACACAACAACGGAATACTGCTTGGAATTTTCTCAAAAGATTCATTTACACCTAAAAACGCAATTGAAGGATACACAGGTAGCATAGAACCAGGTTTTAATCAAGGTGATCTTGCTGGCATGAAGTTTGACGTTACAGCAACTAACTCAGAAAAGTTAGGAGCAATTGATGCAACTACCTATGCAAGACGAGACACATCGAATCAGTTTGCTGGGCAAATAAGAGTTAATTCAGATTTAGGAATGGTTTTCGGAGCAGGTGACCAAGGTAACCTAACGGTTGACTCCAATGGTAACTTGTTCTTTTCAAACACAGCATCCGGTAAGTCAATAAGCATAAGTGTAAGAAAGGGTATCGTTCAAGAAGAAGCATTCAAGGTTGATTCCGAAGATAGAAAATTAAGTTTCTACGAAAGTTTTTTAGACAGTGAGTCGGTATTCGGCGGCGACGTTGAGATCAAGGGTAATACCACGATCAGAGGACAGTTAACGATTGAAGATGGAGACATCCTAAGCCTTAATACACAAAATTTAGTTGTAGAAAACAAACAGATAGAATTAGCAAATACGGGAGACACAGCAACTAACTCGGACGATGTTGCAGATGGTGGCGGAATTGTGTTGAAAGGACCCGCAGGAAACATTGATCATGTGCTCCTCTGGTCAAAAGCAGGATTAGCATCATCAGCAAGAACGCCAACTCTTGCCGCACAGGCATGGACATCATCGGAGCACATCAACCTTGCTACAGGAAAAGCGTTTAAGATTGATGGTGTTACAGTATTGGATGGAACAAGTTTAGGAGCAGGAATCACAAGCATTCCAGGAGTCACGTCCTTTGGTACACAGAACGTTGTTAACATTGGTAACGCACCTCCAACTGCGGATTTCAAACTAGAAACTGACAGTGGTAGTGGACTACCTAGGATTACCACACTGATATCCAACAGTGATCTAGAAATAGCACCAGACGGTACGGGAAATATTGCACTGATAGGATCGCCCAAGATTACGGGACTGGCTGATCCTACCGATGCACAGGATGCCGCAAGTAAGGAATATGTTGATGAAACCGTAGAAACTAGAAATTTAGCATTTTCAATGGATCTAACTGATGGTAAACCAAACAGTTACATAGCGGGAACGATACTGGCACAACTTGCTCCTGCAGCAGAATATAGAAACGGTACACAGGCAAGAATACTCTGTACGGTACTATCAAATTCAACAACCAGTTTAGAAATTAACCCACTAAGAAGTGAAACAACGGTTGAGTTCAATGCAACCGCAGGAGGTTCAGCCTTTGGTTTAACCAATCTTGCGTTCAGCACGGCATCACTACCGGCACCAACGATTACCACAGTAAGGGTCATCAAGATATTCCAGTTGGCAGCCGGTGCCTGGACTTTTGTTTCTGAAGTGGCACTACCATAGGATGATTAGGAGCGCAATATGGCATACGTAATTAATAGGAGTGATGGAACGGCGTTTACCACGCTACAGGATTCTACCATTGATACAACATCAAGCCTCACGCTTGTAGGAAGAAACTACATTGGTTATGGTGAAATCCAGAATGAAAATTTCCTATTCCTTTTAGAAAATTTTGCAAATACGACTGCTCCAACCACTCCAATAAGTGGACAATTATGGTTTGATACGAATTCCAATGTGCTCAAGGCCTATGATGGAGACAAGTGGGTTGAAGTTGGATCAGCAGCCATATCAACGAGCCCACCGGAAAATCCTCCAGTTGGAGCCTTTTGGTTCAAGAGTGGAGCAAACACACTCCATACATGGAATGGATCCAGTTGGGTATTCATAGGTCCGGAAACGGCAGAAGGTTTCGGACTTACCAGAGCAAGAAGCACCACGCTTTTTGCCGATACGGGAACCGAGTACCCCGTAATCCTAATAACAGTTTCTGACATAGTAATCGGAATAGTTTCATCCAATCCGTTTACCATTAACACAAGCAATTCAATTGCCGGTTTCAGCACGCTTGATGCTGGCATTACATTAAACTCTAGTGTTTTTGTTAATGGTAACCTAAGAGGTAATGCATCAACGGCAACGGCACTTGATAACATAAGATTAATTAACGGTGTTGGATTTGATGGAACACGAGATATCACAATTAAATCAAGCACCACAAACAATCATCAAGCAGGTGACTATATCATCGGTAATGACTTTGACGGTAGTTCAACAGTAGAATGGTCAATTGATGCATCATCTGCAAACCAAATTGGTAAGATAGTCGTAAGAGATAGTGGTGGTGATTTTTCAGCAGGCACAATAACAGCAAACCTAACTGGAGACGTAACGGGTAACGTTACAGCCAATTCAGGTACGAGTAGATTTGATGTGGTGGAAGCGAATAGATTCGTTGGACAGACGCTGACTGGAAATGCGTTTAGTGCAACAAAATTAAGAACTGCCCGAGACATAAACGGTGTACCATTTGATGGACAGAGTGATATTACCATAACTGCAAGTGCAAGAACGCTTACTGACACAGCATTGGCAGCAAACATTGTTAGTTCACAGTTGGAAAGCGTTGGGGTTCTTAATAAACTAGATGTTAATGGAACAATAACAGTAAGCAGCAATCACACAATTGCAGCAAGTGGTAGTGGATCAACAATTACATCAGCTCGTTTAATGAGACTGGTTGCGGATGATGGAACGGACACATCGGTGGTGGATTTAATTTCTCCAGATGTCTCAGTTGCAGCAGGCTATGGCGCCAAGGGTGCAATCATTCCAAACGTTGATCAGGATGTGGACCTAGGTAAGAGTGCCAGAAAATTTGATAATGTTCACGCAAATACATTCAATGGTGATCTAGTAGGAAATGCTGATACGGCCACCCTTGCAACAACCGCTACAAATATCGCGGGCGGAGCCGCAGGCTCGATTGCTTACCAGACTGCGTCTGGCGCAACTTCGTTGCTTCCTATCGGAGCAGCCAATCAAGTTTTGAAATCTACCGGAACAACAGTTCAGTGGGGAGCACCTAGTCTATCAGAACTAATCCCTGGTAATTACATCACAGGTAACAACTACGATGGATTATCTACACGAACATGGGCAGTGGATGCTGATTCAGCAAATACCGCATCGAAGGTAGTTGTAAGAGACTCTAGTGGAAATTTTGCTGCTGGAACGATAACAGCAACACTTTCTGGTAATGCAACCACAGCAACAACTGCTAATCTACTAAGTGGTAGCAGAACCATAAATGGTGTTGTGTTTAATAACAGTGGTAACATTACAATCACAGCAACGGACCCAAATGCTGTTCCTAAGTCCGGTGGAACAATGACAGGCAGATTAACATTATCTGCAAACCCAACAGCAAATTTACATGCAGCAACTAAGCAGTATGTTGATGCAGCAGTTTCGGGTAGCAATATTTTATGGGCAGGTGCCACAACATTATCAAACGTTCAGGCAACATATGCTGGATATCCTACCGGAACCAAGGTTGCATTTTGGGAAGAAAGAAGTTATACAAGACCTGCTAACTCAAACGGTGGTAGTGTTAGTATTTCAGATAGATACAGAAGAGTGGTACAAAAACAGTCAAATGGGTCATGGAGTAATATAGGATAAATATGGATATGAATAGGCAACCAGCACTAGCACAATTCAATAAATTGAACAAAAAGTTTACAACCGTTCTTGGAATGGTTGATGATGTTTCATTGCTTAATCATGATTTGTATCTATATCGAGAAATTGAAATTGACTTTGATAATGAAAATGTCAGAGGCGATTATGACACTTACGAAATTTATGATATAAACGAAAAACCTCTCATGACTGAGGACGGATTAAACACACTTGCTAGAAATAGAATCATAGACAAGTATCCGTTGGAAATACAGTTAAGCATACTAGGAGGTGTTTTAGAAAAAGTTGCAGATGCTAATGCAATAGCATGCGAAGATTTAAAAGAGATGAATGATTTTATCTCTGAAGTAAGACGTGCCAATGGTATTAGAAAAGAATATTTCAAGTCTAATTCTCAGGTTGAATATAAGAGCACCGAAGACATTGACGCTGAGATTGCAGAAAAATATGAAGGTGCGATACAGGAGTATGGTGATGACATACGTGATATCTAACTACTTGGATAAGGACACTGCTATCAAGGCTAGAGAATATGCAGAAAGCCTTGAAGAACCAAGATGGATAAGACGATCAAAATTAACTCCTCCAAGACAGATAGACAATTCATCCTGTGCTTATGATTTCTGTGGGCATTCTCAGATGCCCGAACACGTTGTGGAATTTTTAAAATCAATAGCCCCACACTTTGAAGAACATAGGCTAGCAGAGATAGCAATAAATAGATACAACATAGGTGATTACCTAGGAAAACACAGAGATTTTGATTATTATAGGAAAAATCTTGTTATTTCCTTACAGGACGGAAATGATGGTGTTGCTATAGATGATGATAATCAATTTATACAGGACTCAATGGGCAAGGGAATCTGCATTGATGGCATAGGACCAGTACACAGTGTTGCTCCTGTTAACAACAAAAGATATTCATTGGTATATCTTTACGAGTAGGAAATTATGTATACACAAAAAGAAACATTAAGTTCGGAAAATTTAACAGCATTGGACAATCTAAAGTCTGCTGTGACATTTAAAGAAAACAGCACTAGATTAGGAGCAAATAAATTTGACAAATTAAGTGTATACAAGTTTTCAAAATGGAAAGATTGGTCCAGAGATCAGAGGGCTAATTTTAAGTCCTGCTTTACTTCGAGTGATATAGATAAGAGTGTAATAGGATGGTTTTTGAGTTTTCCTGCAAATACAGGATTTTTAGACACAATGAATGCATGGCAGGATGCAAAAGCATCAGGAACTATTTTAGCATACAGTTTGACTGAAAATAATAAGATTATTATCAGCGGTGCTGAAGTTACTCTAAATAGAGGCGAAGGCATAGAATTTTCGCTAATAAATGAGCATTCAGTAAGCATTTCGGCGTCTGAACGCAATTGGGCGTGTTTGATGCTGATGAAGTAAAACGATAAATACAAGTGAACTAGGAAAAAAGCACAATGGCATACCAAGTAGATAAATTTAATGGAACTTTTTTAACATCCGTAGCGGATGGAACTATTGACACGACCACTGATTTAAGATTTGTTGGTAAAAACTATGCTGGATATGGTGAAGTTCAGAATGAAAATTTTCTACATCTTCTTGAAAATTTTGCCAATACTACTGCACCACCCAAGGCAGTAGAAGGACAGATTTGGTATGATAGTGGCAACAAAAAATTAAAATTTTATGATGGCGCAAAATTTAAGGCGGCATCCGGAGCAGAAACTAGTGCAACCGCACCAGGTGGTTTAGGCATAGGAGATTTTTGGTGGGATACTTCAGCCAAGCAGATGTATGCTTGGGACGGAGGAGCATTTGTTCTCATAGGTCCAGAAGCATCACCGGATCTTGGAGTGAGTGGTGTCGTAGCACAGGTTGTCAAGGACACTGGAAATGCTAACCATTCAATTCTAAAAGTATTAGCAGGTGGCAAGACTGTAGCAATTGCTTCACAAACAGCATTCGCTCTTAACAGTTCTGTAAATCCTATCGATGATTTTACTAATATTAAGAAAGGACTTACACTTGCAAATACAGATTCAAACGGTATAAGCGCAGATGATTACGTTTATTGGGGAACATCATCTAACTCTTTAAGGCTTGGAGGATTGCTAGCCAGTGACTATATCACAAAGGGTACCGTTGAATTTTCAAGCACAGTATTCTATGACGATCCTGGTTTAAAAATTGGGGATCAAAGAGACCTACACATTTTTATTAACAGTGCTGATGAGCCTAGAATAAACAGTCTACTAGGAAATCCTTTGGACTTGGTTATTACTGATGGCGGTATTGATTACAAGACTGCACAGGTTACACTTAGTTCATTGCGTCCAGGCACAGGTGGAAATTTTGATTTAGGAGAAGCCAGTTATAAATGGAAGGATGTACATGCACAAAACGTCATCTCTAATGTAACGGGTAATGTAACAGGTAACGTAACGGGTAATGTAACAGGAAATGTATTAGCAGTAGATACCCAGGTAATGATTGATGCAACCACAAAAGAAATAGGCTATACAGGTGCAACACTCAAGGGAACACTAATTGGAAACGTGAGCGGTAACGTTACTGGAACGGCATCAAATTCTAATAATCTTAACAATATTCCACCGTCAATTACGGTTCCAAGTCCATTAGCCCCTAGCATACCAATCAGAGATTCTAATGGAGATATTACTGCAAATCAATTCAAGGGAACTGCTGATGAAGCAGATAAATTAGATGTTGACGGAACATACAGAGTTGCAGATACTGATCCTGTTGCAAGCACCATAGCAGCAAGAGACAGTTCAGGAAATTTGGAAGCCGTTCTATTTGAAGGAACAGCAACATCCGCAAGATATGCTGACTTGGCAGAAAAATATCTAACAGATAAAAATTATGAACCGGGCACGGTTGTGTCGGTTGGCGGCGCCCAGGAAGTTACAATGTCCAAGGAAGGTGATAGAGCACTTGGAGTTGTTTCACAACAACCAGCATACATGATGAATGCACATCTTGCAGGCGGACAATTTATTGCCCTTAAGGGAAGACTGCAGGCTTTTGTGATAGGAAAAGTAAACAAGGGCGATAGGCTTGTGGCAACAGAAAATGGACACGCAAGAGTTTCTAAAAGTTCAGCGGATGTGTTTGGAATTGCCTTAGAATCAAGCAACGTAGAAGCAGTTAAAAAGATTGAAGTGGTAGTACTATAATGGCAGATATCAAAGCCAGTGACATAAACACAATCAGGCAAAAAGTTACTGATGTGTTAGGTCCGGGCGCAACTACTTTTGGTTATGGGCAAACAGTTTATAGCTCACCAACAACATCAGGAACAATAATTCAAAAGACACAATGGGATGCCGTAAGGTATGACATTGTAAATACCTACATACACCAAACGGGTAATATTCCCAGTGCCATTACCGTAAGCACACAGGACACAATTACTGATGATGCTAGTGGCGCCTATAAAAATTATGACTATTTTGGCGACGTGCTAAGGAATAATAGATTTGATGTATCAACAGGACAGTTTGCTATTTCAGCAATAGACACAAAGACTACGAGTTCTAATTGGAATACGAATGCATCAGCAGAACTAACAGTCAATTTTGCAGATGCCGATGAAGGCAGATACTTCTTCAATTCAGGCGGAGCCATAAGAATTAGTTCAACACTTACTGGTGGTACAAGTTCACAAGCCAATGCTTGGACAAATCTACTAGCAACTGTAGGAGAACAGGATTTTGTTGGTGATTTAATTGCTGCCAATGGGTATTATACTCTCACAAACACATACCAAACTTATTTTTCTAGGGCTGCCAGCACGCCCTACAGTGCTAACTTATACCAATTAAGAGCAAAGTGTGACGTTGCCGACAACAGTGCAGGCACAGCACAGCAGGTTACTATTAAGATTGAACTGAGTGACAGTTATGTTGATCCAGGAGCGCCTGCTCCAGGTGATTTGGTGGATGGAACGCTTACCATAGTAGCAGAAGAACTAAAAGCAACAGGAACACTACAGCCAACTGGTGATCCGTTCACGGTTGCAGGACCAAATAGTTACTCTATGTCAGCAATTAGTCTCACTTAATAAAGTACCGATAAATACTTGTGAGGTAAAATATGGCAGGTGTTAACCAAAAAATTGATAAAGATGACTATAACGCTATTCAAGCAATAGTGGAAAATGTCTTAGGTGTTGGGTCTGGAACATTTGGTTACGGGCAGCCAGTGCTTAGTGCACCTGTTACAATTTCCGATTCTGTTACAGTAAATGAATACGCTGCCTTGAGATTTGATATTGTAAATGCATACAAGCATCTTTATAATACATTACCACCTGATGTTGACGCACAAACAATTGGCGGCAAGGTAAGATATGATGCATCACCTCCAAACGCAGCACCAGTAAACTATTGGTTATCTGTTGCTAACAGCATAAACACAAATAGGCAATCTCTTGCAGTAAGTGGTCAGCGTGTTTCTGTCAACCATGGAACACAAAATTTTTCTAGTGCATGGGGTTCTTCAGCACCAGTTGGATCCACTCCACAATTAAGTTGTCAGGTAGATGTAGAATGGCCAACCAGCGAAGAGGCAAGACATTTTTTTAACACAGGAAGTTCACTTCAATTTACAAGTTCAAGAACAGGCGGAAGCACAACAGCACAAAATACTTCGTGGACCAATTTGTTAAGCACAGCAGGTACTAGAATATTTTCGGGCATCACTCCAGGAACAGGAACGTCTCCGAGCAATGGACAGAATTGGTTTAGGGCAAGGAACACGGCAGACATTTGGAGCTCTGTAACAGCATCCAGCCCCTATGCATTGAATGAATGGAATATCACAGTGCAAACCAATGATAGTCCTGTTGTATCAAATAACAGTACAGGATCCAGCAGAAAATTAAGGTTCTTTGTGTATTGGAATGACAATCACTTTCCACTAGGTGGTGATTCACAAACTGGAACGCCAATCCAGCCGGGAGGTTATGGACCAGACACAGTTGATGGAACCATATCACTCACAGTCCAAACTGTTAAGGCTTCGGGCGTTTTGGAACCAACCGGCTCGGGTAACTTTGAAGTAACAACACCAACTGTCACTGTTGGTGCAATTACAAACTAAAATTTTCCTACCCCACTAGACCCTCGATAAATAATATGCTACTATAATTAATAGGAGGTATTATGCAGGAACAATTGGACAAGGCACTTGAATTTGCCAATTATAGGCAGTCCTTTGCCATTCAAAGAAAAACACTCAAGGAAAAGGTAGACGCAAAATTAACCTATGGCTTTAACGGTGGAATATTTAAAATTGACAGAAGCCTACTAAATTTTGTCGAAATGCTAATAGCCAAAGGAAGAACGGAAAATGTTGTTCTTTTGGATGTAAATGATAATCCAATATCGATTGAAAATTTAGAATCATTTCGTGATGAAGTATTTGATAGATACTTTACTGCTACTTTCGAGTATCTTGAGGAATATCAAAAAATTAAAAAGGCAAGATCCGTAGAAACTCTCTTGGAGGTTTAGCATGAGCAAGGGTATTGTATTATTTGCTCACAACAACCGCCAGATTGATTATGTCCGCATGGCTATACTAGCCGCTAAATTAGCAAATAAAAATCTTGATGTTCCTGTTTCGCTTGTAACGGATCCTTCCACGATTGATTGGGCGAAGGAATCAGGTATAGAAAAAATAATGGGTGATACTTTTGATAAAATTATTATTACTCAACGTCCAGCAGAAGGTTCGAAGATAAAGAATTATTTTGACGGTAACAATAGAACTCCTGCTCCTTTCATTAACGGCAACAGATTTAGCGTTTGGGATCATACTCCTTATGATAGGACTCTGATGATAGACACGGATTATCTTACTCTAACAAACAATCTTTCCGACTACTGGGATGCTGATGAGGATTTATTGATAAGTCCAAGATATAATGACATACAGGGTAAGGAAAGAACTGGCTATCTTGATACTCATATTTCTGAAACAGGAATTGAAATGTTATGGGCCACCACAGTGATGTTTACTAAAAATGAAACCACAAAAGTATTTTTTGATTTAGTTGAGCACATAAAAACAAAATACAAGATGTATAGTGATGTTTACAGATTCAATCCTCTCCTATTTAGAAATGATATAGCGTTTAGCATAGCCAAACACATTATGAATGGTTATCAAAATATTGATGAGTATGCCCTTCCTGATATATTTTCAACTGCCGACAGAGACATACTGGTTGATGTAAAGGACGGTAAATTAAAATTCCTTATAGCACAGAACAATGGTGACAATTATGTTGCAACTAGTGTTGCAAACAAGGATGTTCATGTAATGAATAAATTCAGCATAATGAGAAATTATGACAAATTAATGGAGTTGGCACAATGACGTTTGGATATTTAATAGTTGTGAGCGACAAACAGGATACTGATTATGCAAAACTGGCTTATGCACTTGCCCTAAGCATAAAGAACACACAAAGGGAAGGATATGACAAGGTAGCACTTGTAATCAATGACAAGAATAGAATTAAAAACTTTAATTCAACTTGGGTGTTTGATGAAATAATAGAATGGGATGGTGCTGAACATTGGGATGGTAGATCCTACATGGATGTCCTTACTCCATGGGATGCCACAGTATGTTTGGATGCTGACATGTTGTTCCTAAGAGATTACAGTCACTGGGCTGAATATTTTATTAAAAATAGTGAACTATACATTGCCAACAAATCCTATACCTATAGGGGAGAAGAAGTCACTGGTGACTATTATAGAAAATGTTTCACTGCAAACGAATTACCTAATTTATATTCCTTTTACACATTTTTTGTTAAAAATAGCCACACCGCAAGAGAATTTTTTAATCTGCAGAGAGAAATCATAAAGAAACCTGAATTATATGCAAACAATTTTCTTACAGAATACAAGCCAAAGATTGTCGGTACGGATGAAGCATTCGCATTGGCAAGCAAGATATTGGACATCACTGATGAGATTGCCTATCCATTAGAGTTTCCTAGGGTGATACACATGAAGGGAATGATACAGAATTGGCCCTATGCTGCTGAGGATTGCTACGATCACATAGGATTCTATTTTAATAAGAAAGGTAAATTAAAACTTGGTAACTTTGAACAGAATGATATAGTTCATTATGTTAACAAGGAAAAGGTAACGCTGGAAACAGTAAACATATTGGAGGAAATAGCATGGAAGAAAAACAATTAGAACTTCCTGATTTTGACGAGTGGATTAAAACCTACGAGCCTGAAACGATAGTATATAATGCTGCGTTTGACCCTGAAACAGGTAAGGTATTGGCTGTTGGTCCTAATCACACGGTAAATGATAAAAAATACAAGAGTACCATTCAATTGGAATCAGACACTGCTGAAAAAATAATTTCGGGTGAAATCAAGATGAGCAAGTGTTTCATTGATCCTGAACAGGGAGAACTCGAGATAGTTGAACGCAAGGATCTATACAAGATAGATGATGTATTGCATAGAATAATTGTAAGAAAGTATTCGGACATCAAGAAGCCAGACATCTACCTCGAACACAATAGCAAGACAAATACCATGACTGTTGAACTAAGCGAGGAATATGGTGGAACCTACAAGCAGAAAAAGGGCGTTGACATCGCAAGGCGCAAGATGTTCTGGGATGGCGAAACCGAATTGGACTTTACCGTAACGGATTATAACGATCCTAATGTTATCACGGATAACTTTACCGTTAAGGTAGGTGACTTGGTTGGCAAGAAGGTAGAATTAAAGGAACTAAACATTCCCCGATTCTTTAGCGTGTACACAAGGCGCCTATTCAAGAACTACATGATTGAGGAAAGATGAAAAGAGTAATCGAGTTTGACGTATTCTTCCTGAGCTATGACGAACCAAATGCTGAGGAAAACTATGCGGATCTATGCAACAAGGTTCCGTGGGCCAAGCGCATACACGGAGTAAAGGGATCGGATCACGCCCACAAGGCAGCAGCAGAACAATCAGAAACTGATTGGGTTTTAACTGTTGATGCTGATAACATTGTGTATCCAGAGTTCTTTGATGTTGAGATAGACATGGATAATCCTGATATCCAGGCATACAGTTGGTGCGGACGCAACAACGTTAATGGCTTGCGATACGGCAACGGTGGATTGAAACTGTGGAATGTCGAACACGTAAAGAATATGAAGACTCATGAAAATTCAGACAGTGAAAGAGCACAAGTAGACTTTTGTTGGGAAACGGGATATAGAAACTTTCCCAAGACATATAGTGACACAATCATAAACTATAATCCATTCATGGCATGGCGTGCGGGTTTCCGAGAAGGAGTCAAGATGACGCTGGATGGTGGACTAAAAGTTCCGCCACAGGAAATTGAAAAGCGTATATGGTGGCACAACATGCATAGATTGAGAATGTGGAGCACAGTGGGCAGCCACGTTGAGAATGGTTTGTTTGCAATATACGGAGCGAGATTGGGAACATACCTTACCAACTGCACTGACTGGGATCACGTGCAGGTAAGAGATTTTGAGTGTTTGCGAGAACTGTATAACGAACAGTGCAAGGACTACGAGGATGGATTTGGGTTGGAACAGGAAGTAAAAAGACTAGGCAGCGAAATACGCAACCAATTGGGAATAGATTATCCTAACCTTGATGCACAAATGAGCCGCTATACCCTAAAATTATACAACGAAGCAATCAACATGGGCACAACCTACTATAGTCAAACTTATGTATGATGTATTTCTTGTCAGCGGTGGAACAATTGATGATGATGCTTGGAGCAAGTTCAAGCAGAGATTTCCCAATGCACAAAAGGTTGAACACTGTGACACATTTAGGAAGGTAGCGGACAAGTCACTAACCAAGCACTTCTGGGCAGTTTGGGACAATCTTAACCTAAATGAAGACTTTGACTTGGGCTACAAGATACCGGAATGGGATGACAAATACATACACGTGTTCAAGAATGGCAAGTATCATGATGGAGTTTGCCTATTTCCCAAGAATGCAAAAGTTTTACAGAGAGAATGGGACTATCGTTTCTTTACCAACAAGAAGGAAATGGACGTAGTTGCAAGCCACCCTCAACCCTATGATGTTGCATTTATATCCTACAAGGAAGATTTTGCCGAAGCAAACTATAAAAAATTATTGGGTCGTGTGCCATACGCACGGTGGACACGTGATGTCAAGGGCATACACCAAGCACACATAGAAGCAGCCAAGCAAGCAACCACGGAAATGTTCTACATAGTTGATGCGGATGCTGATGTGGTTGAGGACTTTAAATTTGACATGCAGATACCATACTACGACTTCAATGCGAGAAAGAGCGTGTATGTTTGGCGCAGCAGAAATCCCGTAAACGACTTGGAGTATGGATATGGTGGAGTAAAACTGTTTCCACGCCAACTAACCATAGATATGGATACTTCAAAGCCTGACATGACTACTAGCATATCGGACAGTTTCCGTCCAATGGATACTGTTGCAAATTCGACGGTAATCAACACGGATCCGTTCACTGCTTGGAAGAGTGCGTTTAGAGAATGCGTGAAACTGTCAAGCAGAACCATTGACAGGCAGGATGATACAGAAACTGCGGAAAGATTGGATGTATGGTGCACGGTTGGTGCTGACAAACCCTATGGCGAATATGCCATACGAGGAGCCAAGGAAGGCAGAGAGTATGGAGCGAAGCACAGCAACGATACGGAAGCACTATACAGAATAAATGATTTTAAATGGTTAAGGGAGAGGTTCAATGAAGGATAAGGAAAGAATACAGAGCTTTGAACCCATGATGGATGAAATATCTCCAACCTTCTGTATGGCAAAATGGCATCACACAACAATATACCTGCAGACTGGAGAAACGCATTCGTGCTATCATCCTGCTCCACACAAGATTCCGCTGGAGGGACTCGAAGAGAATCCTAGCCTACTGCATAATACACCTCAAAAAAAAGCCGAAAGGCAGGCTATGATAAACGGAGAGAAACCCAGCGGATGCCAATACTGTTGGAATATAGAATGCATGGGCAAGGACTATATTTCAGATAGGAAGGAACGTAATGCGAGTATCTATACTAAGGACAGATTTGCTGCAATTAAGGCAGACCCTATGGCTGATGTTAATCCGCAGTATGTAGAAATTTCATTTGGTAATGAGTGTAACTTCAAGTGCGGCTACTGCCATCCCAAGCACAGTTCATCATATCACAAAGAGATAAGAGACTTTGGACCTTATGATATGGTTAAGAATCATCGCAATGACATTGACTGGTTTAAGGTATACGATGAAGAGGACAATCCATACGTGAAAGCGTTCTGGAAGTGGTGGCCCGAACTAAGAAAGACTCTAACCATTCTAAGAATTACCGGAGGAGAACCTTTGCTACAGCAGAGCACGTGGCGCATGTTTGACGAGTTGGAAAAGAATCCAATGCCCAACCTTGAACTAAACATTAATTCAAACTTTGGAGTCAAGCCCATACTGATAGAACGCTTTGCGGACAAGGTTAATAGTCTTGTAGAAAAAGGTTGCATCAAGGACTTCAAGGTATTCACTAGCATGGACACGTGGGGACCACAGGCGGAATACATACGCACTGGATTGGACACGGAATTATGGGAAAAGAATTTTGACACCTACATGACAAAAACCAAGATGCCATTAACGTTCATGGTTACTTTCAATATCCTTACTGTAACTAATTTTCATAAACTACTAGAGAAGTTTCTACATTGGCGCAAGAAGTATAATGGTGACAATCAAACCAAATGGCAACGTATTAGATTTGACACACCATATTTGAAAGAACCTCTACAGTATGACATGAACATACTGCCCAAGGAAGAATTCATGCCCTACATGGAAGGACATCTACAATTTATTAAGGATAACATGGATGATTTTGACAGGAACAAGTTCAGTGTGTTGGAATATGAAAAGTTTCGCAGAGTTGTGGACTACATGAAAACAACCAACTACGCAGGCGAGCGTGTTGCTGAAGGTAGAAAGGACTTTTACAATTGGTTTACCGAGTATGACAGAAGAAGAAACTTGGACTTCGTAAAAACATTCCCCGAACTGGAGAAATTTTATCGTGACTGTGCCCAGTAAGACATTCTGCATACTGCCCTGGATTCATTTATATTCAAATCCAGATGGAACGGTATTGCCCTGCTGCGTTGGAGATTGGCAACAGTCAATGGGCAATGTGCAGGATGGTAAATTGGAAACTGTATTCAACAATGAAAGTTTCAAGACAATGCGCAGAAACATGCTGGCAGGAAAAAAATGCAGCCAGTGCACCGCATGCTATCGAGATGAAGATGCTGGCAACAGCAGTTTTCGCAAGCATAGTAACGAGCAGTTTGCAAAGTATATTGACGATGCAGTAAAGAATACTAACCCAGATGGCACAGTTGATGATTTTAAACTGAGATATCTAGACGTAAGGTGGAGCAACATCTGTAACTTTAAGTGCCGTTCGTGTGGTCCGCTTTACTCGAGCAGTTGGGCGCAGGAGCATGGCAGCGAAAAAATCTTTACCTATGCTGGCGGAGCAAACAATGATGAACTATACAAACAGTTTGAACCACACTTTGACACCATAGAGGAGTTTTACTTTGCCGGAGGCGAGCCTCTCCTCACCGACAAGCACTATGACATACTTGAATATCTAATTGAACACGGCAGGACTGACGTAAAACTAAGATACAACACCAACATGAGCGTGTTGAAATACAAGGACAAGAATGTGTTGGACATGTGGAAACAATTTTCTAACGTATACATAGGCGCAAGCCTTGACAGTTGGGGTCCGCGTGCAGAATATATTAGACACGGAACCGACTGGAGCGTGATTGAAAGCAATCTAAGGAAGATTAGGCAAGAAGCACCACACATACATCTACAAACTAACACGGTTGTGTCCATACTTAACATAAAAACGCTCACGGAGTTCATAGACTACATGCTGGAAAGTGGACTAGTAGACGAAAAAAATTATAATCCTCATTTTTATAATGTTATGAATCCTGAATTCCTAAGCCTGCAATTGCTTACGGATGAGGAAAACAGAGAAATTGTTATGCATCTGGAACAGTATGCAAGGAAAAAGGGTGGCAACATAGCGCAGGCACTACAAACAGTCATAAACGGACTAAAGACAACCAAACACAATCCGGATCTAGTATACAAATTCAAGATAACAATCGATCACCACGATAGAAAACGTAAGGAAGACGGTCCTCTTACGTTTCCTGAACTGGAGGAGTTAATGGAAGAATGAAAATCTACTTTGACACACTGCAAAATAACGACTCCAATCAGAACCAACTAGCCTCAAACGGTAAAAATGACTATTGGTTAGTAGCACCTGGTGCGCCCATAAAACAAAAGTGTATTCAAATGCAGTATGATGTTGTTGGGTTGACGGATGTTAACGAAAAAGGTATATATTTCGTGGACGTGAGAGGAGATCCCAATTGGTGGGCAGGTGTTTTAACAAACAAAGGCGTTCCTCACACGCACATACTGCATTGCTTAACCGAGGAAATAAGAAAACTAGCCAAGGAAAAGAAGATTAGGATCGTAATTAATGCGGATAGAGAAGGTGGCCCAATGGTTACAGAACACTGGGATTGCTTTTTATCCACGCATACCGCAATGGTTGAACTTGGATTGCCCAAGGACAGCGTTCTAATACTACAGGGCAACAAGAAGATAGAGAATCAGTATCGCAGATGGCTAAAAGCCAAGGGTGTGAATAGGTTATATGATGTAATGTATAGCAATCACTTCGGAAACATATTCGGAGATGATAAATTACCAACTGCTCCTGTCATAAAATATGCTATGGCAAATCCTGCCAGCAAGGATTATAACAGCCTTAATAGAGTTTATCGTCCGCAAAGAGGTGCACACCTATACAGGCTCATGAAGGACGGAGTATTGGACAAAGGTATAGTAAGTGGCAATGAAATAAAACTAAGAGATAGAAATACTGAAAGTCTAGTAGGAGATTATTCGGACATATCCAAGGAGTTTCCTAAATTCATAGATGGCGACTGGAGCAAGATAAATGCTGCCAATCAGTATAATGTTGACATTTACAAGAACAGCCTATTAAGCGTAATC
>Ga0181566_10001143_pt1 | contig 21753 bp, 21 predicted proteins | sample 101ome_15_FD_133762 | JGI IMG/M metagenome (GOLD analysis project Ga0181566, IMG submission 133762) | Coastal salt marsh microbial communities from the Groves Creek Marsh, Skidaway Island, Georgia - 101402AT metaG (megahit assembly) | ecosystem: Environmental > Aquatic > Marine > Intertidal...
AAATTGCAGAAAAATTCTCAAAGGAGAATCCAGATATTAAAGTTATTGGACTCAAATTTTTTAATGTATATGGTCCTAGAGAATATTTTAAAAATAAAACATCTTCAATGGTTATTCAACTTGGACATCAAATTCTAGAAGGTCATGCGCCTCGGCTATTTGAGGGATCTAACAAGATCCTTAGGGACTTTGTTTTTATTGATGATGTCATACAAGCAAATATTAAATCATGTGAATCAAAAAATAATGGTGTTTACAATGTTGGCACTGGAAAACCGAGAAGCTTTCAAGATATAGCCGATATACTCCAAAATGAGTTAGGGTATGATTATGGTTCAGAATATTTCCCTAACCCTTATACTGGTTATCAGATGCACACTCAAGCAGACATTACCTTGTCTGAAGAAAATTTTAATTTTAAACCTATCTTTTCTCTTGAAGAGGGAATTAAGCAGTATGTTCCAAATATTAAAGATATGTTTAAGATGCCTGTAGATTAATGCTTAACTCCATACAAAAAATTCATCCTAAGATTCTTGTTATTGGTGATTTAATGATTGATAAATATCTCTGGGGTGAATGCACTCGTGTTTCACCTGAAGCACCTGTTCAAATTATCAATATAAAAAGAGAAACAAAGGTGCTGGGTGGTGCTGGAAATGTTGCTCATAATCTTGTAACACTTGGATCCAATGTGGAGGTTTTAAGCATTATTGGTGGATGCGAAATTTCTAATGAACTAAAAAATCTTTTCAAAAAAATTAATCTTGGAACAGATTATCTAATTGAACAAAAAGACCGTATTACTTCAAAGAAGACGAGAATCATATCATCTCAACAACAAGTTATTAGATACGATATTGAAAGTGATGAGGACATCAATCAAGTTTCCGAAAAGAGATTAATAGATATATTTAAATCTATTATTAGTAAATATGAATTGGTTATTCTTTCTGATTATGGAAAAGGTGTCATAACAAATTATGTTGCTAAAGAAGTTATTCGGGTGGCCAAGTCTTATGATATTAAGGTTATAGTTGATCCAAAGGGTTCTGATTATTCTAAATATACTTCTGCTTATCTCTTAACTCCAAATAAGAAAGAAGCTTCTGAGGCAACTGGTATAAACATTACAGATAGAAAATCTCTTAAAGATGCCCTGAGTCATTTAAAGGATTTTTGTAAACTACATACTTCTTTAATTACTCTAAGTGAAGATGGTATTGCAATATTTGATGACAAATTTAGATCTCACCCAACAGTTGCCAGAGAAGTTTTTGATGTCACAGGAGCTGGCGACACAGTGATTGCTGCTCTTGGTTATGCTTTGGCCTCCAAGAAAGACATTGACACAGCAGTAGTTCTTGCCAACTTAGCGGCTGGAGTGGTTGTTGGGAAGATTGGCTCTGCCACAACATCATTTCAAGAAATACAAGAGTATGAATTGTCTCTAAAATCTCCTAATTTTTCAGATCGTATTATAGAAATTGGAGCAGTAAAGAATTTAATCAAAGAAATTAAATCTAGCAATAAAAAAATAGTCTTTACAAATGGTTGTTTTGATATATTACACATCGGACATGTAGGGTATCTTCAAAAAGCTAAGAAATTAGGCGATATTTTAATTGTTGGACTTAATTCTGATGAGTCAGTAAAGAATATTAAGGGTCCTGCTCGACCTATAAATTCTTTAGCTGATAGGGCTGGAATTTTGGCTTCATTGAAATTTGTTGATTTTGTAATCCCTTTTTCTGAAGATACTCCAATTGAACTCATTGAAATGATTAAACCTGATATTCTTGTCAAGGGTTCAGATTATAAAGTTGAAGATGTTGTTGGTAGTCAATATGCAAAAGAATTAGTACTGATTGATTTTGTTGATGGAAAAAGCACTACAAATATTATAAAAAAAATTCAAAAAAATGAAAAAAATTGTTAGCCAAGAAATTAATGCTCATATTGAAATTTCTAACCTCATACCCTGCCTAGAGAATGAGATTATTCAAGGTGCCGAGTTGGCAATAGAGGCTATAAGGAAGAATGGCAAATTAATAATCTTTGGTAATGGTGGGTCTGCTGCAGATTCTCAACATATTGCGGCTGAATTAGTTGGGAGATATAAGATTAATAGGCGCGGTCTGCCCGCAATTGCTCTCACAACTGATACATCTGCAATCACAGCAATAGGTAATGATTTTGGATATGAATATATTTTTCAAAGACAACTAGAAGCTCTAGCCCAGCCAAATGATTTAATTATTGGTATTAGCACTTCAGGTAATAGTATTAACGTTATCAAAGCTCTAAATTTTGCCAAATCAAAGAACCTGAAAACACTCGGCCTTAGTGGATCTAATGGCGGGGAAATGAGCAAAATCTGTGATCTAAATATTATTGTACCCTCATCAGACACAGCAAGAATTCAGGAAGTACATATTTTTATTGGGCATACAATCTGTCATATAGTTGAACAAGAGTTTTCATAAAAATTTTTTGACAGATTCAAAAACCTCGCCCGCTTCTATTAGTTTCATACAATTATGGTGTTTTAAAGGACATTCTCTTTGCATACATGGTTGACAAGGTAAATTTTTTTTAATAGCTATAGATTTTTCATTCATCCATTGAGATGTTTCAAAGTCCTTTGTCGGACCAAATAATGTAATGGTTGGAACACCTAGAGCTGCAGCTAAATGCATAGTTCCTGAATCCCCAGTAACTAAAAGACTTAATTTAGACAAGACACCGACTAACTGGGAAATGTCTGTTTTACCGGTAAGGTTAGTAACATTTCTTTGAAACAAGCTAGTCTCTATTTTGTTATTTATGTCAATTGATGAAGTATCTCCCAACAAATAAATATTTATTTTTGCATCTAACATACCACCCAATGATACAAATTTTTCAGGCTGCCAACATTTTGCATTGCCATAAGAAGCACCTGGATTAAAACCAATAGCTGGGGAGTTAATTTTGTAATTTGAATCACTGGAAGATTGATACAATTTAAGTTTTCCAGGTTTTAAATTCACATCCATAACATAATTGATTAAATTTTGGTACTGTTCAACCTGGTGTCCTTTCAAAACACCTTTATTAAATGAATACTTCTTGCTTGCCTTAATCAATTTTCTAAAAATTCTTGACCTAAATGTATTCCTAAAAGAAACAAAAATATCAAAATTTCCTATCTTTCTTGCAAGTGAGAAATATTGAATATACTTATCAGATATTTCAAACAATTTATCAATCTTTGGGTGATTTTTATATACCTCAAGTGAGGTTTTCTGTCCCACTAGTTGCAATTTAAATTGTGGAAAATTATCAAAAATAGATTCAATCGCTGGTGTAGTCATAACTGTGTCACCAAGCCATGTAGGGAGCTCAATTAATATTTTCAAAATGCTAAATGTTATTTTTTATTGTGGTTGCAACTAATTCATAACCTTCTGGTGTGTAATGTCCATTTATTTTAAATGGAAAGAACGCTTTGGGATCTTCAGACTCTGAAAATCTTTTATCTATATCAATAAATTTGACACCCAAATCTAAAACATCTTTTTTGACTAGATTTTTAAAATTATATTCTTCGTTATTATTTATAATTTTCGAGTAACGAAGATATTTAGGTAGAAAAACAAAATAAAGCTCTCCACCCCATGATTCAACCCTTGATTTTGCAGTTGAAAGTATTTTTTTTAAAATCGAAGGGTAGCTTTCAGAGTAAAAATTGATATTTAATAATTCTCGTATATTGTACAAACGAATTATTCTTTTAAAATGATCTAATCCATAATCGTATTTTCTAAAAACTTTAGTTGCTCTTTTGTCACTAATTAGTTTTTCAGTAAAGTCAAGATATGAATATAAGTTATAGTCAATAATATCCTGTTTATTAATTAGGTTCTGAGTAAATTCTTTATCGAGGTATTTCCTAATAATTTGGCTTTTCTCTTCAACTAGCAAATCTGTTAAATCATTACCTTCACAAAAAAACCAAAAAACTTTTTTTGGTTTTAATTTCTCAGCATATTCTACAATTGAGGCAAGAGTTGCAATAGGGCCATTTCCACTATATCCAAGATTAACTACCTCTTGATTAATATTTTGCATAAGTTTGCTTGCAATAGTATCTTCTCTGAAGACACAAGCACCATGGGCAAAAGAATCTCCAACTGTTACCCATTTATCCTTATGTGAATCCCAGATATCATCATTATTATTGAACCCATATCTATCACTTTCATACGTTGCATAATAACCACTTTCATTACAGAGAAGTGTTGGAGAGTTGGATATACCTGAAAGAGGTTGAATTGGTGCAAAAGTGGATTTACCAATTATCCCTTTTTGATCAAAAAAAGTTAAAGGTGCAATAAATGGAACATAATCACTATTTTTCTCTTGTAAAAATCTCAAGTAATCATTAAAGCCTTTGCTCTCATGATTACTTGATTGAATAGAGTCTTTATCATCATGGTCAAAGTATATATATCTCAAACCTATTTCAATAATGTAAATTGAAATAATTGTGGAAAAAATAACCAAGAAAATTGATCTTCTTCGCTCAACATTTGTTAAGAATAAATAAAAACCTAATAAAGTAATAGCGAGACTTATGCTAATTATCCTTAAAAACAAGGAATAACTTATTTCATCATAATAATATCGCCTAATTGTAATTAGGCAAAGTATTAGAAAAGACGAAAAAATTAATATGGAGAAATTTTTTAATGTAATTATTTTTTTTAAATCTATAAACATTAGGCTATTAAAGTTTATGTTTTTTATCAAATAAGAAATTTAAGCAAAGACCATCGACAGAAATTTCGAAATTAAATAAATCTTTTCTCACAGAGCTTTTATAGACTCTGGTATACCATCCATGTTTGCCATTATAAATATCGTATTGAGGAAATTTATCTTGTTGCTCCCAAATAGTTTCCGTTTTGACTAGCTCTGTGATAGCCTTATCATGATTGTTACACAAAATTACATAGGCATTAATTGGTTTGTCCGACTTAAAAACCATCTTTGTGTTTCTTTTTAGCTCATGTACTGATTTAAATAAGATTAATGACTTTAGTTTATCGGGAACGATATCATATTTGTAGTCTCTATCAACATGTTGAAGCGATCCATCATTGAAAACTCCAAAATTAGCCCCGAGTTTAGGCTTAGAAGAAAAACTAATACCGTAATTTTCTAATGAGATGCAAACTGAACTATAAAATAGAAACGTAATAACACCTAGAGTTTTCAGAAAAATAAAATTAAATCTCATATATCAAAATGGATTACAGATCAGAAATTGATGGTTTAAGAGCAATTGCAGTTTTGTCTGTAATTTTCTTTCATGCTGGCTTTCAAGGATTTTCCGGTGGATTCATTGGGGTTGATATATTTTTCGTTATTAGTGGGTATCTTATCACATCGATAATTTTAAAAGATTTATCACAAAAATCCTTTTCTATTTTGACATTCTATGAGAGAAGAGTCAGAAGAATTATTCCAGCACTTTACACAGTTACTTTATGTACAGTACCATTTGCATTTATTTGGATGACACCTGCAGACTATTTAGATTTTTCAAAAAGTCTAGTTTCTGTCCCTACTTTTACATCTAATTTTTTATTTTTTTCGGAGTCAGGATACTTTGACCAATCAACAGATTTAAAGCCTTTTTTTCACACATGGAGTCTAGGAGTAGAGGAACAATACTATATATTCTTTCCAGTTTTTTTGATGTTGCTATGGAATAAAAATAAAGAAAAAGTTTCAATATTATTTCTTTCAATTATCTTTATAAGTCTTATCGCATCAGAAGTTTTTCTCTATATTGACAGAATGTTTTCTTTCTACATGCTCCCCACAAGACTATGGGAGCTTCTAATAGGTTCTTCAGTCGCATATTATCAACTAAACTACAAGACAAAATTTTTAGGGAGCTATTCCAGTTTCTTTGAGATTTCTGGGTTAACACTAATTCTCTTCTCTATTTTCTTCTTTGATAAGAATTCAATGATGCCGGGTCTGTTGTCACTTTTCCCGATATTGGGAATCTCGCTTCTTTTGATTTATTCACATAAAGAATCATTTATAGGAAAACTTTTGAGTCTTAAGCTATTTACTTTTATTGGTTTAATTAGTTATAGTCTCTATTTGTGGCATCAGCCTATTTTTTCTCTCCTAAATATTTATCGTTTCTCCGAGGTAAAGCCTGGTATGTATGTTGGGGCAATAATAATTATTTTTCTTCTATCTTTTCTTACTTGGAAATTTATCGAGAAACCCTTTAGGAAAAGATCCAATTTTTCCCAAAAAGTAATTTTTAAATATTTCTCTGGTTTTTCTGTTTTGATTATTTTTATTGGTATAACGGGTATTTTGACAAATGGCTTTGATAAGATTTACAAATCCAGACTTTCTGAAACAGAAAGAATTTTTTACAAAAATGTTCAAGAGAATATGTTCAATAGGAACAACTCACCAGCAATAGATAATTTAGGTGAATGTATTCTTCATTTTAAGGATGAAGAAATTCAAACCAAACTTATTAAATGTTCAGAAAAGTATGGAAAAGGTAAGGTTATTTTTGGCGACTCGCATAAAGATAATGTTGTTCGTGCACTTCAATACTCTAAAAATAATCAATTCCTCATCTCTATTGGAACATATCATTGTCATGCCTATCATGCATCTGACAATGACCCAAGAAGTGAATGTGATTTTGATTATATTGACGATTTTTTAAATAAAAACAGAGATTACTTTGATTTTGTAATCTATAACCAGCTAGGATCATATTTCATCCGTAATTCTAATTCACTGACTTTAAATAACGTCCCTATTGCAAACATGCGTGAAGAAATACTAAGTATTGACACTAAGAGAGTTAATCAGACTTTATTATATCTTCAAAGATTGTCAAAAAATAATAAAGTCTTGTGGTTGTCCTCATGGGTAGAGCCACTTTATCCAATGCATAATCCAAGAAAAGTTTCAAAAATGACGGATGGCGAAATAGATTTTGAACCAAAAGTTGAAAGTACCTTTAAAAGACTTGAAGATTTCATACAGAATGAAATCAAAGTCAATAATTTAGACTTAGACTTTGTTTCATTGATGAAAGAAGGAAAAAGCTATTTCAGAATCCTTGATGGAAAATGTGTAATGTTCAACGACACTAATCATTTGAGTTCATGTGGTGAGAGAATTGCAGGCCCTATTATCAATAATCTAATCCGAAGATATTAGGTAATTTTTTCAATTTCTTTAAGAGTTTCGCTTACATTTCTTTGAATTGAAAAATTTTTAGCCTTTCTAGAGTTTTCAACTTGAATTTCCAAAAGTTTCTTTTTGTCAACTATTAACTCTTTTATTAAATCTAACTTACTATAATCAGAGGGTCTTTCCATGACAAACTTGGAATCCAGAATTTCACTTGCTCCATTTTGTTTTGTTGTAAAAACAACATTCTCATAATGCATTGCCTCAAGAATAACATTTGAGAAAGGCTCGTATTTAGTTGGTAATATTAATATATCACTGAGAATATAGAAATTCTTTACATCACCTCTAGGTCCTGTGAATATTATCTTATCACTAATTTTTAAACTTTCTGCCAACTCTTCATAAAATTTAGTATTTTTGTCTTTACCTACTATAAAAAAAATTAAATTACTAATTTCATTACTCAATATCGCAGCATACTTTATGAAGTCTTCTGCACCCTTTCTTTTAAAACCGCTTCCAACAAATAAAATTATTTTTTTGTTTCTGATTATTGGAAACTCTGTTTTTAAATCACTATAGGCATTTTTTTTTGAAAAATTATCAATCTTGATTCCGTTATAAATAACTTTAATTTTTTTGCTACTAATCCCATATATATCAATAATTTCTTTCCTTATCATTTTTGAATTTGCAATTATCAACTTTGCGTTTTCAAAACATCTTTTTTCCAAAAACAAATAAATAGGGTGCAATAGATTAAGCCTAGATTTTTTTTCTATAGTTAGAAATTTCTTGTGAACCCCGTCTCCAGCCCTGTATACATCTGCACAAATTATTCTATCTAGAGAGAAATATAAATATTGTGTTTGTTTGTTTGTACATAATTGAAGGTTAAAAAATATTATTCTTAACCATGATGGAAGAAATCTCGGTAATTTAGAATTTACTATCTGATGATCTTTTTTTAACTCTTTTAAAGCATCTGAGAGCCTAAGAAGATAATTTTCAGCCCCGCCAAATTTAGTTTTGTTTTCTCTTATTAGGACTATTTTTTTCATACTCAGAGTTTATAAAATAAAATATAGTTAGAAATATGGAGATAATTAGCATGAACTCTTGAAACATATGATCGCGAATATTACTATCTCCAAAACTCCTAAATAAGAAAATAAATACATATCCATATCCAAATAATGAATAAAACAAGTGTGATTCATTAGAAGTATTTATGAAATATCTAATTATTTTTAGGTTAAGCAAAATCCAGGCAATTAGACCCAAAACCCCAATACCAAGAGTTAAGTCTATTATTCCACTATGGGAGTGAAAACCTCTAACACTGTCTATGCCCTCTTCATCTTCCATAATATGCCCAAAAATATTTCTACCAAACCCATAACCTTCTGGGTACTGCACTATGTAATCTAATCCTTTTTTAAACCAAGCTATTCTTTCATAATTTGAAGAATTATGTTGTTCGTTGTTACTTTTGAGTGGCAAATCCCCCATGTTCCTCGTTTTCCAAGTTGGATAATTTTCGGTATCAATAGCTACAAAAAAAGTTTCTGTAAAGCCATCCCAACTAGAGTGAATATTTAAACTCAATGGAATTAAAGCAAAAAATGAAATACCAAATATGGAGATAGCAGAAATTAGTTTTTTTCTTATTTTTTTTAAAATTGACGAAAATGATATAAATAATATCAAGACAAGGATTAAAACTCCCAATCTTTGGCCAATAAGAAATACACCAATAATGCTAAAAATCAGAAATATATATATTAAGTTATTAGAGCCCCATAAACATTTAAAACTGGTATATCTTCTGGCCATTACCTCAGCGAAAAGCAAAAGAATAATATAAGAAACAAGATAACTTAAATTGACTGGGCTATCAGTTAAGCCCATATTTTTATATAAAATGTTCCCATTTTTTAAAAAGAAATCTGCTATTACTCCGCCAAATAAAAAACAAATATTAAGAAAAGCTCCGTAAAAAATTGAATTTACAATATTTCTAAAATCATAGCCCCGGAGTCTATAGTTTAAGACTGTAATTAGGCCTACACAGAAGAAAATTATTGGAGTTAGCCAATGAGCCCTATACTCAGATAGGGAATAACTTATATCTCTAGAAAGGAAAATAGTATGAATGAAAATTGCAACTGATAGTAGGAATAAGAATAATAAAATTTTGAAGAATTCATTTTTGAAATTTAGTTTTTTAATCCTATGGCTATTTTGATACAAAGTTAATAAGGGCATTAATAACAGCATTAATGCTAGTAAATATCTCAATCCGTTTGTTCCAGCTATTGGCAAGATAAAAAATAACAGAAATATACTTAAATTGTAAAAATATAACATCATGATAATTCTATAACTTTTGATCCAGAATTTATAACTTTGGCTGCATTGGTGGATTTAAATATAGGCAGTAAATCTTTTCCTAATGCTGAAGCAATGTGAAGCGGGGCTGAATCGCAAGAAACTATAAGATCGCTAGATTGAACTAGGTTAAGAAATTTTCTGGATGAATTTGCATTCTTTGAGAACTTAAAATAAGAAACATTACTTATTTTGAAATTCATATTCAGATGAGCAATAGTAAACTCGCACACACATGCTTTTTTAATTTTGGTTATTATCTCGATTATTTCAGGAATAGTCATACTTCTTCTATGATCAGTTGATTCAGGACAAATTAGAACCCTGGTGTAATTTTTTTTAAGTGTCCCTTTATTTATTGTCCATTTTTTAGAATCTAGACCTAAATACTTTCTTACAACTTCATAATGATTAATATTATTTGGTTTTTGAAAATCTTTATAGCTTCTAAAAAAAGTTGCATATGAGCAGAAGTAATAACTATCCAGACCATTTGACCATGGGTTATATGCAATATCTGGACTCCAACTTTTAAGCAATAAGTGAGCTTTCATAAAACTCAAAGGATTCCTCTTATTGAATGCAAAATAATCTATGCTTGGAATTAAAGTCTCAATGTAAGGACTCATTTGTTTTGGGCAAAGGATTAAGTAATTTTTTTTTGGGTATTTAAAAATAAACTCTTTTATAACCTCTATATCTATTACAGTATCCCCATACCTTGTAAATAAGCAGAAAAGAACTTTCTCTGATTGATTAATAGAATCGTTATTAAAGCTTGTTATAAGATCTTTCGTTTTTAATTTTAAAAACCAATTAATCATTCCAAAAACCAAGAGACTTCATTTCAATAATGTATTTCTTAGAGATTTCACTCCAATCTACTAGGGGGGTCATCACTCCTTCAGTTAAATGACTCGACAATCCAGGAATTGGTGAAATACATATTGCCTTTAGTCTTGAAAATATTTTCAAATAAACATTTTCACTCAACTTTGAATCACTATGTTGGATTGCGGATTGCATAATAGGTTTATAAAATTTTTTTAATGTTTTTTGCGATAAAAGAATTGAGTGAGTTGTATTAGATATTTGTCTCCAGTGGCAGTATTTGGACAAGAAAATATAAGAATGTCTTTTCCATTCAGGCAGATATCTGTCTGGGTAATCTGGCAAGTGAAGTATTAAATCTCTCTTGGCAATGTTTCCAACAAGTCTATTTAAATAATTTTTTTTCTTTCCGCTAGTTCTTAAATATTCCTCTTTCTTGGAAATAAAATCAGAAATCCAATTAAAAGCACATGATTGATGTAAATAATCATCTTCACAAAGATAAACCCAGTCATCTGAAAGACTATCAATAGCCATTTCTATTTGTTTGATAAGGGACTTGGATGCACTTCCATATTTTTCATTAACAACATGAACATCGGCAAAATTGGCGAAAAAATTTAACATATCAATGGATAGATCATCCCCTATTACAATAATTTCTCTCTCTTGCTTATAAAGAGACTTGTACAAAGAATAGAAAGAAAGCTTAATAGTTTGTTTTTTAGTTAATCCAAATGGTCTCTTGTCCTTATGTACTGACACCACTTTATCACATGCCCTAAAAATAATCTTATATGAAATTTTCATTTTTTTTGATATAAGGCCCAGGTATCTGTCATGTGTTTGTAATTGTTTTTAAGTCCATTGTTAAATATTGTCCAAGGAAAGTATAAATTACTATTTGAAGATAGACCTCGTTTAAGTTTCTTAAAAGGTGGCCAATTCCTTGAAACAGAAAATACTTTGTTTTTTAACGACCCCCAGGCGCCGATATGAATAACCTCTAAATTTAAAATATCGCCAAAGTATTTTAATAATCTTGGATGATAACCTGAGGAATAAAAATTTGGTTCATCATGAATTCTATTAATCACAGGAATAGATATCCAGATATATCCACCCTTTTTTGCGAGCATACATATGTTCCTAAATGCATCTTCTGGATTTGGAACATGCTCAAGAACTTGATTACATAATACGAAGTCTGAACTCTCAATTTGTTTCTTAATTTCTGGATTATCTAGCCAATCAGCAGTTAAATCAAATCCATCTTTTAGAGTTGTGACAAATATTTCATCGTAGTTTACAAATTGCGACTCTAATTCCTCAGAAGAGCCAGAAACTACACACAGTTTTTTAATTTTTTTTATATTTTCTAATTTTACTAATTCATGAAAATCATAAAGAGATCTGACTCTACCATAAGCATGAGCTCTCATCAGAGCTTCTTTAAGATTGTTATTTTGATCTTTTATCCATGCTTCAACATCATTATGCGATGATGCAAAATTAAATTTGTTATTATTAAAAATTTCATCTAAGTCTTTTGCTTGATACATATACTAAAGCTTTAAATATTTTGAGAAAACTTCCTCAACGGTAATTTGATTCATACAAAAGGCATTTTTACACTTTTTGTCTATACAGGGGTTGCATGTTTCAGGTTTTTCTATGAAAAGATGATTAACAGAGGAACTTCTTGGATTGCTTTCATTTTTTTTTCCAGCTACCGACAAACATACTGTAGGAATATTTAGAGAAGCTGCAATGTGAAGTGGCCCTGTATCCAAAGTAATCAGTGCTTCTAATTTTGAAATAAGATAACTTGATGAGCATAAATCAAACCATCCACAGGTATCTATTACTCTTTCAGAGTTGATTTTTTCTATTATTTGATTAGATAATTCTTTATCTCTAGAAGAGCCTGTAATTATTATCTTTAAGGATGGATTATAGTCGAGTATCTTTTTTGCCAACAAGACCCAACTTTTATTATTCCATAAACGACTTGGTGAAGATGCCCCCACCTGGAATCCAATATACCGGCCACTCAAGTCGATTTTTTTAGAAACTTTAACAGCTTCAGATTCTTCAATAAATAAATCCATTTTATAATTTTTTTTAAAAATACCTATAAGCTCTAGCTGTCTTAACCTATAGTCAATAAAATGTTCACCTGGATTTTTTGATGAAACATTATTAGTATGTAAGAAATTAAATTTATTATTAATATTGGGGATTTTTACAATATATTTGCTTTTAATGAAAAAAGCCAAAGGAGTGGCCTGAGGTTCATTAGAATGAAAAATAAAAGTCAAATCTATTTTTTCTCTTCTTAGTTTTTTCACTATTGAAAAAAAATGAGACCATTTAGAGTTATATGTATAAATTAAATCTATATTAGTGTTATTTATAAATAATTCTGAGTTTTTAGGATTGAGAACCGTTATTATTTTTTTTTGTGGATATTTTTGTCTTAGTAATCTAATAGCTGGGGTAGAGAAAAGAGTGTCACCTATTGCTGTATTTGACAGTATGCATATATTTTTAACATTATCAATGTCAATCGAATTATGTTGTTTTTTAGAGAAAATCTTAAGATAATAAAACACTAATTTATTTATTAGATCAAGTTTCAAAAGCCCTCCAAGTAAACCCTCATAATTTCAGTAAGTCTTTATAAACGTTCAAAGTATCGAGAATCATTTTGTCAAAGGTGAAGAATTTTTTTGCTTTTAAGTACGCCTCCTCAACCATTCTATTTTTAAAGTCAGTATCTTGTTGGTACTTTTGAAGCGCCTTAAAAATACTATCTGGATCTCTTGGTGGAATCATTATGCCATTAACTCCATTGGAGATAACTTCTGGTAGTCCCCCAATATTGGTAGTTATGACTGCTTTTTTCATTAACATTGCCTGAGGGAGTGTTTGTGAGGTTGCTTCACCAGCATAGGAGGGTAATATCACAACATCACAACCATGGTAATAAGAAACAGTATCTTTTTGATGACCTATGAGAGAAACATACTCATTAAGATTGTTTAATTTAATCAAATTTTCAATTTCTTCTCTCTTAGGCCCATCGCCAAGAATTAATAGATGGAAATTTTTCCTTAATTCTTTGTTCTGCTTAAATGATTCTATAACATAATTATGTCCCTTCCAAGATCGTAATACAGAAACCATAAGCACTAGAAATTTTTTTTCACTAATTCCATGTTTTTTTCTAACGTCAAATTCTGGAATAGATTTGTAAGAAAAAATCTCAGGATTAACACCTGCAGGAATTGAAATAATATGCTCATTAGGCATATTGTTAACTTTCACCAGAGTTTTTTTAATTGCAATGCCAGATGTAATAACTTTATCTGCTAAGTGCACATACTGAAATCTAGTGAGGTAGCTTTTACTAACTGGTATGCTGATATGCCTACTTCTAACAACTTTAATACCTGAGAATTTTGCAGCAATACCGCCAATCCTAGAATCAACTGAACTATGTGTATGAATTATATCTACATTGTTTTTCTTAATGAATTTTGCCAACCTTATAATAGAAATTAAATTCAAGCCTTTTGTCATCTTTAAGGGTAGAACATGGAAATTATTATCAATTGCATTTTGATAGATTTTGCTATCTTTTCTTGCCGCGATAATGATATTGACACCCATTTCTCTGAGGGCCTTAGACTCCGAAACTATTCTTATTTCTTGTCCTCCCCAGCCATCTGACCACTCAATATGCATCAATGTAAAATTATTCATAATAGAAAATCAGGAATCAAATTTAAATTTCTTTAATTGTTTTTTTATTCTTTTAGATGGTGGCCTATATGACACATTTGACTTGTAACAAGACTGGACATAATAGTAGAAATTTATTAATTTTTTTCTTAAAAAAGAAACTCGCTTTGTAAAGATAGGAAATCTATTGTTTGATACGCCGGTCATTATAATTTGAGATTGTATTGAACTATAATCAAAAAGATACTCGACAGGAAAATCTGGGAAGTATTTCTTATCAAACAATTCTTTCTTAATGAAGATTGAATTTGAGGTTGTGCAGCATATCAGTTTATAACCTTTCTCAAGTCCAAGGGTTTCTAATGATTTTGCCGAACATCTCAAGAAATGTTCTTCTTTAGGGTCATGATATTCAAAATAAGGAGGTATGAATAAATTATGCTCAATGATTAGTATTTGAGGTTTTAAACTCATTTCTTTCCAAATATGATAATCATATGAATCAATATCAATAGACATTAATCCAATATCTTCCGAACCTTGTATAGGATAGATAATGTTATCGATAGAATTAGGCCCGTCAATTTCAACATATTTTCTAATACAATTTACTTTTTCAAAATTTTTTGTATTAAAGATTAGCTCTTCAAATTTTGACTGATCTCCTTCAATCAATATAGCTTGCCAATTATTTTTGGACCATAAGTTATAGCAATTAGATGCGAAAATACCGTCCCAGGCACCAAACTCACAACAAGTTTTATTTATCTTTTCTCCTAAGCTTTGAATAATATATTCAATAATTCCATCTTCACCATGTTGCGAGGTGATATTCTTAGAAAAAATATTAAGTTTTTCTTTCATTGTCTTTAGTAATATTAAGTTTGTCTATAATCTCCTCTTGAACTCTTTGCATCTTAAAATGCAACAAACAATCACTAATTTTTGATCCATTACAACCATCATTTCCACAAGGTTGACAGATCCTATTCTCAGAGATAACTGAATGCAAACCCATTATTTGATTTCCATTTTTTTTAAGATAGCCAGACTCTAGAAGACTATTGTCCCAGGGGCCCCAATGATGGGCGCCACTAGGCCCAAAAAATGCAATTACTGGAACATTATTAGCAGCACTGATATGCATGATAGCAGTATCGACACCTAAAAACAACTTTGCCTGGCTGTTCAAGGCTGCAGTCTGTTTTATAGTAAGGAGACCTGCAAGGTTAGAGGGGTTAGATTTACAAAGACTTATTATCTTACCAACCTCCTCTATTTCTTTAATTAATGGACTTGCAGTAATAAAAACTCTTAAATTAAGACTTAACTCAATAAAATCTATAATCTGAGCAAATAATTCTGCTGAAATACTTTTAAACATCCAGCGCGATACAGGGTGAATATGGACTATTCCTCCTTTCAAGTTATATTTATTTCTTATAAAGGATAAGTCTTCTTGATCAAAAAAGATACTTACCTTTGTGGTCAAAATTGGTAAATTAAGGATATTCATTGGATCCAAATTGCATTCCACAGTATGGCGATCTAATTGAGGTGGCATTAAAATATCATAAACACCTTTTAAAAAAAAATTCTTATTGCGGTAACCAATTTTTTTTGGGGACTTGGTCAATAATGAAATGATAGCCCCCCTATCTCCCTCAGTGAGATTTATTACAATATCATATGACTTTCTATAGAAAAAAGAAAAAAACTGTATTTCATTTTTTGCTATAGACAAAAAAGAGTATTCTTTTTTATTCAATCTTTCATAACAGAAAATATTTTTCACATAAGGATTCAATTCCAATATTTCATAAGAATCTGAGTTAATTAAAAAATCAATAATGCAGTTCTCAAAACTTCTGGATAGATTTTCTAAAAGAGGAGAAACAAGAAGCGTATCACCAATATTTCTCAACTTAATAACTAATATCCTCATCACTTAAATAAATCAAGTTGTTTTTTAATTACTTCGAAATCTAACTTTTCAAGACACTCGCTAGAAAGCGAATTATTACACCCGTTTTTTTGGCATGGGAGACAGTTGTAATTTATATTCGAGATTACTGTATGAATTCCATTTTTTTGTATTCCGAGTCCATCAACATAGCCATTTCCTTCATTTTCATTATCCCATGGTCCCCATACCACTGGAGATGTAGGCCCAAAGAAGGCAATTACTGGAACACTATTAGCAGCACTTATGTGCATAATTGCCGTGTCAGAGCCAATGAAAAATTTAGCACTTTTGTTCAAACAAGCAATTTGTGGAAGTGATAATCTGAAATTATTAAAGTGAATTTTATTTGCACAGTGCTTTTCAATATAATTTTTAACTTCAATTTCTCTCTGATTGTATGACAAGGTAACTAGAACTTCTAGATCTAGTTTTTCATAACAATAGTTGATAATATCAATTAATAAATCTTTTTCAATATCCTTGAAAAAACCTCTAGAGAAAGGATGAATGTGAACAAAATTCTTTTCAAATGAGAAATTAGATCTTATAAATTCCTCATCTTGTTTTTTCCAATATATTTTTAATTTTTTTGAGATATTGAGCAAACCAAGTATTTTTAGAGGACTTAAATTTCTTAAAACTGTGTGTTGTCTATTATCGGGAATAAAATTTGTATATGCAGAGCGAAGAAATCTACTTGAAATTTTTGAACTTCCAATACTTATTCTTGCTCTAAGAGTTTTTGTGATTAATGCGCCCCTATCCCCCTCATCTAAATCAATAACAACATCGAAGTTGAATTGCCTTAACTCTTGTAAGAGTTTAAGACTTTTAATAAAACGACTGATTCTAGATAAATCTCTTTGTGATTCTCTTTTGTATTCGATGATTTTAGAAATACCAGGATGATTTTCTAGAACTTCTTTCGTGCCTTCATTAAGTAGTAATGTAATTTTTGGTTTAGAAAAGTTTAAGAATAGATTCGATATAAGAGGTTCGATTAAAAGGGTGTCACCAATAGTCTGAACCTTCATTATAAGAATATTCATTTAAAGTATTTCCAAAAAGTGTATTTGCTGTATATGAGAGCAATCATAAAACCTCTCCATCCATCCAAAAACCCGAGTCTCAGGAAAAATATCTTAAAGAAAACCCAAATGGGGGAAGTAAAAGCTTTGAACATATTCTTTTTTTTCACGCTTAGCTTTGCATATTGTTTTTGCTTGGTTTCAAATTCTTTAATTGAATGAAAAGAAAAGTGCAACATATGATTTTTAAGATGAAATTTCTTATGTTTGGTTTCAACGCTCTCATGAACTGGAGCATCATTAAATTTTGCATATCTTCGATCAAACAATCTAATACTATAATCAGGATATAAGCCACAAGATTTTATTGCTTTACCAAAGAAATAATTTAGTCTAGCTACATAATATGCTTTAGCATCAGGATTTAACAAAACTTCTTTTACTTCTTTTTGTAAGTCATTGGTAATTCTTTCATCTGCATCCAAAACAAAAACCCAGTTATTTTTAGCAGATTCTATTGCGAAATTTTTTTGTGGTCCATACCCAAGCCATTTCTGGTGAATGACTTTTGCATTTCTATCTAGAGCAAGATTGCATGTATTATCACTTGAACCACTGTCTACCACCAATACCTCATCGGCAAAACTAGCAGAATCAATTGCCTCTGAAATAAAATTTTCTTCGTTCTTTGAAATTATGACCACTGAAAGCAGATTGGACATCTTAAAATAAACTTGATTGATTAACAATTCGATTATACGTTTTCAATAATATGAAGAAAAAAATTATTTTTCTAGACAGAGATGGAGTTATTAATAAAGAAGTAGGTTATCTCTCCAAAATAAAAGATTTTAAGTTCATTGATGGAGTCTTCGAATCGTGCCGTTATTTCGGAAATTTAGGTTACGAATTAATTATTGTTACCAATCAGTCTGGAATTTCTAGAGGTTTTTACAGTGAAACTGATTTCACTAAGTTGAATAGCTGGATGATTAATGAATTTAAGCTACAAAAAATTAATATTCTCGATGTTTTTTACTGTCCCCATTCACCAAAAGATCTATGTAACTGCAGAAAACCTCAGCCTGGTATGCTTCTTCAGGCTAATGAGAAATACGGAATAGACATGGAAAAATCTTGGATGATAGGTGACTCTGAAAGAGATATACAAGCTGCAAATTTAGCAGGAATATCAAACACTATTATCGTTAGAAGTGGGCATGCGATAGATGAAAAAAACTCCAAATCGAAATTTATTATAGACTCAATTAAATTCTCATTAGAAATTGTTAAATACTAAATATTATTGTATTCCTTATACCACTTAACAAAATTAGCAACACCCTGTTTCACACTCATAGAGGGTTTATAACCAAACTCTTTGACTAAATCATCCACATCGGCAAAAGTGTCCGGCACATCACCGGGTTGTAATGGTAGTAATTCTTTCTCTGCTTTTATTCCGATGGAAGACTCTAGGGCTTTGATATATTCCATTAATTCTACCGGATTATTATTGCCAATATTGTATATGCGATAAGGCGCACTGGAGCTGGCTGGATCTGGGTTATTACTATCCCAATCAGGGTTAATTGGAGCTGGGCGATCTATGACTCGAACAATTCCCTCCACGATATCATCAATATAGGTGAAATCACGACGATGTTTACCATAATTAAAAACTTTAATTGGGTCACCTCTAACGATTGCACGGGTAAACTTTTGTAGCGCCATATCAGGTCTGTCGTATGGACCATAAACGGTAAAAAATCTTAGGCCGGTGGTTGGCAAATTATAAAGATGCGAATAGGTATGTGCCATAAGTTCATTAGCTTTTTTTGTTGCTGCATATAGACTTACAGGATGGTTCACACCCTCATGAGTAGAAAATGGTTGCCTGGTATTAAGTCCATAAGTTGAACTGGATGAAGCATATACCAAGTGCCTTACTTGATTGTGTCTGCAGCCCTCAAGGATATGACTAAAACCTACCAAATTGGTATCAACATAAGCCAGTGGATTCTCCAAAGAGTATCGCACACCTGCCTGTGCGGCCAAATTAACCACGCAATCGAATTGTTCACTCTCAAATAGTTCAGCTATAGCCATACGATCTTCCAAATTCATTCGAAAATGAGTATATTTAGGATGGTTTAAATGACGTGCTAGACGTGCTTCTTTTAATTGAGGATCATAATAATCATTATGGTTATCAACTCCAACTATAGTATCTCCTTGATTCAATAAGCGAATTGATAGCGCTGAGCCAATAAAGCCAGCTGAACCTGTAACCAATATCTTCATATAGTGCTTTTTATCTTATTAATCACTATTAAATAAATCCCGAGTGTAGACCTTAACTTTTACATCGTCTAGTTCACTAACCATGCGGTTGGCTACAATCAAATCGCTCACTGTTTTAAACTTAGACAAATCGTCAATTACTTCGGAGCGAAAGAACTCAGTATGTCCATGTTCAGATAGAACTGGCTCATAAACTACCACCTCAATACCTTTGGCTTTGATGCGCTTCATAATCCCCTGAATGGAAGAGGCTCTGAAGTTATCAGATCCTGATTTCATAATTAATCGATGTATACCGACTACCTTGGGATTCTTACCAATGATTTGATCAGCAATAAAATCTTTACGCATAGTATTGGCATCAACAATAGCCCCAATCAACGCATTTGGAACATTTTTATAGTTAGCACGAAGCTGCTTAGTGTCTTTAGGTAAACAATAACCACCATAGCCAAATGATGGATTATTGTAATGCGAACCAATTCTAGGATCCAATCCTACGCCTTTAATAATTTGTCTTGCATCAAGATTATGGGTCTCTGCATATGAATCTAGCTCATTAAAATACGACACACGCATGGCCAAGTATGTATTACTAAAGAGTTTCACCGCTTCAGCTTCCGTGGCATCTGTAAACAGTATATCAATATTATCTTTAATAGCTCCTTCAGCTAATAAATTGGCGAACACCTTAGCACGCTCTGAACGTTCGCCCACAATAATGCGTGAAGGGTACAAATTATCATAAAGCGCCATTCCTTCTCTTAAAAACTCCGGGGAAAATATAATGTTGTTGCAATTATATTTAGACTTAATCTGATTGGTATAGCCTACTGGTACGGTAGATTTAATTACCATTACCGCATCAGGATTGATTGACATTACGTCTTGAATAATCTCCTCTACTGATGAGGTATTGAAGAAGTTGGTCTTGGTGTCATAATCAGTTGGCGTGGCAATAATGACAAAATCAGCATCCTTATAAGCAAATTTTTCATCTAAAGTAGCTACAAAATTTAAGGCTCTATTGGCGAGGAATTCTTCGATTTCAGTATCCACGATGGGAGATTTTTTTTGATTCAATAACTCAACTCGCTCAGCTACTATATCTAGTGCAATTACATTATGTTTTTGCGCCAACAACATAGCATTAGAAAGACCTACATAACCTGTGCCAGCAATAGTGATATTCATTTTTATTCCTTCAGGAGCTTTTGAGCAATTTTAACAATATCTTGAGGAAGTATCTCATTTATAGAGAAATCCTCTTTATTAAGTTTGAATGGGTCGACCACCGAAGAAGATTTAACATATTTATTCATTGGGGTCTCGTAAATTCTACTTACTGGCGTTGGACCAAAAATAGTTATGGATGGAATATTTAAACCCCAAGCCATGTGTGTCGGCCCAGTATCATTGCCTATTACTAACTTAGCATTTGAAATTAGTGATTTAAGTCCATCAATAGATAAATTCCAAGCAACAAAACAATTTTCTGAATTCTGTTCAATCCATAAAGCTTTTTCTCTTTCAGTGTTATTTCCCCAGATAATGCAACATGGGATACCAACTTGATCTGCAACTTCTTTGAATTTTTCCTTAGGATAGTTCCTGCTTTCCCAGTTAGAGCCAATTACAAAGACTGCATAACTGCCATCAACTAATTTTTTATTATTGCTACTTTTGAGAAATGGTAATTTATTTAGAATTTCCTCATTATCTACCTCTATACCTAAAGGACTACATAAGATCTTAACATTTCTATCAATTGTATTCTTGTCATAACCAATTCTCACTCGACAGTTATAGAAAATGGAAGCGAGTTTTTCTCTAATAGAGTCTCTGTCGAAACCGCAAGTTTTTTTAGAGGGAATAAGTTTTGCAATAATGGCTGATTTAATTAAACCTTGAGCGTCAAGAACAATATCATAACTTTTCAGATATCTAAGCCTATTGAGAGCTTTAATTAATTGAAAAAATGACTTATTTTTTTTCAATTCTTTAAGATTCAGAGTGTAAATCTTATTTATATCTTTATTATTCTCTAAAAGTCCTTTATATTGCGATTCGACAAACCAATCAATTTCAGAATGTGGAAACTTGTTTTTTATAAATTGCAAACCAACCATTGCATGAACAATATCTCCCAAGGCTGAAAGTATAACAATAGCAATTCTCATAATTTTTATTTTATCTTTAATACCGAGCAATAAAGAGTAATGATTTGCAATTGTATAAACTTATTTTTGACTA
>Ga0181566_10001155_pt1 | contig 21619 bp, 18 predicted proteins | sample 101ome_15_FD_133762 | JGI IMG/M metagenome (GOLD analysis project Ga0181566, IMG submission 133762) | Coastal salt marsh microbial communities from the Groves Creek Marsh, Skidaway Island, Georgia - 101402AT metaG (megahit assembly) | ecosystem: Environmental > Aquatic > Marine > Intertidal...
GGCTGCCAACCAAAGAAATTGTTTTATTAACATAAGAGGTAAGTACACAATTTTTCTAGGCAGCGACGATATGATTAAACCAGATTATATATCTACCTGTGTCGCTGAAATGGAAAAACACCTAGACGCAGCATTTGTGATGGTCCATCGATCCATAATAGATGAACATGGTGGAGAAACTGAGGAGGCTCCATTTTACGATAATGACTATAAATTATATCCACCAAGCCAAATTGGTGTATATTTTATGACCCCCATAAATCCATCAATATCACAGGTTTTTTACAGAAGCTCATCTCTCCAAAAACCTGGCCATATGAATACACTTAGCCATATGAATACACTTAACGACCTATATTTTGGCCACCGTTTTGTGGACTTTTTGATGTGTTTGGAAATGCCTATCATTTATTTAAAAAAGGCGTTGATTGCTCACAGAATACATGGTGAGAGTCAGTCACAACGCGCTACAGAAAATCTTATTCAAATTATCGGTCAGTATTTATTAAACCATCAATTGAAGGAAATGACGCTTGGATTTGATTTCAAAGTTGTCGATAAAAAATTTGAACAATCTATAAAAAAAATCGCTGCAGTTTCGCTGCGATACTCAACTGACGCTCTAATTCATGGAAAGCCAAAATTAGCAAAGAAATATTGGCATCTGTCTTTAGCGATAGAGCCTGAATTAGAAAGTTCAAAATTAGCTCAAGAGTTATCCAAAGCAATAGAAACAGGGGAACATGAACTAATCAAAAGTTTGCAGACCAATCATGATGGCAAACTTCGCTCGGTACCATATAAACCAGACCCACCCTTTGAGCGAATCTGACTAAAGTTAGCAAAGACCGTGCTAAGCTGATACTGATTGTCTCCCAATGCCGCTACTTTGGGTCGAAAACATAATACCTTTTTCAGTTGTCAGGTGGCGAGAGAAAAATTCGACGTCTTCTCCTGGGATCGAAATATTAAACTTGTTATAATAGAAGTTCCAGATTTCATCAGTCTTGAAAAGCTGAATGGCTTTTTTACGCATTTCTGTAGCGCGGTCAGTCTCATCGATTTCCTGATAACATATTGATAGGTAGAACAGCGCAAAGGCGTGATCATGCTTCAGGTTTAGGACATTTTCAAACGATTCCGCTGCCCGTATATAGTTACCTTTCTGCATATCAGTATTATAAACAAAATTTAGTTCCAAATTTAATGAATACGCCAATTCATTTATCTGGTGTGGCGTAAAGTGGTCAGTTTCAATTACACAGGCCTTGTAGCCAGCCTCTTTAATGTTTCCAACCAACTCACCACGATCAAGAGCAGTTTCGTACATCTCACTGCCCGCTAATGGTGTAGCGACGTTTATTCGATACCAGTTCGCTGGGAGCTCTTTTAGGAATTCTCGAGCTTCATTAATATCATCCAGGTTTTCACCAGGCATACCTATGATAATGTTGCAATCGGTATATATGCCCATTTCGTAGCAGTCATTTGCAACCCTCTCAGTTATCTCTGTTTTGAGAGGCTTTTTCATCAGCTCTTTCAATACTCTTTGGCTGCCAGACTCTACTGCCAGTGTTAGTTGATTCACGCCGGCACTCTCTAAACATTCCAGCATGTCTTTCTTCAAGCCAAACAATGCTAATGCGTTGGGAAACACGCATTTCATACCAAGCTTTTTGGCAATCTCAATAATTGTTTTCGCACGTTTATTATCACTAAGGAAATGATCATCCTCTAGTACCAAAGTATTAGCTGAGTAGGTTTTCTGAAGAGCAGTTAACTCTTTCTCAATCCTCTCAACACTGAAATATCTCATTTTTCTGCCATGAACGGTGTGTGCAGAGCAAAAGGTGCAAAGGAATGGGCAGCCCCTACTGGTCATATACGTTATATAATTGGTTTTATCATTTATTTGCGTGTAGGCTTTTATGGTTGGGGACAATTGATAATCAGAGAGATCCAACAACTCGTAGTCCAAGGCAGGAATATCATCGAGCTCATTTATGAAGTTATGGGCAAACAAATAACCACCAGATGATTTTGAAGCAGTGATCCAGCTGGGACTTTTTTCAAGATATTCATACACATTTTTAGCCTCAAACAATTCTAGAAGAGGTAACTCCCCCTCACCGAAGCAAAACGCATCGAATACTTCACCCGCGCCATCCTCAAACAACTCCATGTACATTGTCGTGGCAAGATTGCCACCCACAATTCTTGTAGCAAGAGGAAAATATTTTTTGCACACCTTTCCAAGCGTTATCAGGTTGGTATAACCAGTAACAAAAAGACTGCTGAAACCAATCAGATCTGGCTCAAAATCCAAGCCAGCGATGGTTTCTTCGAACCAAGGTTCAAAAGACTGTGCATGCGGATGATCCCAATTCTTATGTATCTCAACGTTGAAATCAAGCAGGCGTGTCTCGATGTCAAATTGAGATTGAAGCCATGTGCAAATAGTCATAGCTCCAAGTGGCACGTCCGTAACGATAACGCCCAATTCTTTGCCATTTTCGTGTATCCATGACTTCGTATTTTTTGATGGGTTAACAAAATTATCAAACGTTATGTTCGGTGGAACAACCATCAACAATTTTTTAAAATTTGCCATGTAATGGCTCCTGTTTATACGGAAAGCAAATGGCGTTTATCCTTATCATAAGAAAAGACAACGTGATTTTTATCACCTCTTTCATCAAGTTTATAAACGACTGCTAGACGCAATTGTTGAGATTGCCAGAAAAAATTTCTCTCCGATATTTAATAAATCCAGCAAGGGAACTGTTGAGATTACTCAAATGTTTCAAATCGAGTTGCTTAATAGCCTTATCTACATTGGGGACATAGTAAAAGTTTGTTGGAACTCCGATGTTTGTGTCAGTTTTACCCAAAACTTCAATATCAACACTCTCATCAACTAGTTCCTGTATTTTGCTCGCAAGCTGATTGAGAGTGACAGCGTCGTTCGAGCCTACATTGTAATCCTCTCCAGTCCTGCCATCAAATAAAATTGTCAACAACCAAAGGACCATATCACCCAGATCCATATACGACCGTTGCGTCAAACCATTACCCTCAATAGTGATTTTGCGAGTGGTGATCGCATCAGCAACGAAGTTACCAACTGCATAATGGAGGTTAGTTGGCAATCCAGGTCCAACGAAACTAAAGCAACGAGCAACTGACGCGTCGACAAGCCCGTTTAAACAATAATGACGTGTAATGAATTCAGCTACTTTCTTACCCAGACCGAGTCCTTGGTTTGAACTATCATAAACAAGTGTTGATAGATCACACTCAGAAATTGGATGAACTCGGCTTGAGTCAAATCCCCCGAAAACCGCCCCTGAGCTTGCGACTAGTACTCGCTTTCTTGCCAAATTTTGTGCAAAGTCTAACACACGCCGAGTGCCTGTGCTTAATATGTCAAATTTTTCTAGGTCATTCATACCCAAATTTGTATCTAATGCAGATGGCGCAGCAAGATGGATGAAATAATCATATTTTGTTTTATCGAGCCGGAAATTCCTTACATCTCCCTCAACTACGTTAAACCGGCGCGGAAACACACTGGTTTTGTTACGCGAAAGGATGGCAATCTTTGGCTCTGCGAATTTCCGTTTTATTGTCCAATTGAGAAAGGCTAATATCCATGAACCAAATAATCCAGTTGCGCCAGTTATAAAGAATGAATTATCCCCGACCCTGTCTGCGACATGCTTGAATATAGGGTATTTCGCAAAATATTCCTCAGCGTATGAAGTAAACAAGTCCCCTCTGAATTCATCTGTCATTTTATATACTTCCGAAATGCGGCTTGATTCACAATCAAATTTTGAGGACAAGTCTCAAACCATCGCCAACAACCATTCGAAGGTTTATCGCCTGATTGCTTTTTTGCGCTGGGCGGGTCATGTGGGATTACCTCGAAAACAAAGGATATAAAGTGCCCTCTTACATCACGCTTTTCGTTAAAAATTTCGTGAAAACCGAGTGGACCCGTGATATCAGCTTTTGTAATACCAAGTTCACGATCAAGGGTTTTAAAAAGCCTGTCTTTGAGGGTTTCTTTAAACCTCAATACACCGCCTGGCAAATGCCAACCGGGACCGTACATTTTATCATTCCTCCATATCAACAAAGTCTTTGACGCATCGAAGTTTTTGACAACTGCTTCCACGCTTATGGATGGAGTTAAACGAGAAACCGCCTCATAAAGATCAGTCCCAAGACCCTCCTTTACGTTAATTTGGTCAAGCAAATGGATCACATCACGATGAGGTGCTTCAAATTTTGACATTGGAAACAACACCTTTGTCCAATTTCGCTATTATTATTTCATTTGAAAATCTTGCCTTCAAAAAACTAACAACTTCCTCATTGTAACCCGCAGCCATAACCAGAACACGTTTAATCTGACCATCATACAAAATATCTGGATGAACAATTGGCAAACCAGAACCTGGCGCAAAGTTTCCTTGTTTCGCCTCAGAAGAGTCAATTATACAAGAAACCTGGTTCGCTAACTCTAGATTTGATATTGTTGATAAGCTCTGGTGTCCGGCACTCCATATAGCATTCTCAAATTTTTTTGTTTGTCTAAAAAATTTAATAATTTGAGCACGCATCTTGATGCGTGACTTTGACATGTCAGCCCAAAAATCTGCGACACGCTTTTTTGCGACTGCCGATAAGACATAGCCATCCCAAATAATATCCATTGAAATTACCTCAAATCCAGAGGTTGACAACAAACAATGAAAACTGTCTTTTGTGAAATAACATCTGTGATCAGGTATAAACTCGTTAAACAGACTATGTTTGATTATTATATCAAAGTTGGGAACTTCAAAAAGTGCCAAACCACCGTCTATAGCCAACCTATTTAACTCTAAAAGAGTTTCGCGTGGCTTTGGTAAATGCTCTATAAAATTAAAGGATGCCACCGCATCAAATTTCACGGTTTTGTCAAATCGAGTATTTGAGGGAGGGCCAATAAAACCATGGTTGACCCTGTGACCTTTGGACGAACATACTGAACATGATTGGGCATCACCCTCCACGCCGGCTGTATCGATACCCAAACTCCTAAAAATATCAAGGTGCTCTCCCTGACCAGCGCCCAACTCAAACACAGATTTGATCGGCTGTGGGGACAAATTTAAGAATTCTTGAAACTGTAGCGTTCGAAATTTGTTTAATTTCTCTGATAATTTATTGGAGCGTATAGCTTTTTTAAAGTAACTTACCGTTGGACCAACGTACTGTACAAGTCCGCAACCAGAGCATTGACACAGTTTCATGGCCAGTAGTTTTTCCAAACTATTTTTTTTTCGTTTTCTGAAGCCTTGAGCCTCAGACGGCATATTTTCCAGAGTGAACTCGATTTCTAAGGGTTGAGAGCAGACAACACATCTCATTGTTTAGTCGCTTCTACACAAAGTTTTTTGCGGCCAAAGCAAATGGCGAACAACTGGCCTTACATGCATTTAACAACAATTAAATCTCTCCTTTTTTACCCAGAAATTAATGAACCATCGCAATCAAAATTTTATATATTCCACCATGGCCAAAAAAATATCGAATGAAGACAACCGTTATTGATTTTACGTCTGGTCTGATACAATCCTCACGTCAATTTTTTCTTATATCTTCAGATAGCTGGTCAAATGCAGGACCCATAATTGACCTAAGCTTTTGGATTGGCATCAAAGGCATCATATCTTCAAGCGGAGCTGATACCAGGGTGTTATCACCTTTTTTCATAACTCCACATTTTGGCTGCAACACCTCGTCCTCAAGTAGTACTACCTCACAAATTAATTGACCTTCAGCAGATATTGCCTTTCTCAAATCCTCCATGATCGAATCAGACTTACTGATCCTCAAAAATTCAAAACCAAAACAATCAGCAATCTTCTCAATATCAGGTATCTGTAAACCAGAGGATGGGCCAGTCGCAATGAACCGGCCTTGAAAGTAGTTTGACTGTGTTGTTCTGATAGATGCATAACCGTTGTTGTTCATTATAAATATTACCAACGGATTTGCTCTAGTCTTGATCGACTGAAGTTCTTGCAAGTTCATCATCAAACTGCCATCGCTCTCAAACAAAAGCATCTTCTGATTTTTTGCCTCAGTTGCCCCTAACAAAGCAGGCAATCCATAACCCATTGCACCCAACCCAGTGGTTAGATAAGTGCACTGATTAGCCTTGTTACGGAAATGCGTGTAGAACACTTCAACAGCCAAACCCGAGCTTCCCGTTATTATAGTCTCTCCTCCAGTCAGAGCATCCGAGAAACAATCCACAAAATCATAGATACTTATCGCTTTATCAACGCTCGTCGGTGATAATCTTTCTGTTCCAAAAATATCTTTCAGCGATTGAATTTCTCTGACCCATTCCGAGTGTTTGTTTTTGAGTTTCTCGTTACTTAAATTTTCATACATTGCTGGAATAAAGTGTTTTAAGTCATGTTGAAATTTCTGGAATCTACTTGGCAATTTCTTCAGTTCTGCATCATCAATATCAACAACTTTTACTGATGCATTTCGTCCAAATCTCTCAATGTTATAGGCCGTTAGCACTGGATCTAATCGGCTACCGAGGACCATTATCACATCAGCTTTTTGAATTACGATATTAGAGTATCTTTTGGCGACATTACCAAACCTGCCAGCGTTTAACTCATGATCAAATGGCAGAAAATCTAATGTTGGCCAGGTCAAACAAACCGGAATATGCAGCGACATAACAATACTTTTTAAAGCTTCAATGCATTTGGCTGCCTTAACTCCGTTTCCGACAATTATAATTGGTTTTTTTGCACTATTTAATTCATTGATTAACTCGCATAAGACTCGCTTTAAATCTGCCGGTTGCTGCTCTTTGTTCAATGATTTGAGTCTCTTTGGTTCCGTGTTCTCATCGTATGAGTGTGTGGGGGACAAGGTTGACTGGATATCGAGGGGTATTTCAATCACTGCCGGACCGGGGCGCCCTGATTGCGCCATCTCAATAGCCATCTTAAGATCTTCTATACAGCCTCTGGATGAGGTCGAGGTCTTGGCAAATTTTGTAACCTTTTTGACCATGGAGACAAAGTCGATTTCTTGAGGACCCTTTTGTCTGAGAGACGCGTCGAGGTTGTAATCAGATATTTTGACTTGCCCTGCGAGGACTAAAAGTGGGATGGAGTCCAGCCAAGCACCAGCAATGCCTGTTATGGCATTGGTGCTACCTGGCCCGGTGGTCACAACTGCCACCCCTAATTTACCTGAAATACGACTGTAATACTCTGCGGCGATTACAGCTGCTTGCTCATGATGAGTTGGAACAACCTCTATGCCGGCTTGATTTCCAGCGGCGTCTACCAAAAACATGTTTCCACCGCCAGGCACTAAAAAGACTTTGTCGGTGCCTAAATTCTTTATGATGGTAAAAATTTCATCTGAAAGCGTTATATTAACCATTTTCCTTTTCTAGACCCAAAACTTCACAACTGTTTTTCTGTTAGAATTTTTTTCAATGTTTTTGTCAGTGTAAAAAGAGTCTGAAATTTCATGTGTGGTCGATATCTCTTCGATAACGCATCCAGTGTCTGTCGTGAACTTGTGTTTAACGCCAGATTTTATGGTTTGTGTTTCACCTGGACTGAGTAAACGGCAATGTCCATCAAGGGTAAGATTTAAACTCCCATGAACAACATGGAAGGTCTCTTTCTTTTTTTTGTGAAATTGTTCTGGATGGTGCTGTCCGGGTAAAATAAACAGGAGTTTTTTACAATACTCTTCATTCACAATAGTGATCATGGCCAATCCAGTTTCGTAGAAATGGTCCAACCCATAATGGTGAGAAATCTCGAGGTAAGCGCCGCCAGGTATGGCTACTCTAGAATTTCTTACAAAGCTCCGTAAATCCTCAACGATTTTTTCTACTTTTTTACGATTATTCTCAACAAGTGTGTTGGACTGTGAAACGGCTTCACCTGCTTCTAAATCTTTTTTGGCAACAAACTTATTATATTTTGAAAAATTATTTGCTGTAAAACCCCCCTCAACGCATGGTATCGCAAAAAATAGATGCTCTTCCAGCATCTGTTGCCCAGCTTTAATTGACTGCCTTGCAAATATGCCCCTTTGCAAAGCTCTCAGCGACGTTATTTCATCAGTTGAATTCTGCAATTTCTGAGCTTTTTCACCAATAGACAGAATTGATTTTTTCGTCTCCTCAAGCCAAGCCCGCAATTGCTCCGGAGATGCCGAGTATGCGTTGTTGTCATATTTATGGTTAGGCAGTCCAACATGCTTTTCAAAAACTTTTGCGCCTAAAGCATAGGCTAATCCGCCGGTTCTCAATGAGTTGGGATCCTCGTGTGTAGAGAAGCCAACGTTTACAGACGGGTATCGCTGACAATAAAAGGAAACCTGCCCAATGTTTAGCTGGTCATCTTCACTTGGATAAAGCCCCACACAATGCATCAGAGTTACTGGATGCAATCTATTCTCAAAAAAAGCGACCATAGCGTCAATTTGATCAAGATTTGCGCCTGCTGTTGAGAATATTACTGGTTTTTCGGTTCTCGCAACAGATTCAATTAAAGGCCAATCAGTAATTGAGCAACTTGCTATTTTTATATGATCAACATCATAAAATACACAACGTTCGATAGATGCCTCATCAAACGGCGTAGCTAGTAACTGAGCACCTGAATGCCGAACAGCTTGAATGAGTGCATCCCAATCAATAGTTGAGAGTTTTGTTTCTTCAAACCTTTTGACATATTTCAGGTCACTACCCTTGTGGTTTGGGTGAATAAAGGTTGGCAGGTCTCTGAATTGAAATTTAATACCAAAATCAAAATCAGTCCGGAAATTGCTTATTACATCACCTAGACTATGAATCAAATCCAAGCCATGCTTCACATCACCCATATGATTGTTAGCGACTTCCAAAATCATCAAAGGTTTGGAATTTACATTATCTAACATCTCTAGCTTTATCCAAATTCTGGCAATTTAAACACGAAATTAATGATATAAAATTTTCTGTTTTACTTTTGTGACAGTCATTTTTGTGAAGCCAACTCCAATAAATTTGACCCATATTCAGTTTCAGCACACAAGTTTGCTCGGTCAATCAAATTTTCTAATGAAATCCATCCATTCTGGTAACTTACCTCATCGGGGCTGCCTATGAGTAAACCCTGCCGCTGTTGCAGGGTTCTTACGAGATTGCCCGCATTTATCAAACCTTCATGTGTCCCAGCATCTAGCCAAGTCAGGCCTCTTCCCAATTTTTGAACTGATACGGCTTCATCCACAAGGTAGTTTGAGATTAACTCAACGATTTCAAATTCACCTCTTGCTGACTTGTTTATTTTTTTTGTTCTCTCTACAGCTGTACCATCAAAAAAATAAAGGCCGGTTATAGCAAAATCAGATTGGCACGCTGTTGGTTTCTCTAGAACCTTAATGATTTCGCCATTATGATCAAACTCTGCGACCCCATAATTTTCCGGGTCTGCTACTTTGTGAACAAAGATACAAGCTCCCGACTTTGAGGCCAATGCACTAGCCAAAAGCAAACGAAAGCTCCCACCATAAAATATGTTGTCACCTAAAATCATCGCTACACGATTACCGTCAATAAATTTATCAGACAATGATATTGCTTGGGCCAACCCATCAGGACTTGGCTGTTCTATGTAAGTGAAACTCACACCCCATTGTGAGCCATCACCCAATAGGGAGGCATATGTCTCTGACTCCCGAGGATCTGTAACAACAGCTATTTCTCTAATGCCACATAACATTAAAACGCTGAGCGGATAATAAATCATCGGTTTGTCATATACGGGCAAAAGCTGTTTGGAGACTGCGAAAGTCAAAGGACGTAATCTAGTTCCTTTACCTCCAGCTAAAACTATTCCTCTTATATTTGGCAATTAAGTGAACCTTTTCCACGTGAAATGCTGCAGTACCTTGAATATTTGGTGCAAATTACTCCAACCAAATAGTGCGAAACATATGCTACTCGACTAAATGATAATTTAATTGAACATCAGGGTCTACTTATGTTGCCAGCATAAGACCTGATTGTTTTGATTAATCCGTTTTCAATGGTAGTTAATGGGGTCCAAGAAAGCTCAAAATTTATTCGACTTGTATTAAGCGCATAACGTTGGTCGTGACCTGGACGATCCGGCACATACACAACCAAATTATGATAATCCTTATTTTTTGATTGTTCAGATGACAAAATATCACAAATCATCCTAACAATTTCGTTATTGGTTAATTCACAATTCGCTCCAATGTTGTAATCTGTTCCAATTTTTCCACGGTTCATGACTGTCAAAAGAGCCTCAACATGGTCGTCAACAAATAACCAATCACGCACGTTCTTGCCGTCCCCATATATCTTGATTGGCGTTTGATTGAGGGCATTTGCGATCACCATTGGAATAAGCTTCTCAATATGCTGGTTTGGGCCATATGTATTCGAGCCATTCGTTACTATGCTGGGAAGCCCGTATGTTTTATGAAAAGACCTGACTAAATGATTGCTTGAGGCTTTGGATGCAGAATAGGGACTGTTGGGTCGATAGGCATCCAACTCAGTTGCTTTATGTGGTTCTGCAATAGAGCCAAATATTTCATCAGTAGAAACATGGCAAAAACGAAAATTTTCTGGGTAATTTTTGCTAATCCAATATTCGTTGCAGGCTTGGATTAAGCTCGCTGTGCCTAACACATTTGTTTCAACGAAGGTGGCTGGAGATTTAATTGATCTATCCACATGAGTTTCAGCTGCAAAATTGATAACTTGATCAGGTTGAAAATCATGGAGACACCGCTCAATTAATTTTGCATCCCTAATGTCACCCTTAATGAAGTTATAATTATCAGATTGGCACACCTCAGACACATTATTCATATGCGCCGCGTATGTCACCGCATCGTAAATAAGTATTCTATATCCATTCAAAATCGCGTGTCGCGCAAAAGCGGATCCAATAAACCCTAGCCCACCAGTGATAAGAATTGATTTCATCGTTTTAAATGTATTTCTTCAGACATTAATTAATTATTTTTTCGACATTTTTGTTGTGAGACAACATACTATTACCTCACCTTATAATGGTACTAAAGAGTAAAAATTAAGCTGAGATACCCAATGAAAACGAGCGACTGTAAGTTTATCTCACTCAATAACTTTCTCGACCATCGGGGCAAACTCACTATCATAGAATCAGGGAGAAACATCCCATTCGAAATAAAACGCGTCTATTTTATTACACCCACAGACTTTACGGCCAAACGTGGTTGTCATGCGCACAAAAACCTTTTGCAATTGATTGTACCAATTAATGGCGCCTTCTCCGTTTCTCTCGACGATGGCATATGTAAGACAACACATCAACTCACAGACCCAACACAAGGCCTACTCATACAGAAAATGATTTGGCGAGAAATTTATAATTTTACTGAGAATGCTACATGTTTAGTAATCGCATCTCAGCACTACGATGCCAATGACTACATATACAGTTACGAAAATTTTAAGAGGCTAGCTTCAATAAATGATTAAATTCTTGGACCTGAGAAGCTCTTACTTCGAAATAAAACCAGAAATTGATCAAGCTGTTCACAAGGTTTTAGACAGTGGACAGCACATTTTGGGTGACGAACTCGATGCTTTTGAGAGTGAATGGGCATTTTTCTGCTCAGCAAAATATGCAATTGGAGTCGGTTCTGGGCTTGATGCATTAACTCTAGGACTTCTAGCCATGGAGGTTGGGCCCGGAGACGAGGTTATTGTTCCAGCGCATACTTTTATAGCAACATGGTTAGCGGTCGTCAGAGTTGGAGCCAAACCGGTACCAGTCAGCCCTTGTTTAAAAACCTATAATATTGACTGCTCCAAAATAAAAGAGGTGATAACAGGTAGGACAAAGGCAATCATCCCAGTCCACCTATACGGCCAGCCCGCTGATTTAAGTTCAATTTGTGAAATTGCTCAAAAAAACAATGTCTTTGTTTTAGAAGATGCTGCTCAAGCGCATGGCGCAAAGTACAAAGGTCAAACACTTGGTGCTCATGGTGATGCAGTTGCATGGAGTTTTTACCCTGGGAAGAACTTAGGTGCATTTGGCGACGCTGGTGCAGTGACCACGAATAATACATCCTTGGCAGACAGAATTCGAAGATTAAGGAACTATGGAACCAAACAAAAATACATTCATGACTGTCAAGGAATAAACAGCCGAATGGATGAAATTCAGGCATCTATACTTCGCGTCAAATTAAAACATCTGGTCTCATGGAACGAACGGCGAGCGTCTCAAGCCAAATTTTACATTAATCACATAAATAAAAATAAGTTTACAGTTCCTACCATTCCATCGAAGTGTGTTTCATCATGGCACCTATTCGTTATCAGGTGCAAACATCGGGATCAACTTCAGAGCTTTTTGCGTGAAAAAAATATAGAGACAATCATTCATTACCCAACTCCTCCCCAAAAACAAAAAGCCTTTGTGACTACCGATACGTTCTTTGAGAATTGTCCTAGAACAGAAAATATATGTAACGAAGTAGTTAGCCTGCCGATTGGCCCTCATTTATCCGATGAAGACATCGAGTCAATAACCGACGCTATCAATGCTTTCAAAGGCAACGGCACTTCGAAATCTGGGCTCAATGAATAAAATAAGGTATCAATTAAAGGCTATTGATTACCTTCTGATATCTCACAAAATCTTCAGGATCAAGTAGCCTTTTGTATGAGTTACGCTCATCATCATTACAGAAATCATGGAGTATTTGGGCAACGCAAAGAAGTAAATCACGCTTAAGAGAGACATTAAATTCGTCGTTTCTCCAATCGTCACTGTTGAACAACGAATTATCAAATATTTCCTGGACTGTCTCAAAGAGCCGTTTGCTTGAGAAAATCCGACTAATCATTACCGCTTTCGCAAGATACCTGTACTTATCACTAAAAAGATCATAATCAAAAAAAATTTGATCTAAAAACATCGTCACCTCCTCTAGGTGGCGATGTTGGTTCATCCTGCCATAGCTTAAGGGGTGGAGTTGCTTTGTCCCCAGTCTCTCATCCACGACATACGCGGGGCCTTGTAGTGACAATCGACACCAAGTGTAAGAGTCAACTGCCAAAAACCTGTTTGGATCATATTCTCTGGCCGAAACAATTTTTGAGACCCGATCAAATCCCCCAACTTTATCAAACATGTTGCTATTAATAATGGAAAAAGACCATTGAACCCAATTTGAAAAAATGACGTGAGAGAGTATGTCATGTTCCCCAGTTGGCAGCCTTGGCAAAAGGTGTCTGGTGCTGTCATATATTTTGCCTTGTTCCTCCACTCTGTAGAGAGAATAAGCAAAAGAGCTTTTAGGGTGTTTCAACAGGCCTCGAGCAAAAACTTTCTCAAGGAAGTCTGGATCAAGATAATCGTCGTGATGCAAAAACAAAAAAAATGGAGACTGCGATTTCCTATATAATCTCTCAACCTGCCGGAACGCACCAACATTTTGATTAAATGCTGTAAATTTAATTGATAGTGATGTGCTCCATATTGAAACTACTTCATGGGGGTTGTTTGACGAAAAATCATCAACAACGTGGACATCAAAACCTTTAAAAGTCTGTCTTGATAGAGAGCGCAAGCACCTGTCCAGCGCATCAGGGTCATTGTAATGAGTAATTAAAATGTCCAACATAATACAACCCAAACTCTAAGAGTACATAAATAACAAAATAGTGAATTCGTCGCCAGTGATTAACATCCTTGATAATATTGTCATTCATGAGCCAATGTAAATTGGGCTGAAAAGACTCGAAAAAAGAAGCTTGAAGAAGCATTACGGCACTTAAAAAGGGGTAAATTAATTTGCAGCTACACAAAAATAAATTCGTGTTGGCAGACAGTTCTATTATATTCAAACGCACCCAATTTTTTGAACTATACTCTGGTCCAGATGACTTGTATTTGGAAGCTACATTGAACACAGAAAATGGTGTTTCTTGTTATTTCAATAAAGAAAAAACTAATTCCTGGCGCTCACCGTCTAGAGGCACCTTCGCTGGCCCCACCATTGTGGGAAACGTCAGTCCTCATGACTACGACACCGCACTCCGCATTTTTGAAACTGAGTTAGTGAAACAAGGAGCAAAATCTATCCATTATAGCCTGCAGCCAAGTTACATATCACAAGATTATTCCGACTTGACAGAGACTTTGCTCTGGCATCAAGGCTACCGCTTATCTCAATCAAACATGAACCATCATATCTCAGTCAATGATAGACCATTTATTGAGAGCATATCGCCAAGCAAGAGACGTTTATTGAAAAAAAATCTCAAACAAGGGCATAGAGTAAAGAAACTAGCGAGCAACTATTTAGAAGAAGTTTACGACTTGATAGCACAAAATAGAGAAAAACGAGGACTTAAACCCTCAATGTCTAAATTCGAATTGAAGAATTTTTACCAAGCTTTTAAAGACCAAGTCCACATGTTCGGTGTTGAGGCGTCGAATGGTTTAATCGCAGCCGCTTTTTGCATACAAATAATGCCATCAACAATTTATGTATTTTATTGGGGGCACCGGCCTGACTCCACAAAACCTAGTCCGATGATACTTCTTCATAAAGGTATTTATCAGTATTGCTTAGAACAAAATATTAGATGCATTGACCTTGGAACGTCGACAACAATTGATCAGATTGACTGGGGGCTCACATTTTTCAAAAACACTTTAAATTCAATTATCAGCAAAAAAGTGAACATGAGCAAGAAGGTGTAAGATAGGTGAATGAAACTGAGTCATACGCACTTAATTACAAGAACTTAGCGTTTGAAAAGCAAATTTCTGATTTGCGCCGGCGTGTCGTCCTGTCTCGAATTGATCTTCATGGTTCAAAAAGATGTTTAGAGGTTGGGTGTGGCCTCGACCCACTTTTTCAGTATCTGAATCCAAACATGTGCACTTTGACTTTAGAGCCAAATGCTGAGTTTTTTGAAAATGCTCTAAAAAAAGCGAGCAAGTTTAAAAAGGCAAAAGTAATAAATGCGCGGTTAGAGGAACTTAATGATTTTGATAAATTTGATTTTATTTCCATAACCTCACTTTTACATGAGGTTCCAGATGAAAATGTGTTTTTGTCTGCAATAAGTTCATTCGTAGATGAGAATACAATCATTCATTTCAATGTTCCAAACGCAAAGTCGTTTCACAGGAGGCTGGCGACGCATATGGGTTTGATAGAGAAGGTTTACGAGATTTCTCAAACCCAGAAACTTATGCAACAAGAAAAAAGGCCTTTTGATATGGAATCATTAACAAAACTTGTTACGGACTATGGCTTTAAAGTTTTGGAAAGCGGTGGTCATTTCATAAAACCATTCACTCACGCTCAGATGTCAGACATGATTAAACACAATCTCATTGATGAGGCTATCATTAATGGCTTGTACTCAATGGGAGCCGAATATCCAGATTTTGCGTCTGAGATTTGGATAGACTGCGTCCTTGAAGTTTAGATTTTTTGTGAAATTAGAGAGGTTCACCTCTTGGTCAACATAATTGGAAACAACTTTGCCAGCTTATATCTAGCCTACCTGTGTCATACCAATTCTATAAGTGCAACGATATACACAGATGGCATGAGACTAGGTGGACATTTTTCGGGTGTGATTGAGAGAGACCACATTCTAGACTTAGGAATGGTTTGTATTGAGAAACTGCAGCCCAGAAACACCGAAAAAGAATTGGAAAGACAGATTATTTATAATGAACCTCTCAATTGCGTTGAGTCGGTAAGAAAAATAAATTGCCACATCGACAAACTTTTTAATCCAAACCCAACTCACCCCCCCCTGACTTTCTATGAAAACAAATTTTACCCAGATTTTTTTATCACCGATAGATTAGACATTCTGGATGCAGTTTGCGACAAAACCCTAAAGCTTGGGGTAGATTCAAATATTTTGCATCCAAAGAACAAACACACCCTTTCCTGGAAAAATAGTCCATCTTATGAAGACGCAAGCAACTACAATCATGGAGCAACACTGCATAACTCTGTAATAAAACCGTTTTTGAGAAAAATGACCACAATTGAGGCCACTGAACTTAGCTCGAAATACCACAGGGCATTGTGGTTACCACTTTATTGGAGGGAGACTATCAAAACAAAATTCAATCAAGATAAATGTGATTTGGAACCGTACCAATTTTACAGGTCAAAAAATGGTTCAGTCGCATCAGTGGTAAGGAATATCGAGCTCAATATCCGAAAAAGCCAGCACGTCAAAGTTGACGACACAAAAATAAAAAAAGCAAAAGTCGAAAAAAAAATATTAAAAATTCAGACCGTACACCAATCTAGTTTTGTTGAGGCTAATTCCATCGGCTTATCTACAAAGCGTCTATTCAATTTTTTAAGTATACCGTTTCAAGAATTCCATGATTTTGCCTCTATTTCAATAGCTTTTGTAGAGATAAACTCAAACTTGATCAAATCTTTCACTGCGCCTTTTGTGCATGTTGTAGATGAGAATATTCCGATTTACCGAATATCAATTTCTGCTTCTCAAACTAAACGTGCAAAAACCATTTTAACATTAGAAATGACATCTGCGTCTCGCCATACAGTAAAAATTGGCAACGAGAAAAATGAAATCCGATACTACTTGTCAAAAATATTTAGCTGTGCAGAAAAAGATTTTGAGGTGTTCCGGTGTTTCGAAATAAAAAATGCTATTGCCTTGCCTACCCAATCTAATCTCCAGCACCATGAAAAAAATACAATGACATTACTTGATCAAATTGACAAAAAAGGTCTCACTGGTAATCTTGTAAAATTCGATGGCAACAATCTGAACGAGCAGATTTTCCAAGCCAATACGATATTCGAAATTATTACAAACCAAGTTCGCACCTAAGATGACAGCAGATAGCCTGTTAAACGCCCTAGAAAATATTGCGGAAAACTACCATTTACGCGACGAATATCCCGATAAGTTCATCGAACAAGCCTGTCAAGCTCATATATGCAAATGGCTAAAAACATGTATTGAAAAAGGCGATGATGTACTTGAGTTAGGATATGGTGATGGGTACACGACTGAGCAACTCAAATCAGTAGGTAAGTCTTACACCGTGGTAGAGGGATCAAAAAAACTTTTTGATAAACTCAAATTAAATCATCCAGAGGTAAATTCTGAATTTTCTCTATTCGAACAGTTTATTCCATCTAAAAAATTTGACAAAGTTCTTGCTCTGCATGTGTTTGAGCACGTAAATGACCCAAATCAGATTTTAGAAAAAACTAAAAATTGGATGAGCAAAAATTCAGAATTAATCATCGTGGTTCCAAATAGCGAGTCAATTCATAGGAGATTAGCCCTGAGAATGGGTTTAATCAAATCAACAAAAGAACTAAGTGAGAGGGATAAGCTAGTTGGGCACCGCCGGGTATACGACTTTCAAAGTTTGAAAAGGTTGGTTCTTAGCTCTGGCTTGAATATTATTGAAGAAAATGGGTTTTTTTTGAAAGCTATCCCAAACTCGATGATGGTAAATTTTCCAAAAAATATAATTAATGCCTTAAATGAGATTTCTGATGAGATACCACCGAGCTTGGCTGCTAACATTGCAGTGAGAGCAAGGCTGGCTTGAAAAAGATAAATATGCTTCAGATCAAAAAGCATGAAGAGATAAGAGATGCCAAGTGAACAGCCACAAGATGAAAAAGATTACGTGAAATTTGGGGATGGATATGAGGATCGTCTGAAGCGCCTAAAATCTATCGCAGAAGAATTATTACCACATTATGGTGCTCATTGGCACAAACACACTTCAAATGTGATGCGGGTTGAAGCAATGGCACGCCTTCTATATCTGCAGAGCCTCTATTTGAAAATTTTAGATGTTCCTGGCGTAATTTGTGAATTTGGAGTACGATTTGGAGCTACCACCACTACATTAAGTAATCTGCGCGCCATATATGAACCATTTAATTATAGTCGGACCCTTTATGGTTTTGACACTTTTGAAGGGTTGCTCGGCACAAATAAATCAGATGGAGAACTGGCAAAGGACGGTGATTTCTCCGTCCCAATCGGATTTGAGGAAACACTCTGTGAAATTCTTGACTTGATGGAAAAAGATAGTCCTGTGAGTCACGTAAAAAAATTTGAGTTGATCAAGGGCGACGCCACAAAAACAATTGATAAGTGGCTGCTTGACAACCCGCATGCCATCATATCAATGGCGATATTTGATATGGATATATACCAGCCCAGCCGTGAAGTACTTACTAAAATTTTGCCGAGATTGGTCAAGGGCTCAGTGATTGCTTTTGACGAAATAAATTACGCAGATTTTCCTGGAGAAACTCTGGCACTTAATGATGTCCTCGGTCTAAATAATCTTCGCCTTTATAGGACATCAATACAGACGCATTGCGCTTGGATGATATGGGGTGAATAGATGCCGAGATGATGTTGAACGTGGCTCGTTGGTCAGGCGGCCTATGCCTTTTCATCTAGACGCAGCATCCAAGCATGTATCAAAATAATCAAATTACTTAGCGTTGGGGCGTGTAACTTGAAAGTTTCAAAAAAAACTCCTGTTTTCATTGGGGGGACTGGACGTTCTGGGACATCAATTACAGCGCAGTTGCTTGGTACAGACCCTAATATTTTTTTCCCATGCCATGAAAACAAACTACTTGTTGAGAAGGACGGGATTTTAGATTTATTAACAGCTCTTTCCTACCACTTTGATCCCATTAGACATCATTTTGCTATCAATAGGTTTCTTCAAAGAGCAAATTCTATGAGGGCACTTGGCTCTTCTGACAAAGAAATACAATTAGAAATCAGACAGCTACAGGAAAACGGTCTTACGTTTCAAGAGGCAATCGCAACTTTAAAAAGAGAAAAACCAAGTGCGTCAATCAATATTCATGCTATCGGTTCATCCTTTGGCCTAGATCACTATGACGATATGATTGAGTCCTTTATCTCAAAAATAACCTCACGAGTTATCCCCGAAGGAATAGTTGATACTGATGGTCTATTGGAGCCATTTTATGTAGCAAAGCAAAAAACATCAGAAGAATTTATAAACATAGCCCGAAATTTTGTTGAAAGCTTTTATTCCCATGGTAACGGTAAATTTTGGGTGGATGATACACCTCTTAATATCAGTCATATGCCTTTCTTGTCTCAACTTTTTCCATCAGCGAAATTTATCCATATGATACGACATCCTTTTGATGTTGGAAATTCACTGATTAACCAAGTCTGGAGCATTGCCCAAACACCACAACAAGCGCTTCAATATGTTGAACTTCACCACAGTAACTTTGAGCAAAGTGTTTCGGACCTTGATCAAATTCATATTTTAGAAATAAAGCTCGAAGAATTAGTTAACCAAAAGGATCATACGATTAAAAAAATGTCCAATTTCCTCGGCATCGATTTACAAGTTGATCATTCTATGGTTTGGAGTCCAGAGGTTATTACTAGGTATCCTTTTGATATTCGATGGTCAAACGAAGTAAGCAAATTAGATTATTTATCTAATTGGATGAAGAGAAAAGGCTATAACCTCAATGAATTGATAAGTTGAAGCGCTAACTATAATTCTAAAATTTAGTGCTTCAATACAGAATACTGTCACCCTATTCTTACACCTATCCTTGTGCTTTGTGACTACAAATAATTTTTATAAATGTTAATCTGCCGTTCGCACAAATTTCTTGGGCTCTCGCCTTGAAAAAAATTTAAATACCAATCTCGCGTGAGTTGAATACTTTCTTCGAAAGTCATTAACCGACGCCAGCTCAGATTTTTTTCTGCCTTGGAGGCATCAATACTTAATCTTGTTTCTTCAGGTTTTGAAGTCCGCTGTGAGACATTATATGTCACCTTTATATCAGTAGGGTGAACAAATTTTGATACAACTTCTCGAACAGAAAGACATTGATCAATGGTTGGCCCAAAGTTCCAAGATCCTGTGAATTTATCACCCTCATGATATAGCCTTTCTGCGAGCAGCATATATCCTGACAAAGCATCAAGGACGAATTGCCAAGGTCTCACATAATTTGGTGACCTAATTTCTGTAGTTTCACTATTTAACAAGCCCCTCACTAAATCTGGGATCAGTCGGTCTTCACCCCAATCACCACCACCGATAATATTTCCTGCTCTCGCCGTGGCTATTGAAGCATTACAGCCCAGAGATCTCATTCCACTAAAAAATGATTTTACATAGCTATGGATGGCAATCTCTGCACATGCTTTGCTGGCGCTATATGGATCATTTCCACCCAAAGGATCATTTTCTGTGAAAGCACCATTAAGTGGTTCAGGTTTATAACATTTATCAGATGTCACCATTACAACAGCTTTTACGGAGGGAGTTTTCCTAACAATCTCAAGCAAGTTAACTGAGCCCATCATGTTAGTAGCGAAAGTCTCAACTGGTATTAAATATGACCTTCTCACTATTGGTTGAGCAGCTAAATGAAAAATTACATCAGGTTGAGCAGCGGTTATACAACTCTCAAGACTCTGTGCGTCAATTATATCGCCATAGTGAGTTTCCGAAAAAATAGACTTTATGTCGTCGTAAAACACCTCTTGTTGCTCGTTGACTGTCTTAGAGTATCCCGTGACAAAGGCACCAAGTTTATGAAGCCAAATAGATAACCACGCTCCCTTGAATCCAGTGTGCCCAGTTACGAACACTTTTTTACCTTCCCAAAAATTGGGCTTGACCATACCTTTTAATTCCCTGTGCTCAGTGCCAAGTCAAAACCTTCTCAAGAATTCCTCTATCACTTCGTGTAGTCTCAGAAACATTTCATCTGTCATTCCGTGATGCAATGGTAGCAAAACACCTCTCGCCATTACAGCGTCAGCATTTTTGTATCCTAATTTATCTATTCTTTTTTCTATATTTCGTGCCATCGGTTGTCGCAGAACATTTCCTGTAAAACAAACTCTCGTTTGTATGTCGCGCTCCTCTAAAAATATTTGAAATTTTCTTCGCGAGAACGGAGCTTTATCTGATATCAAAATGGGAAACGCCAAAAATCCTGACCTTATTCCATTTTGGCGCACTGGATTTTGAAACATCTCTGGATATTTATTAAAAAATGAAATCTGCCTTTGAAAATTTTTTTCACGGACTTCAATATTATTTTGTAGAGATTCCAGCTGTACAAGACCAAACGCAGCGCCAACTTCACTACCTTCTAGGTTGTATCCAGGAATTTCAAAAACGAATTTCGCATCATACTCAATCTCATCAAGCTTAACTGTAAATCTATTTTCAATTGACTCACTTTTTTCATCAAAAAGACTACTGCTTCTTCCCCAGCTTCGAAGAAGTTTGGCTTTCTCAAACGCTTCAGAGTTATTAAGACACAGTGCGCCACCATTTCCCGCACAGTTAATAATGTGTGAGCCATAGAAACTTGTTATGCTCATGTCTGAATAATAGCCGACGGGAATTTCTGATAGCGTCGCACCAAGCGTATCGGCGCTGGCGTGCAGAACTTTCAA
>Ga0181566_10001174_pt1 | contig 21406 bp, 34 predicted proteins | sample 101ome_15_FD_133762 | JGI IMG/M metagenome (GOLD analysis project Ga0181566, IMG submission 133762) | Coastal salt marsh microbial communities from the Groves Creek Marsh, Skidaway Island, Georgia - 101402AT metaG (megahit assembly) | ecosystem: Environmental > Aquatic > Marine > Intertidal...
ACGATCAAAGTTGCTAAAAGAATGGTCGACGTTCAAAAGCAAGAAGTTTGGGATATTCTTGAAGAGGTTGTACAAGAGCATCCAGTTCTTCTAAACAGAGCGCCTACCCTTCACCGACTTGGTATTCAGGGTTTTGAGCCTGTTCTTATTGAAGGCAAAGCTATTCAACTTCACCCTCTCGTTTGTACTGCATTTAACGCGGACTTTGACGGTGACCAGATGGCAGTTCATGTTCCTCTTAGTTTAGAATCTCAAATCGAGTGTCGTATTCTTGCAATGTCTACAAATAACATTCTTTCACCAAAGGATGGCACACCTATCATCGTACCCACTCAAGATATTGTTTTAGGTTTATATTATATGTCAAAGCCAAGGCCTTTCGCTCCAGGTTATGACAATATCTACTCTAGTAAAGAGGAAGCTCAGTTTGCATTTCATACTGGCAATCTTCATCTCCAGGCTCCAGTGAAAGTTAGAGTCAAAGGTGAATTAATTGAGACAACAGTAGGTAGAACTTTTGTTTATGATATTTTGCCAGAGTGTCTTGCCTATTCAGATATCAACAAGGTTCTTGATAAAAAGTCCCTTGGTAAATTGATTGATAAGGCTTATAGGGTTGGATCTGAAAAGGATACTGTATTACTTGCTGATAGTCTTATGCGACTTGGGTACCTTTACGCAACAAAAGCAGGTATTTCAATTAATATCAAAGACATGACGATACCAGTTGAAAAACAAGGTATTTTAGATGAAGCACACCTAGAAGTTTCTAAAATTACTGAAGAGTATAACGAAGGTTCTATTACTAATGGTGAGAGATATAATAAAGTCGTTGATGTATGGTCGCAAACTAATGAAAAGTTAACAAAAGTTATGCTTGAAGGTATATCTATGGATACCTTTACTAATGATAAAGGTGACACACTCCAAGCTCAATCATTTAACTCTTTATTCCTTATGGCAGACTCTGGTGCAAGGGGATCTACTCAACAGCTAAAGCAGTTAGCTGGTATGAGGGGCTTAATGGCTAAGCCTTCTGGCGAAATTATTGAAACTCCTATTACAAGTAACTTTAGAGAGGGACTTTCAGTACTTCAGTATTTTGCATCTACCCACGGTGCTCGTAAGGGGTTAGCGGATACTGCATTAAAGACTGCCAACTCAGGGTACCTTACAAGGCGTTTAGTTGATGTTGCACAAGATGGAATTATTCGTTCAGTTGATTGTGGCTCTACTGATGGAATCACACTTACGAGTAGAATTGAAAGTGGTGAAGTCGTAGAAGACGTATCCGAGAGAGCAATGGGGAGAACATTGGCATCCACAGTTCTTGGTCAAGATGGATCGGAATTGTTTCCTGCGGGATATTTGTTAACAGAAAAAGATCTTCCAGTTTTAACTGAAAATGAAGTTGATCAAATTAAAGTGCGTAGTGTTTTAACCTGCAAGGAGAGACATGGGTTTTGTTCAACATGCTTTGGTAGAGACTTAGCAAGGGGTGGCCTTGTTAGTGTTGGGGAGACAGTAGGGGTTATTGCAGCTCAATCTATTGGTGAGCCTGGTACTCAGCTAACCATGAGGACTTTCCATGTTGGTGGTACAGCTACTGCTGGTGCTCAAGTTAATAAAACTGAAGTAAAAACTGCTGGTGTGTTATTTTTAGATAATGTTAAGTTTTGCGTTCTTTCTGATGGTAAAAAAATCATCATGAATAAAACAGGTGAAGTTGTTGTTAAAACTAAGCAAGGTATTGAAAAGGAAAGATACCCTGCAGTGTATGGCGCAACATTATTTTATAATACTGATGACGAAGTAAGTGTTGGTGACTGTGTGTTAGAATGGGATCCATTTTCACTTCCGATTTTGTCTGAAGTAACTGGTAAAGTAGTTTTCGAAGACTTGGTAGTAGGGAAAACAATATCTGAGCAAGTCGACAGCGTCACTGGTGTTACTCATAAAATGATTATTGAGTCGAAGGATCCCTCCTTGCAGCCAAGGGTGTCTATCGTTGATGAAAATAATCAGCCGATTTCCGTACCTGATAGCTCTCGAAAAGCGGTTTACAGGTTACCGGTAGGTGCGAATATCGTTGTTAATGATGGTGATACAGTTGCTATGGGTTTTGCCATTGCAAAAGTACAAAGAGAGACAACAAAAACAAAAGATATTACAGGTGGTCTTCCAAGGGTTGCCGAGTTATTTGAAGCTAGAAAGCCTGCAAATGCAGCTCAAATTGCGGATGTATCAGGGACCATTGAATATGGTACAGAGCTTCGTGGTAATAGAAGAATTATTATCAAACCTGATGATGATCAAGAACCTGTAGTTTACAGTATTCCAAAAGGAAGATATGTAATCGTTAATGAGGGGGACTATATTAGAGCAGGTGAGCCTATCATGGATGGTCCTTCTAACCCGCACGATATCCTAAGAGTTATGGGAATTAAGGCTCTGGCGAGATATATTGTAGATGAAATCCAAGATGTTTATCGCCTTCAAGGTGTTAAGATTAATGATAAGCATATCGAAGTTATTGTTAGTCAAATGTTGAAAAAGGTTGAGGTTACAAATCCCGGTGACTCATACTTTGTTGTTGGTGATTCAATTATGAAGTGGGAATTAGAAGATGCCAATAAGGAATTGTTAGCTAATGGAGAGGAGCCTGTTGAAGGTAGACCTATGCTTCTTGGTATTACTAAGGCTAGCTTAACAACAGATAGTTTTATATCTGCTGCATCTTTCCAGGAGACAACAAAGGTTCTAACTCAGGCAACCATTGAAGGAAAAGAAGATAAACTAAGAGGGCTTAAAGAAAACGTTATCATGGGAAGGCTTATTCCTGCGGGTAGTGGTATCACAAGATATAGAAATTACGATGCTGTGAGTACTGCTGACTCAGATAGTCATTCGGAAGCTGAGGTATCTTTGAATTTATTGTAATTTTAACCTTGTGCTTAAATAATAAATTTGATAATTAGCGAGTTGCGGAAACTGCTAAAAGTGATTAAGGAGAGCTGAATGCCAACAATTAACCAATTAATTAGAAAGGGAAGACATGATAAATATACGAAGACAAAGTCTCCTGCTCTAGTATCTTGCCCACAGAGACGTGGCGTATGTACTCGTGTGTACACAACAACACCAAAGAAACCTAACTCAGCAATGAGAAAAGTTTGTAGAGTTAAGCTTACAAGTGGATTTGAAGTAACTTCTTATATTGGTGGTGAAGGTCATAATTTACAAGAGCACTCTATTGTGCTTATTAGAGGTGGAAGGGTCAAGGATTTACCTGGTGTGAGATATCACACTATCAGGGGTGCCTTAGACGCGACTGGTGTTGATAAAAGAAGGCAAGCTAGATCAAAATATGGTGCTAAAAAGCCAAAAAAATAAACAATCGTTAAGCTAATAAATCGGCTTAAACGAAAGTAAACACTGATGTGTTGAAGGAGTTATGAGATGAGTAGAAAAAGAAAAAGTCAAACTAGAGATGTGTTACCTGATCCACGTTTTCAGGACGTTGTAGTAACGAAATTTGTCAATAGCTTAATGATTGGTGGTAAAAAATCTGTTGCTGAAAGCATTTTTTACGGTGCCCTTGATATTGTTGAGAAGAAGACAAATGAAGAACCGCTAAAATTATTCAAGAAGGCATTGTCAAACGTCAAGCCAGCAATAGAAGTTAAGTCGAGAAGAATCGGTGGGGCTACTTATCAGATTCCAGTAGAGGTTAGACCAAATAGAAGACAGTCCCTGGCTATTAGATGGCTGAGAGACTACGCTAGACAAAGAAATGGAAAATCAATGATGGCAAAATTAAGTGAGGAAATCATTGATGCTAGCGCAGGGAGAGGTGGTGCTGTCAAGAAGCGTGAAGATGTTTACAAGATGGCTGAAGCTAATAAAGCTTTCGCTCACCTAAAATGGTAGATTAAACTAAAATTATAAGAATTTTAAGGCTTCAGTTTTACTGAGGCCTTTTTTTTTAATAGGCATATATTATGGAAGACAAAAATCTATTGAGAAATATCGGTATCATGGCGCATATTGATGCTGGAAAAACAACAACTACTGAACGAATTCTTTATTACACAGGTGTTAATTATAAAATTGGAGAGGTTCATGACGGTACAGCAACCATGGACTGGATGGTGCAGGAGCAAGAGCGTGGTATTACAATTACATCTGCCGCTACGAAATGTAAGTGGGGGATGCACGATATTAATATTATTGATACTCCTGGGCATGTTGATTTCACGATCGAGGTCGAACGTTCTTTAAGGGTTCTTGACGGTGCAGTTGCTGTTTTTGATGGTGTTGCAGGTGTTGAGCCTCAAAGTGAGACCGTGTGGGGGCAAGCTAATAAATATATGGTTCCCAGAATCTGTTTTGTGAATAAAATGGACAGAGCTGGCGCGAATTTCGAGGGTTGTGTTCAGGAAATAAAAGATAAACTTCTTTGTCAGCCAGTTGTACTGGTTGCGCCCTGCTTTGACGAAGATGAATTTGTTGGGTGTTTTGATATTATCAATAAAAAAGTAATACGCTATGAAGGAGATCAAGGGTCAGAGAGAGTAGTTGGCAATCCTACATCTTATGAGCAGGATCTTTTAGAGCAACATTACGAGGAATTAATTAGTACCATTGCGGATCATGATGATGAAATTGCAGAGTTGTACCTAGAGGGAAGTAATATTTCCTCTGATATTATAATTAATGCTATTCGAAATTTGACCTGTTTAGGTGATTTGGTCCCTATTTTTTCTGGTTCAGCATTTAAAAATAAAGGAATTCAAGAATTATTGGATGGTATTGTTAGTTTTCTACCAAGTCCTTTAGATAGAGGTGTAGTTAAAGGCATGGAGCCAGTTAGCAAAAAGGAGGCCCAGAGAGCTCCGGATAATAATGAAAAATTTAGTGGAATCGTATTTAAAATTGCTCAAGATCCTTATATTGGCATACTCGCATTTACTAGGATTTATTCTGGTAGTCTTAAACCAGGTCAGGTCGTATACAATTCTAATAATAAACAAAAGATAAGAATTAATAAAATACTACAAATGCATGCAGATAAACGAGTTGAAATCAATGAAGCTTGTGCAGGTGACATTGTTGCTTTGGTAGGATTAAAATCAGTAATTACAGGGCAAACTTTATGTGTTGAAAACTCAAAAATTATTTATGATGAAATGAATTTTCCTGAGTCTGTAATCTCGGTTGCAGTTGAGCCAAAAAAGAACTCTGATGAAAAAAAACTTAGTGATTGTTTAGAAATGTATAAATTAGAAGATCCATCTTTTGATTTTGTAAAAGATAATGAAACAGGACAGTTGCTTATTAAAGGGATGGGAGAACTACATCTTGAAATAATAGTAGATAGATTGTTGAGGGAGCAGAAATTAGACCTTAATGTGGGTAGCCCACAGGTAAGTTACAGAGAGGGCTTGATTGGTAGCGAACGTGTGTCGGCTGATGTAAATCAAGAAATAGCCGGAAAACCGAATAGAGGAAATTTAGAAATTATTTTTGCAGATGATAATGATTCAACAGAAGGAATAAATATTGAATTTGGTGAGAAGTTTAGGGATGTTCCAAAAGATATATTGAAGAGCATAGAGTCCGCAATTAAAAATTCAACAGCTAGTGGAATTGATTTGGGGTACCCAATAATAAAACTTAAAGTTGTCATAGAAAAAGTCGAGTACATTGAAGGCGAAACAACGGAGCTGGGAATGTCAATTGCTGTATCTCAATGTTTTCAGTCTCTGCGCTTTAAACACTCTATCGTTACATATCAACCTGTAATGGCCGTAGATTTGAATGTACCAACTGAATATTCAGGAGATGTTATATCAGATATTAATTCAAGGAAGGGAAAAATAAATAAAATTGAAACAAAAGAAATTAGAGATGTGATAAATACAGATATCCCATTGAAAAAAATGTTTGGATATACAACTGATTTGAGGTCAAAAACTCAAGGAAGAGGCTCATTTTCAATGAAATTTAAAGAATATCAAGTGCTTAGTACGGGTGAAAGGGATGAACTTTTTTCTTCACTTGGCATTGTAAAACATTTTAATTAGATATAAAACATTGTTGACATCTGGGCAAAAAATAAATAAAAGGTACAGAAATTTAATATTGGAATGAGGAAATAGCAGTGAGATTAAGGATAAAGTTGAGAGCATATGACCATGGTTTATTAGACAATTCAGTAAATGAAATTGTACAGACTGCAAAGGAAACAGGTGCCAAAATTGCTGGACCAATTCCTCTTCCAACAGAAATAAATAAGTTTACAGTTCTTAGATCTCCACATGTGGATAAAAAATCTAGAGAACAATTTGAAATGAGAACTCACAAAAGACTAGTAGACATACTAGAGCCAACACAACAAACCGTAGATAGCCTATTGAAATTAGACCTATCATCAGGTGTTGATGTTGAGATTAAATATTAATAAAAATTGGCAATAAGCAAAATGCCATGAATGCATCCCGTTCTGGGTGATGCTGTGGAGGAAAACATGTCGCAAGAAGAAGTTGCAACTTCAAATGTAACAAACCAAGTGTCTTTGAAATCAGTAATGTTGAAAAAAGTCGGTATGACTAGAATCTTTGATTCTAATGGTAATCATACTCCTGTTACAGTTCTGTCATTGGAAAGCGCAAAGGTTGTACAGATCAAAAATGAAGCAATCGATGGCTATAATTCAATCAAGTTCGCCTATGGTGAAAAACGTGAAAAATTGATTAGCTCTCCAAAAAAGGGTGAGCTTAAAAAGGCTGGTATCGAAACTCATTACAGTAAAATGAAAGAAACACTAGTTTCTGCAGTTGAATTAGAAGGCGTAAAAGCTGGTGACACTGTATCTTTCGGTGAGTTCGTAAAAGGTACCATTATCAACGTTACCGGAATTACAAAAGGAAAGGGTTTCGCTGGTGTTGTAAAAAGATATGGGTTTGCTGGTGGACCAAAAAGTCATGGATCAAAGTTCCATAGAACTACAGGTTCAATTGGTAACCGAGCTACTCCTGGTAAAGTTTGGAAAGGCAAGAAAATGCCTGGTCACATGGGGGCAGATAAGCAGACAGTTAAAAATCTTGAAATTGTAGAAATTAATTCAGAAAAGGGATACATGCTAGTAAAAGGGTCAGTTCCTGGTGCTAAAAACTCTTTTGTTAGAGTTTCTAAAGCGTAAGAGGGTGGTATAATATGTCAGAAATAACATTATTAAATTCAAAATTTGAATCTCAAGGTAAAGAAACGCTACCATTGAGTCTGGGTGAGTCAGAAATAAAGGTAGCCCCTGTACATCAGGTTGTTAAGGCAATTCTTGCAAACAGAAGACAAGGAACCCATTCTGTAAAAACAAGATCAACTGTCTCTGGTGGTGGGAGCAAGCCATTCAAGCAAAAAGGTACTGGTAGAGCTAGACAAGGATCTTCAAGGTCACCTGTTATGGTTGGAGGTGCCGTCGCTTTTGGACCTGCACCAAGAGATTACTCTCAGAAGGTAAATAAGAAATTAATGCTAACTGCTATCAAAAGTGTTCTCGCGGATAAGTTAAATGCTGGAAAGCTTCACATTATTGATGGTTTTGATTTTTCAGGTAAAACAAAAGAGATGGCATCATTACTTAACGGAAAAGAAATGCAATCTTCATTGGTTGTATCTTATGAAAAAGATAGCACAGCAATTAGAGCAGTTAAAAATATTAAAACAGCGTCGGGCATGGCCGTTGAAGGCTTTAGTGTTTATGAAGCGTTGAAATATGAGAATTTAATTATTGAAAAGAAAGCATTTGATTTTTTAATCAATAGAATCGGGAAATAGAAAATGAGAAATTTAATCATTAAACCACTTATTACTGAAAAAGCAACTGTGGCTCAAGAAAAGCATAATAGGTATTCTTTTCTTGTAGACCTTAAATCTAATAAGCATAGCTTAAAAAATGAAATTGAAAATTTCTATAATGTTAAGGTTTTAGATATTAAAACTTCAATTTTACCAGGAAAAGTTAAGCGTGTTGGTAAAAGTATTAAAAAATCATCTAAAACTAAAAAAGCATTTGTAACCCTGGCTGCAGGACAAGAAATTAAATTTTTTACAGGTGTATAAAGGTAACTTGGAGATCTAATCATGGGTATTAAAAAATTTAAACCTACAACGCCATCAAAAAGAAAAATGGCAGTATTAAGTAATGAAGAGCTTACACCTGGTGTCAAGCTTAGTAAGAGATTTTTCGCGCCAAAGAAAAAAACAGATGGCCGTAATAACTCAGGTAGAATCACTGTAAGAAGAAGAGGTGGTGCTGCAAAAAGAAGATATAGAATTGTTGATTTTAAAAGAAACAAATTAGATATTTATGCAAAAGTAACAGGTATTGTATATGACCCTAATAGAACTTGTAATCTTGCATTGATTACATATTTAGACGGTCACAAATCTCTTATCCTTGCTCCTGCAGGATTAAGTGTTGGAGACAAAATTATTTCTGGGTCCGAAGCGGATATAAAAGTTGGAAATACTAAGAAGCTTTCTGAAATTCCAGTTGGTACATTGGTTCACAATGTCGAAATGAACCCAGGTGCTGGTGGTCAATTAGCTAGAAGTGCTGGTAGTTATGTCCAAGTTATGGCAAAAGAAGAAACTTCTATCTTACTAAGATTGCCTAGTGGTGAAGTTAGAACTGTAAGACCTAGTTGTAGAGCAACAATTGGTCAAGTTGGTAACCTTGAACATGAACAAAGAGTCTTAGGTAAAGCCGGTAAAAACAGACATCTTGGTAATAGACCTAAAGTAAGGGGTGTTGTTATGAACCCAGTTGACCATCCACATGGTGGTGGTGAAGGAAGAACGTCTGGTGGTAGACATCCTGTGTCTCCTTGGGGTACACCAACGAAAGGTTATAAAACTAGAAAGAATAAGAGAACTGATAAGTTTATTGTAAAACGTAGAAAAAAATAGAAAAAGGTTAGTATATGGCAAGATCAATTAAAAAAGGTCCATTTGTTGATGAATCGTTAATGAAAAAGGTGCTCAATGCTCAAGAAACAGGAGCTGCAAGTAAGGTTATTAAGACTTGGTCTAGAAGATCTACTATATTACCTGAATTCATTGGCTTAACTTTTGCTGTTCATAACGGTAAGAAGTTTATCCCAGTGTATGTTACAGATAATATGATTGGTCACAAGCTAGGCGAATTTTCTCCAACTAGAACTTATTATGGTCATGGTGCGGATAAGAAAGGTAAAAAGTAAAGGAAGTTGAAATGAATGTTGTAGTTAAAAATAACGGGTTTGGTGCTTCGGCAAGAAAAGTAAGACTTGTTTGTGACATGATTAGAAATAAAAAAGCTAGTGAAGCTGCTAGGCTTCTCCGATTTTGTGAAAAAAGAGAAATTTCTTTAATGCTTTCTAAGCTTTTGAATAGTGGATTAACAATTGCTTCAGAATCAGGAAAAGTTGACTTAGATAATTTATACGTATCTAAAATCATCGCAAATGAGGGCCCAACCTTAAAAAGAGTTCAACCAAGAGCTCAAGGGCGTGCATTTAGAATTAGAAAAAGAACATCACATATTACGTTAGAACTTAAGGAATTATAGGATTTATTATGGGACAAAAAGTTCACCCTTATGGGTTTAGATTAGGATATATCAAAGGCTGGCATTCAAATTGGTATTCGAAAGATAGTTATTCTCAACACTTACATGAAGATCTTAAAATACGTAAGTATATTGAAAAGAATATGAAAGGTGCTGCAGTTGCTAAAACTGAGATTGAGAGAACAAGCGGCTTGGTTAAAGTTACAGTGCACACGGCGAAGCCCGGTGTTGCGATTGGTAAAAAAGGTGCGGGCATTGATAAAATTCGCAACGACCTTAAAAAATTTGTAAAGGACAATGTTATCTTTAACATTTCCGAAGTAAAGAGACCTGATGCCGATGCGAAACTAATTGCTGAAAATATCGCTGCTCAGCTAGAGAAACGTGTAGCGTTTAGAAGAGCTATGAAAAAAGTTATGCAAAATGCTTTTAGAGCTGGTGTAAAAGGTATTCGTGTTCGTACAGCTGGTCGACTCGGTGGTGCAGAGATGGCTAGAGCTGAAGGTTATTCTGAAAGGAAAGTACCATTACATACGATGAGAGCAGACATCGACTATGAAACTGCAGAAGCTCAAACTACTTACGGTAAAATTGGAGTGAAAGTTTGGGTTTATAAGGGTGAAATTTACAAATAATTTGGAGCGAATATGTTAAGTCCTAAAAAGGTAAAATGGAGAAAGCAACAAAAAGGCCGTATGAAAGGTCGTGCAAACAGAGGTAACACTATTACTTTTGGTGATCTTGCTATTCAGGCAACTAGTTGTGGTTATGTAACGAACAGACAAATAGAAGCTGCTCGTATTGCTATGACTAGAAAAATCAAAAGAGGTGGTCAGGTTTGGATCAAAATTTTCCCAGATAAAGTATTGACTAAAAAGCCTGCTGAAGTCCGAATGGGTAAAGGTAAGGGGAGTCCAGAGCACTGGGTTGCCGTAATTAAGCCTGGAAGAGTTATGTTTGAAATCAAGCACATAGATATGGAGCTTAGTAAGGAAGCCCTTAAACTAGCTATGTATAAATTACCTGTTAAGACAAAAATTATTAAAAGAGAATCTTAATATTGCTAAAAGGTGGATGTTGAAATGGATTATAAAAAATTAAGCGAACTGAGCAATACAGAGTTAGTAAATAAAAAGCTAGAGCTGGAAAAAAGCCTGAAAGAGTTAACGTTAAACTCTTCTTTGACAAGTATGGAAAAGCCGCACTTAAAAAAGGAACTCAAGACTAATATAGCTCAAATTAATGGCTTATTAGCTAAGGGGGAAAAATAATGGAAAACCTAAAGAAGTTTAAAAGAAAGCTTGAAGGCGTAGTTGTTAGCAGTAAAAATGAGAAAACAATTGTTGTCTCTACAACTAGAAAGTTTAAGCACTCTAAATATTCAAAATTTATTAAAGAAACTAAAAAATTCCACGCGCATGATGAATCATCTGTGGCGAAGCTTGGAGATAAGGTAATGATTATTGAGTCTAAGTCTTATTCCAAATTGAAAAAGTGGGAATTGATTAAAGTTTTAAATTAGAGAGGTTGTCATGATTCAAATGCAAACGAAACTTGAAGTTGCTGATAACTCAGGTGCAAAAACTGTAAAATGTATTAAGGTTCTAGGTGGATCAAAAAGAATGAGTGCCAAGCTTGGTGACGTTATTGTTGTCGCTGTTCAACAGGCATTACCTGGAGGAAAGATAAAGAAGGGTGAAGTTAAAAAGGCAGTTATAGTTAGAACGGCTTATCCAATAAGGAGAGACGATGGTAGCTATATTCAGTTTGATAAAAATAGTGTTGTTATTTTAAATAACCAAAATGAACCAGTTGGAACAAGAATTTTTGGTCCCGTTGCTCGTGAACTTAGAGCTAAAAGTTTTACTAAAATATGTTCACTTGCTCCAGAAGTGTTGTAAGAGGTAGGATATGAATAAATTAAAAGTCGGTGATACTGTCGTTGTTACTAGTGGGAAGGATAAAGGCAAGAGCGGTAAAATACTTAAGTTAAAGTGGAATTCCGGAAGGGTGTGTGTAGAGGGTGTCAATCTTGCAACTAAAGCTTTGAAACCTACTCAAGAAAACCCTAATGGTGGCTTTGTTAAAAAGGAAAACTTCCTAAATATTAGCAATGTTTCCGTTGTTAGCCCAAAAACAGGTAAAGCTACTAGAGTTGGTATTAAAGAAGTTGAAGGTAAAAAAATTAGGTTTGCTAAGTCCTGTGGAACTGAATTATAAAAGGATGATTATGTCTAGGTTAAAAGAGTTATACAAAAAGGAAATTTCTTCTAGTTTAAAAGATAAATTCCAATATGAAAATGTTAACATGTTACCAAAAATTGAGAAGGTTGTTGTTAACTGTTGTAATAAAGAATGTCTTACAAATAGCAAAATGGTTGATTCTATTGTCGCTGACCTTTCTAAGATAACAGGTCAAAAGCCTGTTATTTCTAGAGCGAAAAAATCAATTGCAGGCTTTAAATTGAGAGAGGGCCAAGCATTAGGTGCTAACGTAACACTCAGAGGTGAGGTTATGTATGAATTTCTCGATCGATTAATTAACATTACTCTTCCTAGAGTTAGAGACTTTAGAGGTATTTCTCCAAAATCATTTGATGGAAGAGGTAATTACACCTTAGGGCTCAAGGAACAGATAATTTTTCCTGAAATTGAATATGACAAAATTGACAAGGTTCGAGGTTTGAATATTGTCATTACTACTACAGCAACAACAAATGAAGAAGGTTTTGAATTGTTAAAGCAGTTCGGAATGCCTTTTGCGAACAATACAAAGAGAGGATAAAAATGGCTAGAAAATCAATTATTGCAAAAAATAATAGAAAAGCTGCACTTGCCAATAAACAACGAGAGCTTCGCAAAAAATTAAGAAAGGAAGTTAGAAATATTAACTTATCTGACGAGGAAAGGTTTGATGCTCAAATGAAACTTCAGAGATTATCTAAGTTCGGATCAGACGTTCAGGTAAGAAACAGATGTGAACTTACAGGCAGAGGCAGAGGCTTTCTACGAACTTTTAGATTGTCGAGAATTGCATTTAGAGAGCTGGCCCTAAAGGGTATGATTCCTGGTGTAACAAAATCAAGCTGGTAAAATTGTATAGGAGAAAATAGTTATGATGACCGATCCAGTAGCAGATATGCTAACACATATAAGAAACTCAATACGTGCAGGACACGATAGAGTGGAGTTCCCAGCAAGCAGACTTAAAGCTGGTATTTGTAAAGTATTAAAAGAAGAAGGATATATTAAATCTTTTAAGATTGTTTCTAGGGAAAAAGCTAATGTAAATATTAAGGTAGTCCTTAAAGAAAATGCAATTGTTGGTTTAAAAAGATTCTCGAAGCCTGGCTTAAGGCAATATCGTGGTTACAATGATATGCCAAAAATTGTAAGTGGGTTAGGTACAGCTATAGTTTCTACAAACAAGGGAGTAATTTCCTCTCGTGATGCTAGAAAGTTGAAGGTTGGCGGCGAAGTTCTTTGTAGCGTTTGGTAAAATATAAGGTGGTATGAAATGTCTAGAATTGGTAAATTACCTGTGAGTATCCCAGAGAAAGTTAGTGTTGATATTACGGGTGGTACTGTTAAGGTTAAAGGCCCAAAGGGTGAATTGGAATATAGTTTTAATGATGCAGTTTCTTTTACTGTTGATGATAATTTACTTACTGTAGTTCCCGATGAGAGCAATCCTGCAGCAAAAAGTATGTGGGGAACTGCGAGAACTTTAGTGAATAATATGGTTACGGGTGTGAGTGCTGGGTTCACAAGAACACTTGAGTTTAATGGAGTTGGATACAAAGCTGCAGTTAGTGGTAGCAAGATAACGCTTAATCTTGGTTATAGTCATCCAATCGATTATGAATTACCAAATGGCATTACGGCAAAAGTAAATCGTAATCTTATTGAACTTAGTGGATGTAATAAAGAGCTCTTAGGTTTCGTTGCAGCGAAAATTAGATCTTTTAGACCACCTGAGCCTTACAAAGGAAAGGGTGTTAAATATCTAGAAGAAGTAATTATCAGAAAAGCTGGTAAGACGGGCGCTAAGAAATAAGAGGTAGCTAATGAGAAAAACAATTAAAAAAATTAAAGATGAGAAAACGGCACGTACGTACCGTAGAAAATTATCTATTAGAAATAAAATAACAGGTAGTGCTGATCGACCAAGAGTTACTATATCTAAAGGTAATAAAAATATTTATGTTCAAGTTATTGATGATACTGCAGGTGTAACTGTTGCCTCAAGTCAGACTTTTGGTAAATCTAAAGTTGGCAATGGTTCAAATGTTGAATCTGCAAAAGTTGTTGGTGCTGATATCGCAGGAAAACTTAAGGCTAAGAGTTTGAACAATGTGGTTTTTGATCGGAATGGATTGAAGTACTGCGGAATAGTTGAAGCAGTGGCACAATCAATGAGAGATCAGGGCATTAGCCTTTAATAAAACGGAGAAATTCTTATGTCTGAAGATAAAAAAACAAATACAGAAAATGAGAAAAAGTTAAAAAGTGCAGATAAGCCTGCTAGAAGGGCTCCTAAGAAAAAGCCTGTTATTGAAAGTGACTTCGAAGAGCGTGTCGTTGCTGTTAATCGGGTTGCTAAAGTAGTTAAGGGTGGTAGGCGATTTTCATTTTCAGCTTTAATGATTGTTGGAGATAAAAAGGGAAATGTTGGTCATGGTTTAGGTAAGGCCAAGGAAGTCCCTGAAGCTATTAGAAAGGCAACACAAGCAGCCATGAAAAATATGATTAAGGTGCCTATTGATAATGGCACTATTCCACACGAAACACTTGGTGAATACGATGCCGGGAAAATCTTATTTAAGCCTGCAGCAGATGGTACTGGTGTAAAGGCAGCTGGTGCATGTCGATCTATTCTAGAGCTTGCCGGTATAAGTAACGTGTTGACTAAATCTCTCAGAGGTAATAATCCACACAATATTGTAAAGGCTACATTTGCAGGTCTTGACAAGCTTCGTTCTGCAGAGCAGGTTGCGAAGGCTAGAGGTAAAGACGTTAAAGATATCAGGTTAAAGTAACAGAGGTTAAAATGAGCGGTAAACTTAAAGTAAAATTGAAGAAAAGTGTTATATCTTGTACTGAAAAGCAAAAAGCCTGCGTTAGAGGGCTGGGCTTAAGAAAGATTGGCTCCGTCAGTGAGCTGGAGAATACTCCTTCAGTTCGAGGCATGGTAAAAAAGATTATACATTTATTAGAAGTTGTTGAAGGATAAAAACATGTTAAATTTAAATAACTTATCTTCTCCGAAAGGTGCAAATAAATCAACGAAAAGAATTGGTCGTGGTCAGGGGTCAGGTTACGGTACGCAAGCTGGTAAAGGTCACAAGGGGCAAAAGGCTAGGTCTGGCGGTGGAGTTCGTACTGGCTTTGAAGGTGGTAGCATGCCTTTATATATGAGATTGCCTAAAAGGGGCTTTAGTAACGCCCCGTTCAAGAAGAATTTTGCAATTCTTTCTCTTGATCAGCTCGAAAGTAACTTCAATGGTGATGTTGTTAATCGAGATTCGTTAATTGAATCAGGCTTACTAAAGGGTATTAATAAAAGACTCCCTATTAAAATTTTAAATGGCGAAACGTTTTCAAAAAAGTTAACATTTGTAGGAATTGAAAAATTTTCTAGCTCTGCTGCTAAAAAAGTTGCTGAAGCTGGTTGTACAGTTAACTAAAACAAGGATTTGTTATGTCATTAACTCAAGGAAAGCTCGACGAGCTAAAGAGTAAAATATTTTGGACATTCGTGTTGCTTGTCGTATACAGGCTAGCCGCACAGATTCCAGTTCCTGGTGTAAATGCAGTAGCTCTTAAATCTTATTTCTCCGACTCTAGCGGTGGAATTTTTGATTTAATAAATACGTTTAGCGGTGGCGCTTTTAAGAGGTTTAGTGTTCTAGCTCTAGGAATTATGCCTTACATTACCACATCCATCATTTTTAGCCTTTTGGGTGAAGTTGTACCACAGATCCAAGAAATGCAAGAGGATCAGGACGGTAATAAAAAAATCCAAAAGCTTACTCGTTATTTTACAGTGCTATTATGTTGCTTTCAGGGTTATGGTATGGCTGCTGTTTTTGAGGGATTCAAGAGTCCAATAGGTGTTCCAGTTATTTCAGAGCCTGGAATCCTGTTTAGAGTAGTTACGATGATCACTCTTGCCGCAGGTACAATGTTTTTACTGTGGCTTGGAGAGCGGATTACCGAGTACGGCCTTGAAAATGGTGTTAGTTTGATTATTTTTACGGGTATTGCAGTTGAGTTGCCTACGGAAGTTGTGCAAAAGCTTACATTATACCGTAACGGAGAGCTTCCTGGTATCACTCTCTTGATTACTTTTTTTGTAATCTTGTTAACATTTTATATAGTCAGTTTTATTGAGAGATCATTTAGGGGTGTTCCTGTTCAATATGCTAAAAAAGTGGTTAATAATCGAGTGTTTGGTGGCACTCAGACATTGCCTCTAAGGGTAGATACTGGTGGTGTTATGCCTCCCATTTTAGCAAGTTCACTTCTGGCAGCTCCTGCTACATTTTCTAGTTTTATTGCTGCTGACTCCTGGTTGAAGCCTTATTTTGATACGTTTCAACAAAGCCTCTATCCAGGTAAAATATTATTTAACGTCGTTTTTTCTCTATTGATTGTTTATATGGCTTATTTTTATGCACCTATTCAGTTTAAAACTAAAAAAGTTAGTGAGATGTTGCAAAAAAATAATGCATTTATACCAGGTATTAGGCCTGGTATAAAAACTAGAGAATATTTAGATTTTGTACTTAATAGGCTCACTTTTTTCGGTGCTTTGTATCTCGTTGTCATTTGTGTGTCTCCAACCATTGTGACTGGTTCCCAGACTCGATTTGGTGGCACTGCAATGTTGATTCTTGTAAGTGTTGCGATGAGAGTGATGATGAATATACAAAGCTTCCTATATTCTGATAAGTATGAAATGAATTATAAATCTAAAGGTAAATACACAGGTTCAAACAAAAGGTTTTAAGTTTTGCATTTAATTTTTATTGGTGCTCCTGGATCGGGAAAGGGTACACAAGCTGACAGACTTAGAAAGAATGATGGTTATTATCATGTCTCTACTGGTGATCTATTGCGCAGTGAAGTTGCAAAGGCATCAAGTCTTGGGTTGCGCATAAAAGAGCTCATTGATAATGGGCAATTGGTTGATGACTCTACAGTTCTTGACCTTTTTTCTTCCAATCTGATGCTAGATAAGCACAAATATATACTAGATGGTTTTCCTCGTACGATTAATCAATGCAATTTACTTGCGGACAAACTTCTTCATGATCAGCCTTTTAAAGCTGTCTATTTTGAGGTAGACGAGGGCAAAATAGTAGAAAGAATTGTTAACAGAAGAGTTGCTCCTAAAAGTGGTAAGATATACAACCTTATATTTGATCCTCCAGAGGTAGATGGGGTTTGTGATATTAGTGGTGAAAAGCTTATCCATAGAGATGATGATAAGGAAGAAGTCGTAAAAAATAGGTTGAAAATCTATAGAGAGAGCATTGCTGAAATATTGGATTTTTATAGTAAGTTGTCGAAACTGCATAGAGTTGATGCAAGTGAGTCGCCTGATTTGGTATATGATCAGATTCAAAAATTATTAAAATAATAGTCGTTATAATTCTTGCATTAGTATAAGCAATTGGCTATAAGGCAGAAGGGTAGATTTAATATTATGGTAAGTGAAACAATTGAAGTTGAAGGGGAAGTTTTAGAGTTACTTCCAAATACAAAGTTTAAAGTGCAATTGCCGAATGGACATAAAATTATCGCACATATTAGCGGTAAAATGAGAATGCATTTTATTAAGATTCTTCCTGGTGACAAGGTGCTGGTGGAAATTAGTAAATATGATTTAGCAAAAGGTAGAATTACATATAGAAGTAAAAAACGTTAATGTAGGAGATGTTATGAAGGTAAGAACTTCAGTAAAAAAAATCTGTAAAGATTGCAAAGTAGTTAAAAGACAAGGTGTTATTAGAATAGTTTGTAAAAAAAACCCACGACATAAGCAAAGACAAGGTTAATTAGGAGATATAGATGGCTAGAGTTTTAGGTGTTGACCTTCCAAGAAACAAAGAAATGAGAATCGCTATTAGATCAATCTATGGTATTGGTGCTAAGTTGGCGGTAGATGTATTGAATCAAAGTGGTATTGCTTTATCAAAAAATAGTAATGAGCTAACTGAAGAAGAAGTTCAAGCTATTCGTGGAGTGCTCGAGTCCGGGTTTTCCGTAGAGGGTGATTTACGACGTGAAGTGGGTCTTAATATTAAGCGATTGAAGGATATGGGCTGCTATAGAGGGCTTAGGCACCGTAGGGGGCTTCCTGTAAGAGGTCAGAGAACTCACACCAATGCTAGAACTAGAAAAGGTAAAGCTGTAGCTATTGCTGGTAAAAAATCTATTAAGCAAATGAAGTAGGATAATAAAAATGGTTAAAAAAGCAGTTAAGAAAAAAATTAAAAAAAATATTTCACATGGTGTTTGTCACATTCAAGCATCTTTTAACAATACAATTGTTACTTTCACTGACCCTCAGGGTAATGCTATCTCATGGGCTAGTGCAGGGCAGTTAGGGTTTAAGGGTTCTAAAAAGTCTACACCTTTTGCTGCTCAGACTGCATCTGCAGAAGCTGCAAAAAAGGCTGCAGAGCATGGCCTTACATCTTGTGATGTAAGAGTAAAGGGTCCTGGAGCAGGAAGAGAAAACGCTATCCGTGCGCTAGTTGGTGTAGGTATTAGGATCACTTCAGTTGCTGATTTTAGTCCAATTCCTCACAATGGTTGTCGTGCTCCTAAGCGAAGAAGAGTTTAATAAAAAGGTAGGTTGTTATGTCTAGATATGTTGGATCTGTTTGTAAGTTATGTAGAAGAGAAGGTGAGAAACTTTTTTTAAAAGGATTAAGATGCTACTCTGATAAATGTTCTATTGAAAGACGTCCTTACCCACCAGGTGTTCATGGGCAAAGAAGAAGCAAGATTTCTGACTTTGGTGTTCAGCTTCGGGAAAAACAAAAATTGAAAAGGATTTATGGTATTCAAGAGAAACCTATGAGAAACCTTTTTGATAGTGCAACTAGAATGAGAGGTGTTACTGGTGAGAATCTTCTTAGTTTACTTGAGAGGAGACTAGATAACATTGTTTATAGAATTGGATTTGCTGCTTCAAGAAAGGAAGCTCGTCAAATGGTTAAGCATTATCACTTTTCTGTAAACGGTAAGAAAGCTAACGTACCTTCTATGACTCTAAAAGTCGGTGATGTTGTAGAGCTGAGAAATGGTAGTCAGTCAATCGTTAAAATTACTTCAGGTTTAGAGACTTATTCGATGAGGGAAGTTCCTGCTTGGTTGAGTGTGGATAAAACTAAATTCAGTTGTGAAATTAAAGATCTTCCAAAGCGTGAAGATATTACTGCTCAACTAGAAGAAAGACTAGTTGTAGAACTTTATAGTAAATAATAAGGAGTATATCGCATGGAAAGCTTTGTTGCTAAAAACTGGACAAATATGATTAGGCCTGTTGCACTTGAGGTTGACTCTGATAGTTTGTCTGGAAACTATGGTAAATTTGTTGCTAGACCTCTCGAGAGAGGGTACGGCCAAACATTAGGCAACTCACTTCGTAGAGTACTTCTTAGTTCGTTGCAAGGTGCTGGTATCGTTGCTATTAAAATCGATGGCGTCGACCATGAATTTGGAACCATTAATAATGTTAAGGAAGAGGTAAGTGAAATTATTCTCAATCTTAAGGAAGTTCGATTCAAATTGGATAACACAGAAGAGTTAACAGTGCGTCTTGAGAAAAACTCTGAAGGATCCGTTACTGCTGCAGATATTTCTGAAGTTTCTGGTTGTAAAGTATTAAATCCTGACCATGTTATTGCTAATATTTCTAGTGGTGGCAGTCTTGTTATTGATTTACTCATTGGTCGTGGTAAGGGTTATGTTACTGCGATTGATAATAAAGAAAACTATGAACTTCCAGTAGGGTGGATTTTTCTTGATACATTGTTTTCTCCTGTTCATAGAGTTAACTATAGCGTTACGAATAGTCGTGTGGGTAAAAGAACTGACTTTGATCGTCTTACCCTTGAGGTTTGGACTGACTCTGGAGTTGATCCTACTGATGCAGTAGCATATAGCTCAAAAATTCTTCGTGATCAGCTTTCTGTGTTCTTGAATTTTGAGGATAAAGAGGAAATTACTAGAATTGAGTCTAAGCCTGTTCAAGCTGCTACGCCTACTAACAATGCACTGTTAAAGCCTGTTAGTGAATTGGAGCTATCTGTAAGGTCTGCAAACTGTTTGCAAAACGCAAATATTAAATATATTTATGAACTTGTGTCTAAAACTGAAGGCGAAATGCTTAGAACCAAAAACTTTGGTAGAAAATCTTTAAATGAAATTAAAGAATTGCTTACTAATATGGGTCTTGGTCTGGGAATGAAAGTTGACAGTATTATGAAAGAAGTTCAAGAAGCACAAAATGGCGCTGAAGGTTAATTAATAGGAGTTATATATGCGGCACGGTAAAATTAAATATAGTATTGGATCTAGTCCTTCTCATCGTAAATCATTGTTAAGAAATTTGGCTATCGAAGTTATTGATCATGGTCGAATTAAGACAACACATACTAAGTGTAAGGCTGTTAAGCCATTTGTTGAAAAGTTAATAACTTTAGCTAAAGAAGATAATGTAGCTAATCGTCGTTTAGCTTTTAAAAAGTTAAATAACAAAGATGCTGTTAAGACTCTTTTTGAAGTTGCTACTAACTATAAAGATAGAAATGGTGGCTACACAAGGATTTTGAGACTTGCTGAGCCTAGAGTTGGTGACGGTTCTGATATGAGTTTTATTGGACTAGTATAGTTTTTATTTTATATGTTTTATGCTAAACCCCTAACTAACGTTAGGGGTTTTTTTTATGGTTTTAAATAAATATTCTCGTACTGCAATTACTTTAATTCTTGCTTGTAGTTTTATCTCCTTGGCTATTTTTTTTAGAAATAATATCAATTTGAAATATAATTCCCTTGATGAGTATGTGTTAAAAAAATTCCCTGTTAATACCAAACTAGAGTTACTCGACAAAAATAGAGACTTTAAGTTCCTTAAAAGTGGTGAGGGTTTGTTAGTTGTTCACTTTTGGGCCACGTGGTGTGGCCCTTGCGAAGCCGAGTTGCCAGATTTTGTAGAATTTTCTAAAAAATTTCAAAATATTAATTTTCTCATTATTGCTGCTAAAGATGATCTTAAAAAAGTGAAAAAGTTTCTGATAAAACTTGGCCCTGTTGGTTCCAATGTTTATTACGCTTCGGATGAAGATGGAGGTGCGATGAAAGAATTTGGTACCTTAAGACTTCCAGAAACATATTTATTTGACAAAAATTTGGATATTGTCAAAAAATTTGTAGGCCCTCAAGACTGGCTAAATGAATATTTTTATAATAATTTCAATTATTTATCTTCTCAGTAAATTATTTGTTCGCTTTTTTCTACTAATTCTTAATTATTTTGATCAGGTTTCCGACAAGTTATACGTAATGGCCGAAAGTTGTGTCCATTTTATATACGCTTTAAGGAGTTATTTATGGTCAATTGGAATGAGATGAGTGAATTACATGTTGTTAGTAAACTAGAATCTATTCTCCAACGATGGTTTAACGTTGAATTATTTTTCTGTGATTTAAATGGTAAAGTACACTCTAAACAATTTCAAAAGGATTACCTTAGTCCCAATCCTTTATTTCAAT
>Ga0181566_10001175_pt1 | contig 21401 bp, 30 predicted proteins | sample 101ome_15_FD_133762 | JGI IMG/M metagenome (GOLD analysis project Ga0181566, IMG submission 133762) | Coastal salt marsh microbial communities from the Groves Creek Marsh, Skidaway Island, Georgia - 101402AT metaG (megahit assembly) | ecosystem: Environmental > Aquatic > Marine > Intertidal...
ATGAGGCTACTAAAATAATGAGAGGTGAGTATCTTGTTTAATTTTCCAAAAATAGACAAAGGAAATATTGGAATAAAACTATCTGGCGGCGCAGACAGTAGTATAATATACTATGCACTTTGTCACGAATATAAGGATGTTGATGTAAATGTTATTCCTGTGACATTAGATACAACATTTAAACCTTGGTATGTTTTGTCAGCAAAAAGAGTAATAGCAAAAGTTGGTGAACTAACAGGAAAATATCCTTTAGAACATATTACAAAAAAGGTTGATCATAGTTTAGAAAATTATACAAAAGGCCAAGAACAAATTGCCAATGAAGCAGTAAAAAAATATAACATACACGAAGATCATTTTTTTAGTGGCCTTACTTACAATCCAGATATTACCGAAATGAGAGTACATTTTAAAGAAATGAGTTTGAAATATGGCTTGAACCTTGGAGAGGTATTAGTCGAATTAAATGAAAGGCCTCGTGCTAGAGATTATAAAGGACAAAAATTAATCAGCGTTCAGCCATTAAAAGATAAACTAGATACAGCTGCTGCTTACAAGTATTATGATGTAGTTGACTCACTTTATCCTATTACATATAGTTGTGAAAGTGATTATAAAATTAGATTAAACGATCTGAAACATTGTGGCAAATGTTTTTTTTGTTTAGAACGTTGGTATGCATTTGGGAGAATAATATGAGCGGATGTGGAGATAGAGTGCCAGGTTGGATTGATATAAGAGAAATGGAATTTGTCTTAGAACAGATGGAAAGTTTTGGACCAACAGGAAAAATATTAGAAGTTGGTAGTGCTACAGGCAGACTTTTTGATTTTTTGTATGAAAACAAACCAGATTGGGAATACACTGCTGTAGACCCATGGGAAAAGGATGGCACTAGATTGCAGATAGATTGGTCAGGACCATATGAAGAAAGCAATCTCGGTGAAGTGATAACTAAAGAATTATTTGTAAAAAATTGTCCTTTCGCTAAACCTTTTCAAACATATTTTGAAGATTTTACTACAGACGAAAAATATGATGTAATAAGTATCGGTTGTGCAGGTGATAATATAGATTGGCAAGTTATATATAGCAAAGCAAAAGAGTTATTACAACCTAACGGAACTATCGTTGCAAGAGATATAGATCATCCCAAATACAAACAAAAAGTAAATCAAGCAATAAAAAGTAATGCATTAAGAATAGGTGAAACTAGATATTCATCGTGTGCTGTAAAGAAATACCCTTTTCTTCCCTGGGGAACACACAAAACAGAAATTGATCTTTCATATCACTTAGAACAAGCAAACAGCATGTTAAATGATACTAGCACTGCTAAACGCAAAGGCAGAAATCAACTTAACAGTTTTGTAAAAATACCTTTCAAAGATAGTAAGACTTTAATGAAATATATGAACGGTAAGTTTAATGAGTATTTTGATTGGCATTTTGAATATTTTCGTTCAGGAGAACCAGCAGCATTACATACAGATTATGAAACATATCCTTGGGATCACTGGGGTGAGAAAATAGATTGTCATACTATTGTTGGTTGCATCATTCCTTTAAAATGGACAAGTGAAAGAACTCCATTCACAATAAATTATGATAGGTGCTCTACTGTTCCTAAAAAATTAGTTTACACAAAAGGAGAAATGCGATACGTAGATAGTGGAGATTGTATTGACTACAAAACAGGTGAGGTAGACAAGCATGTTGCTGAATATAATCCTCATGGTACAGAATATCATAAAATTTATAAAGGTTTAAAAATTCATAGTGTTTATAGATGGGAAATAGGAACTATGATGTTGTTTGACACGGCTCGTTGGCACAGTAGCAGTTGGTTTTTAAAAGATAAAGATGTACCACAACTAGCAAATGAATATAAACAATCAATAATAGGATTTGGATCAGTAGATGTTCTGCGCAATTAATCACACCAGAAGAGAAGATTTCTCAGTTGTCTGGGATCTAGGCAGACGCTGTACATATGCATGTTCATATTGCGGACCGCATCATAGCAACAAGACAAGTCCTTTGATTGATATTAATTCGATGAAACATACACTAGACGGAGTAGTTGAATATGCACAATTACTAGATCAATACAGGAATGAACCTAGAGTGATTGACATTGCCTACACTGGAGGTGAGCCTACTGTACATCCTGCATTTTTTGATTTTGTAAAATATGCAAAAGAAACTTATCCATTTGTAAGATCTAATATCACAACCAATGGTTGTTATAACACAAAAAAATGTGAACAAATTATGGAATGTGTCAACAGCACGACAGTTAGTTATCATGCAGAAGCAAGTGACGCTGAGAAAAAACTTGTTTTAGACAACATTAAGTTAATGCACAAGCGTGGATACAGATTTAGAGTGAATTTAATGTTTCACAAAGACTATTTTGACGAATGTAAAGATTTAGCAGATTGGTTTGAAAGTAAAGAAATAAAATACACAGCAAGACCGATTGGGGATAGTAATGTAAAAAAAGACCTAGAAGACGGAACTGCACATGCCTATACTAAAGAACAATTAGATTATTTTAAAAATCAGTGGACAAAAAAGAAAGCAAAATCTACAAATACTATGCAGTTGCAAACTAAAACTTCCATAGAAACTATAGGAAGGCCTTGTTGCAATGGTAAATGCTTAAATGTAAAAATAGATGATAAATGGCAAAAAGGTTTTAGAGTGCCCAGTACAAATTTTCAAGGTTGGAACTGTATGATTAATTGGGACTTTCTTTTTATTAATAGTGAACTCGATGGAGTTTGGCATCATCAAACTTGTCAAGTTAATTTAGAAGGACAAGTAGGACCTATTGGCAAAGCAAGTGAATTTGATAAAATAATTTCCAATTTGAGAGAAAAACTTAGAAGCGGCACAATGCCTGTAATCAAATGTCCTAAAACTCACTGTGGTTGCGGTTTGTGTAGTCCTAAAGCACTAGGCGAACAAGATGCTAAGGAAATTTTTATGTCACGAACAAAATACCTAGAACCAAAATTCCAAGAAGTAAAAGATATATCAAATGATAAAACTATTTACAACATGTTAATCAACGGAAAATAATTGACAATAAAGAAAGAATGTGTTAATATAAATTATGAATGAAGACTTAAAATGGAGCAATTATGACTTTTCTCAAATCCCATTTGACGACATTGTCTCTGTGGGTCAACGTACTCTGCTTTATCGCGATATATTTACTGTATCATGGCTACTGGGAAGGTTCTGCAACTACAGATGTTCCTATTGTTGGCCTTACGCAAGAAGCGATCGTAAAGACCACCGTCCTACCGAGCTCTGCTTGCTTACAGTGGATGAAATCAAACGTCAAGCAAGAAACAATGGCTTCAATTCTTTCCACTTCTCCCTGTCAGGAGGAGAACCTACTTTCCATCCTGGATACTTGGACATATTAAAGCATCTAGCAGATGATGTAGCTAACACAAACTACACAAGCATACACATGACTAGTAATTGTAGTCGTCCTATGAAGTGGTTTGAAACTTATGTAGAGTATGCAAAGCCCTTCCATAGAGCAAGTATTACAGCAAGTCTGCACACAGAACATGTAAACACAAAAGAGAAGATGCAGGAGTTTGCAGACAAATTAATCCTGTGTCAAGAACATGATGTACAAATAACAATTAACCAAGTAATGGTTCCAGAATGGTTTGAAAGAGATTGGGAAAATGCACTGTTCTTTCATGAGCAAGGAATAAATGTCACTCTTAAACCGCAGTCCGACCCTACCGCGTCTAGAGTAGTAGATGGCTATACAAAAGAACAATTAAAAAAATTATATAACGGTATGCCGCAAAGGGCTTATACAGAAAGTAAAAGAAAATGGGCCGAGCGTCCTAAACCTGCGTTCCAAATTCCGGCAGGAGTTGATGGTAAACTAGATACAAGTATTACTTGGCATATGCAAGTAGAGCTAAAAGACTCTAAAGGTAAAAAGTGGTATATGGACCAAGCAGAACGCTTTAATGCCTTTAATTTCAACAATTTTGAAGGATGGGCATGCAATGCCGGTTTTAGCGGACTAATAATACGCGAGCCAGACGGTAGCATAAAAAGAAGCTATTCGTGTCATGATGCACCACTTGGCAACATAGAAACAGGTTTCAACCTATTTAAGACACCTAAAAAATGTATAACCAAAAGTTGTGTGTCTAGTGCTGATAGTAAAATTCCAAAGGTGAAAAAATGAAATTATTATGTGATGGATGGTGTGCTGATTATGATATAAAACTTAAAGGCATGCCTGAAGATGAACTACGTGAGATATTCAAAGACATATACAAATATCTTGTGTTAAATTTCCATGATCAAGACTTGGACGAAAAAGAATTATTACGTATAAGTGAAGTAGTAGGATCGGTTCAAAAGCAAGATCCTAAAGACGCCCAAAGGGCGCACGGCGGTAGCGGTGATGTTTGGGCAGGAGAAGGTATACTCCGTGTTGGAGGAGATGCAATTACAGGAAAGCCAAGTTTGTTTAGTCACAAACATGATCTAGACTGGCATGCAAATCAACCTAGCAATCCCAATCGAAAACAATTAATTTGGTTGTATGCTCTTACAGGAACAGAAGGTAGCAGAACTAGTTGGCTCAACAATAGTTGGGCATACGATGACCTACCAAAAGATGTAAAAGTACAATTAGAAGATTTGAAAGTTATTTGTGGATATAAAGCAGGACGTTATAGCGATACACCTTTATTTAAAGATCACTTAGACAGAGACAATCCTGTGAAACTTATACAAAACTTTGGTGAGCACAAAGGTATATTCTTTCCGTTCTATCAAATATTTGAAGTTGTTGGCTTTACAGAAAAAGAAAGCCAAGATCTTATAGAATACCTACAAAATCATATTTTGAACGAAAAATACATGTATCATCACAATTGGAAAAACGGTGATCTAAACATAGCAGAACAAGTTGTGACAATACACAAACGCTGGCATTTTGAACAAATGGCCCAGCGCATACTTTGGAGAGTAGCAAGTGGACACGAAAATTTGCAGTGAAATTACAGCTCTTAGTACAGCGGTACGAACAAACGTACTAGATGAAGTTAAGACCGCTGTAGAGGGCTTAAAATGCGATTTAGACGGTGTTTTACAGTACTCTACAAGCATAGTTGACTGGTTAAAACCGGTAGTAGATTTATCAAAATTTCATGTATATCCTATGAACGGTATTACACAAGGACTAGATTGGTGGTATGATAAAGAGCGTAGAGCAGTGACTTTAGAGCGTGGAGATTACCAATGGATACATCCAAAAGCAGGTACAAAGCGTATTCATTACATAAGCGTGCCTAGTGCTATACACGGAAATTTTGTAGACATTCCTCAAGATACACCTACAGCAGTTGACCTAGCATATGTTGGAAGTACTCAAGTAAAAAGAATAGATATACCAAAAAATACAGAATTTGTGTTTTACAGTTTTAGTAAACCTTTTGGTGTGCGTAATATACGTACAGGTTGGATATTCACACGTACACCAGACGAAAGATTAGATGCTATAACCAATAGTGCCAAGTATTATAATTACTATGCAAACAGTATAGCAGAAGAAATTATGAAAAATTTTGATATTGATTTTGTATGGAATAAATTGAAAGAAAAACAAAAATTAGTATGTGAAACTTATGGTTTTACACCAAGCGACAGTGTGTGGCTTGCTACAACAGAAAATTCTGCTTATGATAAATTCAAGAGAGGAAACGTAAATAGACTATGTCTCGCACCGTGCTATTAGGAACCATCTCAAGTGTTTATCATGATTGGGTACCTTATCCTGTAGGGTGCCTTATTTCACATTGCATGAAGAATCCTAAAATAGCAAAAGACACTGTATTCTTAGAACCTTTGTATAAGAACAAATGGGATAATGCAGACACACATGCAAAATTAAAACAAGCAGATATACTAGGATTAACTTGTTATGTTTGGAATCAAAACGCTAACGATGAAATCGCACAGTTGTTTAAAAAATATAATCCTCAAGGCATAGTCGTATACGGCGGACCTAATGTTCCTGAAGAAAATCTAGATGCATACAAAAGAAACTTTGTTGATCATTATATGACAGGTCCAGGTGAACTACAATGGGAAAAGTTTTTAGATCCAGACAGCGATAGTGAATATGCTATTCCTACTCCATACACAGATGGAATATTTGATGATTTATTAAGCCGTGAAGATGATATTGCTGTTGCATTTGAAACTAATAGAGGCTGTCCTTACCATTGTGCCTTTTGTGATTGGGGAGGAGTAAGTCGTAGTAAAATTACAAAATTAAAAGATGCCGCAGTCAAAGAAACTATTGAACACGTTTTGAGCTTTGATAAAGTAAAACGTTTGGAAATATTGGATGCAAACTACGGTATATTTCCTAGAGACGTAGACTTTGTACAACACATTGTAGATAACAAAAAGCGTGATGACATGATGCTTACTTTTGCAGGCTTTGCAAAAAATGGATCTCCATACTTACCTGAAATTATGAATCTTACTATGGATAACTTTAATGATAAAATGCGTAATGTAAAAATCAGTCTACAAACACTTTCTCCAGATGTACTTGATACAATACAACGTAAGAATATTAGCACAGATAAATTACTACGCATAATGGATCAACTTAGAGATATAAAAGTTAATTCAGAACTTATTATAGGATTACCTGGTGAAACAGCAGATAGCTGGGCTGATACATTATTTAAACATCCAGAGCTAGGCATAGACTTTGCTAGAAGTTATCCTTTGTACGTATTGCCTAATACACCAATGGCTACAGAAGAATATAGAGAAAAGCATAGCATCAAAACAAAAACAATAACTTTACCTAACAAAGAAACGTTTGAAATGATTTATCAGTGTAATAGTTATGATTTAAATGAAATTACTAAAATATATTTACATTGGTGGTATTTTAACACATTTTATAATTTTGGTATAGACAAGACTATTACAAAAGATACAATGAAAGATTTTTTTGAAAATTTAAATGATATGCCATTTATAAGTTGTTGTGTAGAAGAAATAAAACTTGCATTAGGTAGAATATTTAAACCAGAAGACAAAATGTTTTTAGAAGGATACGATTTAAGATACCTACACAAAAATTTAGGTAGAGGTAAAGAGCTTATGTATTTTAAGGATAATATAGATACAGTACGTAAAGAATTGCAAATGCCTGACTTAGTAATAGGAAACAAAGATGTAGAACTTATGAGTCCGTTTGCATATATCAAAGGAACAACAGATGAATAAAGATGTCATATTTACTCCGCTTGCAATCCCACCTATACCAAACAAGCAAAAAATATTAGATAGATTCAATGCGCCTGATTTTTATATTTGGTGGGACGAAGAAACTTTGTTAGGCGAAAAAGAAAATAATAATCCTTTAGGAAATCCGCAACAATGGACAGACAATGCAAAAGAAAACTATCCTGAACTTATAGATTGGATTGAAACATATATTCCGTGTGATGACTTTTACTATATTCGCATAGCACGAGCAAAGCATGAGATTCCTCCACATATAGACGGTAATGCAGTAGAACCTACACACGAACATCATCTTGCTATTATGCCTGAAACACTAGAATATAATATGGCGCACGAACCAATTGGATATCGATTTGTTGTCGCAGGCAGTAAAGATAAAATGTATATGTGTAAAGAATATGACTACACAAAAGATATGACTTGGCAACAAAAACATAGATGTATTGTGCCAGACGAAACTGATGCGTTTCTGATACGCAATCAGGATCAAGCACATGGTGTAGAAGCAGACACAGAAGATAGACTTATAGGTTTTATACTTGGAAAAGTAAATCCCAAGAAGCATTGGGATCTAGTAGAAAGAAGCGTAAGTAAGTATAGCGATAAAGTAATAAGGAAACAAGATGTATTCAATGCATGATGGTGCAAATATAAGTGTTCACCAAGAAGTAGCCAAACAACTACAACCTAAAACCTGTGTAGAAATAGGCACTTACTATGGAGGCATTACATACAAGTTAAGTAAAATGTTGCCCAACAGTCATTTCTTTGCTGTACAAAGTTATCATGATCATAAACTTAATCACATGCCAGATACTGATAGAGGAGAATATAGTATTGGACAAGCAAAAGTAGATAAGAGTCAAGGATTAGATAAAAATTTAAAAGATCAAGATTGGAAGCGTAGTGTCAAGAGACACTTTCCAGAAGAATATCATGACTATTTTGATTTTAATTTGTTAGCCAAAACATTCCAAGACTGTGACAACGTAAGTATAATTTTAGACACATCACCTTTTAATTATGATTGGAAGATCGGTTTTGATCTAGCAATTTTTGATGTATCCCCTTTGCTAGAAGAAAACATTAAACAATTTAATTATTGGTGCAAGTATGGCAATCATCATGCTAATATTCTAATGGGCGCATATAATCATCAACAAGAATTTTATGATTTTGTAGACAAAAGATATAAAGCAGAAAAAATAGGAAATGATTATGTTCTCGTGTGCATATGAGCTAAACATAGATATCTCTCAAGTACGAGAAGAATTACTATATCTTAACAATCCTAAATATAAATATGCTGGTTATGACGACATGTGCTTTTATGTTTCTGATGAAACAGTTAGGCAACAGAGTTGTGATGCTATTATAAAATTCAAGAATATATTCAATGATGGATTTGTTGATGGTATACGTTTTCTCAATATGTATCCAGGACAAAAATATTTGCCACACGTAGATTCAAATGAACAGGCATTCCATAAAGACATACCTATGGATATACAGCATCCAGGTAATGTTAATATATTGTTAAGCAAGCCTGTAGGAGATACTACAGTATGGTTTATAGACCCTGAACTTAGAAAATTATGGCCTTGGGCATTTAGCAACAACGGTGATTTGTTTCCAGACAATGTAAACAAATATATTTCTTCAGATACAATGGGACAAGATAAAACTAAATTACAAGAAGTAGATAGATTTAAATTAACAGATAAGGCAACCTTGTTTAATACATCAGCACATCATACAATTATTAGTGAAGATATTAATGAACCACGTTCTAGTGCATGCTTTATATTTTGGCCTTATAACAGTTGGCAAGGTATAGTTGAAGCAGTACGTGCTAAAGGAATTTTATATGAGCGCATGGAATAAAGAAAAACTTTTTATACATATACCAAAAACGGCAGGAATAAGTATGACTGCTACAATGGGCAAAGTTGATATTAAACCCCATGCACCTATATGCGATCCAGCACTGCCTAAATTACCTAGTTTTACTATAATTAGAAATCCATATGAAAGAGCAGTAAGCTGGTGGAACTATTCAAAACAATATGGTATTAATGTTGGATTTTTAGAATACCTTTACATATATTTTGATAAACCTTGGCCTAATTGGCAAAAACAATTTGAAGAATACACAACCACGACAGCTGATTTCTTTTTAGGAGAATTCAAACCTAGCATACCCATGATAGATTATATCACAGTAAACCATAAAATTGCTGTAGACGAGATATTACGCCTTGAAGACTTGAATATTCAAGAACGCAAGAATGTGTCAAAAAACACGGTAAATATTAGAGAGATATTGACACCGGAAGCTAAATCTGTAATAGAACATTATTACAGAATAGATTTAGAAAGATTTAATTATGCATAAAAAGAACTTACCAAGTATATATAATTTTAAATTAGATATAAATTTAGAAAAATTACAGACTGCAACGACTGAGATTGCAAGCAAATTTGTAGATGTACGCACAGCAAATCCTATGCTTTGCGATAATCATATGGAACTTGTAAAAAGTGTTTATGATAACTTTGAACAGATTAATCTTACTACACCTAGCGAAATTTTACCACACACTACAAGCATTAAAGAAAGATTACAAAGACGAGAAGAACATCTATATAATGTTCCTACAGAAGATTACACAGATAGTTATTTTGAAGACATAATAAAACAATTAAAAGCGCCTGCAAGTAGAATAAGAATTACAAAACTTGCAGAAGGAAAAAATATTCCATTTCACGTTGACTATGATGTAAACTATGCTGTAAGATGTATTGTGCCAATTTTTGGTAGTAAACAAGTTATAAACCTATTTAGACGTGACGGAAAAATAGAAGCATATAATTTAGAAAATGGAAATGCTTATTTCTTAAATATAGGATATCCGCATGCAGTTGTTAACATGAGTGATCAACCAAGAATTGCGTTAATGTTCAGTTTAGATGGTACACAGGATTTAGAAGATGTCACAAAACCTATTTCAGTATAAGATAGAATTATTCAGCTTACCCGAAGTTATTGAATGTAAAGATAAAGAGCTTAAATCTAAGTTAAGAAAAATAACGACTAAAGAAGAAGCTGAAAAAATATTAGAGGAAATAAAAAATGCTAACAGCCTTCACTCCGATTGATGTTGGAACAATAGATTTAGACTATGCAAAACTAGATAAGTGGTATGAAGAAAATACAGAACCAATGTCTAGTACACTTGCTGACGGTAAAGCAAGCAAACTAACAATCATTCCAGTACGTGAATATACAGACGACTTTGAATTTACAGATCCAATTGACTTGTACCATAGAAAATATTTTTATGAACTAAATTGGAAGTGGCGTGACGATTTTATAAAAGAGTTTCCAGAAGTAGATGAATTTTGTAAAAGATTACCCTTCAAAAAAATAACTATAGGTTTCTTATTAGGCAAGCATCAAAAGTTGCTGACACTACACCAAGACAGTAGTGAGTACTATATGGGCAGACACAATCTACCTATAGAAGATTTTGACTCTATATATTTTGAAAGAGAATGGGGACAAACTAGACGCAAAGAACAGCCTATAAGTGAATACAGGATAGTATTACGTCCAGACGAGAAAGAAGGTCCTATGAGCTTTTTTATGAAACCATCTAAAGGTGAAGTTGCTGAATTTGGAGTCGAAACAAAAGATCACTCAAATGTAGATCATGTCACAATGCCAAAAGATGCAAGTGCATTTGGTTTAACACAAAGATGGGTTATGCATGGTAGTGATCCTTGTGATAAAATTCTGCTAACTATAAGTGGCGAATTAGATTTAGAAGCACATGACGAACTAGTGGCTAGAAGTATTTCTAAATATAAAGATTATGTTTTGCAATATGATTTGTAGTTATGATTTAAATTTGCCTATAAGTTGGGGCTACGAAGAATATGTTTTAGAAGTTTTAGAAGACATTAGAGATCCTGAAAGCATATTACCGCCTTACAGCACATTTGAAAAATATCCTGGTATATTTTCACCAGTAGCTGACTACGGACAATGGCTTAGCAAAACATTTAGAATATTTGCATTCCCACCTAACAAGCCAGTAGTCTTACATATTGATTCAAATCAATATAACCAATACCCTGATATGGCAAAAGAAATAGTCGTACCGCAAGTGATAAACATACCTATAAAAATGCAAGGTGTAGACACAACATATTGGTATAAACAAAAGACGCCTGCATATTTAAAACCATGGGAATTTTTTAAGACTGATAGGACAGATATAGAGTTTGAAGAAATACATAGGCACACTATTACAAACAAACCTGTATTGTTTAATACATCAGAATGGCATGCAGTTGAAAATACTACAGACAATGAAAGAATAATGGTAAGTTTTTTCTTTAATCATACTGTCACTTGGAATACTGCTAAAGATATTTTAAAAGACGTTATTTCTTCCAGCGATTTCTAACTTCAGCTGTTATAAATGGCCAACCACTGAGGTTTAGTCTTTCTCCACTACATGGTTCTACCCAATGATCAAATCCTGTACGCATAATTACAAGTCTGTTGCGTTTTGGCAATATACGCATATCTTCTGTACATAGTTCTCCATCAGTTTCGTCTGTAAGATAAAGCATCCACACCCAGTCTCCATAAACTTCTGGATCTTCTTTGTGTTTGCCTATACGACTGCTAGAAGTAAATTTTTTAGCAAACAGTTGCATAGGTTCTAAATCATCAATAGGCAAACTTGCGCCGATATGTTTTCCTATTTCACTTAATAGTTTTTGTCTATGTGGAGAAGTCCTAATATCATTTTTGATCATTTGCCATTCGTAGTCTGTATATTCGCCTACATGTGATCCTGTTTCACTATCTAATTGTAGAAGGTCGCCTTTGCAAAGTTCATCTAGTTTTTCCAGATAATCTTCAGCAAATATTCCATCAACTACTATAACCGTGTTCACGCTCCCAATCCTTCCATGTGGTGTTTGTATCTTCCAACCATTGATTATTATGATTTTTACGTGTGCTTTTCGGACCATTAATACTTGCTACAGCATGTAGTCTTACGCTTTTACACGGTACAACGCAATGAGGTTTAGCAGTGTTTAGTATGAATGCTTCTCCAGGCTTACGAAACACACTGCCGTCACTTGTTTCTATACTACTTGTAATACCTTCTCCGTCATTGTTAAGCACATGATGATATCTAAAACCTGTGTCACCGTCTGTGTGCCATTGGAATTCACATTCATGTTCCATATAACTAAACCAATAATTATTCCTTAAATCTGGGATTGCTTGTTCTAATTCATTCCAATATTTTGCACCTAGTTCTCTAAAGTCATTGTGTACAAAGCAATATATGTTGAGCCATTGATGTTCTTCTATTCTTGCGTTTTCTTTGCGGAGTTTTACATAGTACAGTACACCTGTTTTGTATTTTGTTTCAGAGCAGTAGTTTAACCAATTAGATTCGTCCTTCATATCAAATCCACGTAAGCCGTTATAGATGTCACGCTTGCTCATTAAGTCTTTCGGACGCTGCATGTAAACATTAAGATATGTTTGATCACCGAAACTTAGATCGGGCCATATTTCTTCAGTCATACTGTAAAATAATGTAGTAAGTTCCTTTGTATCACTGATTGGATCACAGTGTACAAAGCCTTCTGTCATCTGGGGGTCAAACATTTTGCTACTTCCTCTATTGGTTCTTCAAAGCATATTTGGAAATTGTATCTTGGATACTCGTTATTGTTTATATAATGTGGTAGTTGTGTATTGAAAAGATAAGGGGTTCTAAATTCAACTATAGGTCCGTCTTCAAAATAACACGGAGCATAATTTCTGTGCCAAAGCAAAGGCACAATTAAAACTGTATTGCGTTTCCATTTAGGATTGTCGGTATGTTTTATGACTTTTGTATATGGCTCTTGATGCACAAAAAATGTATAACTTTTTAAATTAAATCTATTAAAGTAATCTAAATTTAAATCCCAACACAAGTTGCCGTCTCGTTGTCCGCTTATAGTTTCATATGAAATAAAATTTGCTTCGTCTGATTGCACTAATTTTTCTAAAAATTCTACATCTTCTTTGCTTATAAAATCTATAGGAACAAAATAAGGAAGCACTAGTATACCTCTTCTCTAAATTTAGCAAATGAATCTTCTGTGTATTGTATATTCATAATTAACATTATGCTATCTTTACTGTTGGTATTGAATAAGGTATGCCTTTTCATAGTGTTAACATATGTACTCATACCATACTTGAAAGGTATTGCTTCAAATTCTACTCCAGATTTTATCATCATAAAAAAGTTAGGTGGCTGACAATTTTGTATAGGAACAATAATTCTAAACACAGAAGGAGTATCATGAGTACCTCCGTCAAGGTGTGGAGGAAAATGTCCGCCTTGCGGTAGTCTTAAAAAATGGCATCTTGCTAGCCAAGGCTTCCACGGATCAATAAGTTTTTGTACTTCTGGACATTTATGATAGACATCTGTTAGTACATTAAAGTCTGATTCTGTATATGATATTCCTGTTCTTTCCCACAAGTCCCATAAGCTATCTAAATCTGGGCCATCTAGTTCTCCACCTAGACTTGTCACACTAAGTCCGTCTCTCAGTATATGTTGTTTGTGCGGATTAAATTTTTTCCAGTTATCATCAAATTGTTTTAATTGTTTAATTACTTCATCTGCATCGCAAGTAATACGAGGCATTTCACATACATCACCGTATGCTTGTATCTTATGCACTAATTCCCAGCTCATTTACCACCTCCTTTGCTGCTTGAGATACTGAAATTGTTTCTAATAAATTAGGATTTTCTTTTAGTATCCAGTGTCCTTTTGTGAAGCCCCAAGTCAAATATTTTTGTTTGTTATTTTCACTAAACATCTTAAGTGCAAGTTTATTATTCTTCATTGAATAATATTTTTTTGCTACTTTTGCTTCTGTAATTTTACTACCTATATTGATACACTTTATACCTTTACTGTGTGCTAGTAAAGCAATATTAACTTGTGTTGTACTGAACTCTGTATTGTTTATAACTATATCTAATTTATGTTCAAAAATTTTGTGTATATCTTCGGGAAAATGATATCCGTTAGTAGTGCTAAAGCCTAAAACTTCATGTCCTTTTCTCTCGCATTCTGCCTTAATATATTTTCCAAAGCCATTTGTATGTCCCGTTAAGCCAATCGTAAGACCCATTGTAGTCCTCCTTTTGGTATTTCTTCATGAGTTATATTCCAAATATAATTAGATTCATTTTGAAAGTATTCTAGCAGTTTTGGATTTTCTTCTCTACTAACCCATATATTTTTGTATCCTAAATGTAAAGCAAATTTTGTACTTTCGTCTAAGGTTTCTAGACCTCTTTTAAGATCGGCTTTGAATCCTCCAAAATCGTAGTTTCTATCTCGTGTGTGTCTGCTCATAATTCTTATACTACCATTATATTCTGGACGTTCTATTCCTGCACTATAATAAATTAAATTTGGATCATATGCCATTCGTGCAAATTTAGTATGCTCAAATAATGGCCATTTACTATAATTGTCTGCATGTTTGTGTCCTTCTGTTTTTGCAAAAAGGACTTTAACACTGTCGACATGTTTGTCTATAGATTCTAAATACCATTTCATTTTGCGCTAGCCTTATGATGGTCAAGATGATTGCCTTCAAAAGGAGCGACTAGATTTATCCATAATTTGTTAACTGGTCCATTTGCATCATGACCAAATAAATTTAACATTCCAAATCCTAAATAAGAACATACAAATATAAAAATGTTATAAAAAATACTAATAGGACCAAACAACAAATACGTAATAATCAGATGTGAAACATACAATTGGTATCGGTACCTATGAAAAAATATTATACGCGGATTACCAAGTAGGTCCTTTACAAATTTTCTTGGAATGGTGTCTACGTGCCATAAACTAAAAAGTATACGCCACCAAGGCTGATACCTTGCACTATGCGGGTCTTTTGGTGTGTCAGCATAAGCATGATGCATTCTATGTACACCTGCCCAAGCTAATGGTGATCTGCATCCGCATAAAAGTCCACAATACAGCATCACGGTTTCATATAATGCGTTTGCTTTAAATTCTCCATGGCTGAAATATCTATGATAACCTAGAGTTATTCCAGTTGTCACTACAACAAAGTAAAAAACGTAGGCGAGAGGTAATATTAAGTATGTTTCTAGCATACTAGTACTTATCTTAAATTATGCGTATAAAGGAATGTATTTGGTTGCGCCGTTAACAGTGACTTCTAACCAACTGTCAACTGAACCTGTATCACCTGGAGTATTTCCAACTTCACCTGTGAATGCTAGATTTACAATAGTACCATTATTATCAACAACCATTGTACTGTTATCTGACGCTAAACTTCCTACAAAACTACTTGAAATAGTTCCTGTGATAGTAGCATCACCATCTACTTGTAGTGCATCTGTAGGTTTGGAAAAAACTGTATTACTTGGATTGATACGAACATGTTGACCACCAAAAACTGTTAAATCATCATTAATTGTAATACCTGTTGTACCACTAACTTCTTCTGTTGAAATGTATATGCTATTTCTTCTACCCTGTATAAATCCTTTGCTAACTGACTGTTCTTGAAATATTATTTCTCCTAAAAGAGTGGAATTTATAGCATCATTTGCAGCATAGTTTAATTTTGTACTTGCCGCTTCACTATTTAATCCGTTTACAATAAGGTTAGGAGTGTTAACATTACCAACTAGTTCGCTTGCTACTGCATCTACTAACGGTGAACTATCATCCCCAAAAACACTACCATTCACATCACCATCAACAGAACCTGTATGACTACCTACTGTATCACCTGTAAAAAGTGTACCAGTAAAATTGTTTCCTGTAATATTTTGTGTAGTAGAGTCGATTATAACTGTGCTGTCGTCTGCAAGTACATCTGCACTAATAGCATCAGCAGTAATACTTCCTTGTATATCTGCTTGTACTGCATGTACGTTTAAAAATCTTTTTGTTGTTGAACCTATACTGTAAGATAGATCTTCATCTGGAATTAAACTACCATCTATTGACCCACCAATAGTAATTACGTCTCCACCTGCTCCATCACCTAAGTTGATATTCCCGGTTGCAGTAATTGTACCTGTAATGTTGATATTACCTGTGCCAATAATGTTATTGCTGTTTAGATCTAAATTCCCGCCTAGTTGTGGCGTTGTATCTTGAACAACTGAAGTTGTTCCGGTGACTATAGTACCGCCTGCTGTACCACCATCACCAACATATACTTTTTTAGTGTCTGTTGTGTATATCAGCTCGCCAGATTCAGGCGTAATCGTAAGCCTTTCTGCGTCTGTACCTCTTCTAATTTTTAGGGCCATGTTTATTAACTCCTGGAATATCTATATGTATTTATACAAATTCCGATCAATAGCTACTTTCTTCTTTTCATAAAATGCCTAGTTCTCCCTTGTATATCTGCTTTTACTTTAGCTGTATCTAGTCTAAAATCCACGTTTTCAATGCTTTCTTCATAGGTTTTAAACAGGTCTTCTAGGGCTGCTTCTATGTTTGTAGTTTTTTGTTTTTGTCTTGTTTTAGCAACGTCAATGTCCCACACTTTTCCGTCTTTAAATATAACACGTACTGAGTGCAGGTATTTGACTGGGACTACAGAAATATCCACATCTTTGAATACTTCTGGCCAATGTTCTATTACGTCTTTAGGAAGTGACTTTCTTTTAGGCACTTTCTTTCACAGACTTCTTCTTGGTCGGAACAAGTTCTTCGGCTTGTTCTCTCAATGCTTTAGCTTCCTTAAAAAGTCTATCAGCCTGTGATCTATAGCTTGCAGCTAAATCTTCATCTGACATAACACCATCAGTTGTTGCAGTAGTAGGTGCTGTTTCTGTAGTAGCAGTAGGTACTTCTCCTGCTGTAGCTATTGTTTCTGCTTGAGATTTCATTGCTAAATCTTCAACAGCAACTCCTTTTTGTTCTGCAATAAGTTTATTCAACTCATCAAGCATAATGCTTGTGTTGCGATCTGGCGTCATTTCAATTTCACTAGTTGCTAGTTTAGTCATTTTACCTGTGGTGTGAAAACCAGCTAACATAATTCTACCATCTGGTAAACGTGTTCTTGCCATAGCAGTTGCAAACTCTTCTTCTTGTTGTCCTGCATCTGATTCAACTAATTTAATTAATGCATCGTGATCTGCTGCATCTAAATTTTCAGTTGGAACAACCAAACAGTTTTCAGGTTCACCTGGTACTGTTCTATATGCAACAATACATTTTCTTTTATTTGCTTTAACTCTTCCTACATGTTTTAGAGCCATTATTTGCCTCCTTCAGGATCTTTTTTCTGTTCCTGTGCTTGTTGTTGCGATGCTACTGCCGCCAAAAATGATTCTAACTTAGAGTAAGTTTGACCTACTACAGTCATTTCATTTGGCTTAAATGCGCCTCTTTGGCTAGCAACATCAATAATTTGTTTTAAATTACCCAAGTCTTGAACAGTAAGTTCAACACCAGAGCCTTGTGCGTCAGCAGTTTGCGCAGGTGCTGTCGCTTTTTTATTGTCTTCAGTCATAGTTAATTAACTCCTTATACTATTAATTATTTGAAATTATTTACTTGTACTTTAAAAGTGGACAAGCCAAAGTGAAATAGGATAGCTCTTTTGGCTCTTCAAATCCTACTTTTAATGCATTATTAACAGTGTTATCACTGTCTATGTTTACAGTTTTACCAACATAAAATCTGCCTTTTAAGTTATCATATATCCAACGATTTATACTATCCTCTAGGTTATACCTTATAGGTATTATGATATATTCAAAATAAGGTGCAGGAATTTTCGATTTTCTGCAATCAAAAAAGTTAAGAGGATTAGGATTTTTAAGCAGCGTTTTTGTCATAGTGTGCAGTCATTCCAAACGGTGCTTGAAGATTTTTGTCCCTGTTAGAATGAATAATAAAGACTGTGTCGCAATAGTCTTCATCACCCCAACTACTCCAAGGATACCCATCTGTAAACATGATAAACTTTTTAGGCTGAATATCGTGTTCTTTCATATAAGTCCAGTTTACATCGAAGTCAGTACCTCCGCCGCCTAAAACCTGATATGTAGAAAGGTCTTCGCCTTGATCTGCGGAAAAATCTGCCTCGTTATATACTTGTGTATCAAAACACCAAATTTTAATTTTATAGTCTTTGTATTCGTCCATAATACCTTTAACTTCACTTAAGAAATCTTTTGCTTGATTGTCACCAATTGAACCACTCATATCAATTGCAACACATAGATCAATTGTTTCTTCAAAATTCATGCCTGGTAGAATAGCACCAGTATGCCATGCTTTACGTGATGGACGGCTAAACGTGTAGTCATTGCGGATAGTAGATTGAATTTGCTGACGTAGAATTTCACGCCAGTTCATTTTAGGTTCTGTTAATTCTTGAATAATTCTTTTAATTTCACCTGGAATGTTTCCAGCACCGGCAGCTTGTGCGGCACTCATCATACCTTCTTTGATTTCTTCTTTGATTTTTCTTAGTTCTTCTTTGGAATATTTAGGAGGTCCGTTTTTTCTTTTTTTGTTTTTGCTTTTACCGTCTTGGGAATCGCCTTCCCAATCTAAATGTTCATCCAGCAGTTCACCTAATTGCTCTACAAATTCTTTGCCTTTTTCTTCTGCTTGTTTAAAAAGTTCATCATAAACTTCTTCTGATGTCCAGCCGTCATATTTAAAATCTTGGAAAATATCAATAAGAGTAGGTTTACTTCCAATGTTTTCTCTTACAAGTAAATTGTTTACAAGATAATCACATGAAATATTATAAAGCATAGGATTTCTGTCTTCACGTCTTGTCAAATGATCAAATACGCAGTGTAAGATTTCGTGTGCAATTACAAATTCAATTTCTTTATTAGAAAGTGCATTAAAAAATTGTGTGTTGAAATACAAATGACGACCATCTGTGGCTGCAGTAGGACACCAGTCATCACATGCTTCTATTTTTAGACGTGTTGCCATATTTCCAAAAAACGGATGTCTAAGGAGTAAGCCAACACGAGCTACAATAACTTTGTCAAGCACTTCTTTGCGCATTTCAATAAGATCTGCTGGTGAAATGTTAGGATCTGGTGTAAAGCCTTTTGTTTCAATTGTCATGCCATGTTCTCCTTAGTTGTATATATTATATTTAATAAAAGACATTTTGTCAACTAAAATGGACGGTTTTTTTGAGGAGACCGTCCAAACTCCCTAGTATTATGCCTGTTGTGCTTTGGTAATATACTTGCCAAAACGATCATGAAACTCATCAAAGCATTCAACTTCGTCTGGATCAATTGGCAGGGCATACTGAGTGAGGGCTAGTTTGATACCCATTACAACCAATTCAGTTTCAAAGTTATCCATCATAAAACGCAAGAACTTGTCGACTTTGTCGTCAAATTTCTTATCGCCTTTATCGGACGCTTCTTTAAGCTCATAGCAGAGCGAGACCGTTAAGGAATACATGGCACTGATTTCTTTGGTCTTTAGCTCTTTAACCTTACCTGACAAAATGTCAGTTGGGTTAGGCATTTGAGCCGCTACCTTACGGTGAGCGACAAACTTGATTGCAAGGCCTTCGCCTACAGCACCTGACACAAGATCAGTTGTTGTTTCTTCATCAAGCTCATCTTCGAGCAGTTCACTTACAAACGACCAACTACGTGGTGTTGCAAAAGATCTGCTTGGAGATTTTGGATCAAAATCGTAAAGGTCTTTTTTAGCAAAAGTAAGATAACCTACAACATCTTTGTGTACATTGTTATCTACAGCCCACTGGAACCAGTCATCAAAATCGACTGCAAGTTCTAAGTGAACGAAACGATTTGCTAAGGGTGCTGGCATACGATAAGTGACACCTTTGTCAGCTTCTCTATTACCAGCCGCTACAATATAAACATTATCTGGAAGTTCATATGTGCCTACCTTACGGTTGAGAATAAGTTGATATGCGGCTGCCTGTACTGCTGGTGCCGCTGAATTCATTTCATCTAAGAAAAGAATAATTGCTTTGTGTTTTTTAGCAAATTCTTTGCTAGGCAATTCTACTGGAGGTGCCCACTTCATCGTATTATCATTTGCGGCATAATACGGAATGCCTTTAATGTCTGTTGGTTCCCAAAGTGATAGACGAACGTCTATAACTAAAGCATCCATATATTCACCAATTTGATGAACAATGTCTGATTTACCAATACCTGGAGGCCCCCAAATAAAAATTGGACGTTGTTTTTTAATTGCATGTTGAATGCGTGTTTTAGCCTTGTTAGGACTAATTGTACGTACTGCGACGTTTTCCATGTTGTACTCCTTGTTTTCAGTGCCTTATTATGTATATAATATAGCACCTTTATGTGTAAGAGTCAACCTTTATTTTTCCAAAACTTGAATAAATTTTTGTTCTCGATCAAGGAATTTGTAGTCAATTTTAGTAGGAATCATTGTTTCTATGTGTTCGAACACGGTCTTAGGGGTAAAATCACTGCAACTATACACATCTAATTGTACAAGAGCTGGTTGTGTTTCGTCCCAAATATGCATTGCTATATGACTTGTTTCTATTATTGCAAAAGCAGTTATACCTCTATTTCCCTTCATTTTGCAATAACTTGCAGTTGGTCCGTACATAGGTTTCATTTTAATTTTTTTTATTAGAGAGCGTAAAAACTTGATGGCTTTGTTCTTGTTGACTAAGGGCTTGTCAACTTCTGCCCTAACTACTAAATGTTTATGAGCTAACATATGAGATTATTTAGTAATAATAGTATATTATTTCTGTCTATTCATGGCTTTAATTAAGCCATATTTTCTTACATCTCCTGAGAATAAGTGTAATTCCATTGCTTTTTTCTCATTTGTGACTACAATTCCGCTCCGATCAAGATAGTAAGGACAGTCAATAAATTGATCCATCCAAATAACTACATTAGTAGTAAATTCAAATTCTGCAGGATAAGGTACTTG
>Ga0181566_10001177_pt1 | contig 21396 bp, 18 predicted proteins | sample 101ome_15_FD_133762 | JGI IMG/M metagenome (GOLD analysis project Ga0181566, IMG submission 133762) | Coastal salt marsh microbial communities from the Groves Creek Marsh, Skidaway Island, Georgia - 101402AT metaG (megahit assembly) | ecosystem: Environmental > Aquatic > Marine > Intertidal...
ACACCTCATATGCCATGGGATATTTTGTTCTGCAGAATCGCGATTCAGTTTGGCATCAAGTTGTATTCGGTTAACAGGGTTGTGCCTGGCTATTCTGTTATATGGGATGGATTGGGTGAAACGGCGGTAAAGTACCAAGGAGATACCCTGAGTGAATCAGCAGCAAATGAGTTACATGATACGATAATTAATCATAACTCAACAAATCGTACGTATGTAAAAACTTTCATACCCCAGGAAGATAATAAAAACATAGTTAAAAAGATATTGCTGAAACTCTTTCCATTCCTTCGGTTTATATCGCGCTTAAGGTTTCTCATGCTGGAACCAATTCCACTTAAAAGCTACCCCGCCACTTTAGATACTAAACCGTGTACAAACTTTGCAGGTGAGGAGAGAGTTAGTAGATTACGCTATGTTAGAACCTGGTTATCGTATGACAAGGAACGCCTAAAGCGTAAAATTTTTCTTGATGATATGGGAAGCAGAACACCTGATTATGATTCTCAATATGTATATTTCGCACTGCACTTTCAGCCCGAGGCTACCACCCTTCCAAAGGGATTGATTTATCGAGAACAAATATTAGCGATTAGACGACTTATAGAGATTATTCCAGATGAGATGACAATATATGTTAAGGAACACCCAAGGCAGCTCATAGCCGACATTCGTAATAAAAATTACCGAAATATTGACTTCTATGAAGAAATAATGAAATTGGACCGGGTGGAACTGGTACATCCAGAGGTGGATTCAGCTGAATTAATTGAGAACTCAACCCTGGTTTCAACTATTACAGGATCGCCTTTGATTGAGGCGTTACCAAAAGGAATACCAGTAATTGCGTTCGGTAACAGTGTTGTCGAGGGATGTAAATCGTTACATAAAATTATTTCGTGCACTAATTCTAATAAATCAGCGGTTGAAAAACTGTTGAGCAAATCAACTGCTGAAGTGAAGGCGGACTTCCTGGAATTTCTGAATTGCCCTGATTGGCATGAGGTATGTGACAACGAAAATAAGTGGAAACAGGTCGGCTGTGATTATAAATACGTAAATAACATGGTGGACTTGGTTATCGGGTTGAGTGATTCAGCTGATTAAACTATGAATGACTCTAATATGAAAAAAACTGAACTAATATATAACCATGTGTCTTTGTGGGATAGGCATCACGCAGAATGCGTTGAAGTGGCGCTTAGGGCTAAAGCTGTAGGGTCGAGAGTGTTGTTCCTTTCGTGCAAAGGTATGCTTTTGGGTTGCCCGGTAAATCCACATAGAAATAAAAATTTGTGCTCGAAATGTGTGAAACAAACTGAGCGGACAGAAAATATTCTCGGGAAATACGGGATCGAAACGTATTCTATTGAGTCTGGACATGAATCGATAGATTTAATTACACCAGATAGCCGTGAAGCACTTCTTGATTTTTTATACGATGGAATGCCAATTGGCAGGACCGTTTTTAATAATGTGTCGACAATTTTAGGTGATGTATTTGTTGATGCCACGAATGAATTTGTGCATGATGTATTGAGGAATGCAATTGCGCTGTTTAATTTTGTTAAACATTTTGTGGAGAAAAATCAGGTCAATAAGGTATCTGTTTGGAACGGCCGGAGGTCATGTGATGGCGCTGTAGTGCTAGCAGCTAAAAGGCTAGGGGTAGAGCATTCTGTATTTATCTCTGGGGCTAAGCTTATGTCGGTAAGCGAAATTGATGGTACTGTGGCCTTCCAAGATTTACCTCATCATAGATCTAAACTAAAAGAGTTGTATGACCGCTTTGAAGAGAAGAATGATTGGGATGTCGTAAAAGACGAGGCTTCAAAGTTTTATAGTATGGCTCGAGGATCTGAAGTTGACGTTTACAAGCCATATGGCATGGGTGTCTTTAGTAAATCGTTCGTTGCCAGCCCGAATGTTTTCGGAGATAGCGGTAAGAAAAAACTAGCCGTATTTGTTGGGACTTATCTTGAGATAGCAGGGGTTGATGGGTTTGATGAAAATTTAAATGTCGAATATGGTAACTTTTACGAAGCAGTAAGGCGAATTTGTACTGATGAAGAAATTCTTGCTAACTGTAAAGTAGTGGTCAGGTGGCATCCCAATATATTAATTAAAGTTCGTGGTAATGAACTATCTAAGCTAAGACATGTTGTAGAAGAAACTTCTAATAATGTAACTCATTTGTTGCCTGATGATCCCTATGATAGTTACAAGCTGCTATCTGATTCAGATGTTGCTATCAGTGTAGGTTCAACCATGGCAGTAGAAGCGGCGTATATAAAGAAAAAGATAATATTTATTGGTAACAATATTTTTGATGAGTTTTCATTTCCTGTTATATCGAAACACCAGCAGCTTGTTTCTCATCTGGTTAGTGGCCTTAATTACGATTTAGAAAGAGCATACAAAGAATCTCTTGTCTATGGGTATTATCGTCTTAATAGGTACAGTTTTCTTATTGAAAGAGTTCGTTATGCTGAAAGAAATAAATATAGATCTACGTATTCTGTAGATAATCATATATTTATTGACAAAAAGGCTGGCTTGTATTTGCTAAGATTAGCCGTCTATCGAGTGGGTCTCACTAACGTAATAAAAACTCTTCTTGGGTATTTTAAGAGTTTAACCACCAGAACTAAAAATATAACTTTGCAATGAAAAGTTTATCTGAATATATGGTAAGTGCTGATGCGACTATGGCGGAGGTTGTCGAGGTTATCGATCGTGGTGCAGCACAAATAGCTTTGGTCGTTGACGAAAACAGGCGCCTCCTTGGAACCGTCACCGATGGCGACTTTCGTCGTGCACTTTTGCGTGGATTATCGATGCAAGCACCGGTCGAACAGTTTATGCATCGTGAATTTCATGCCCTCCCGAAAACAGCTACGGATGAGGATGCACTTAATCTGATGCGACGCAAGTTTATCCATCAGATCCCTGCACTTGATGATGACAGTCGAGTGGTACGTCTATTTCGTCTTGAAGAGCTCATTAAACCTAATGAACGACCCAATACGGTCGTGATCATGGCCGGGGGAAAAGGAGAGCGTCTCAAATCTCTTACGACTAATTGCCCCAAGCCTATGCTTCAGGTAGGTGGCAAGCCAATCCTTGAAATTATTCTCGAGCAATGTATCGAGATAGGCTTTAGGGAGTTCTATTTTTCCGTCAACTACCTCAAGGAGCAGATCAAGGATTATTTTGGGGATGGCACATCCTGGCAGGTCAATATTCAGTACCTGGAAGAGGATAAGCCACTGGGCACGGCAGGCGCGTTGAGCCTGTTGCCATCTATGCCTGAGCATCCCTTGCTGGTCTTGAACGGTGATGTTTTGACCCGTGTCGATTATGGTCACCTGTTGCGCTTCCATGCTGAGCATGAGGCGTCCGCTACCCTTTGTGTGCAGGAGCACATCACGCGGATACCCTACGGTGTTGTCCGAATGGATGATGTCATGGTGCAAGGGATAGAGGAAAAGCCGGTTCTCAGTAACTACGTGAGTGCAGGTATTTATGTTCTGGCTCCGGGCTTGTTGGAATTGATCCCGTCCGAGCAGTCTTTCGACATGCCGCAGCTCATAGAAAAGGCGGTAGAGCAACAATATCGTGTTAGCGCCTTTCCCATCCATGAGTACTGGCTGGATGTGGGGCATCCGGAGTGCCTTGAGCGGGCGTACGGTGAATGGGAATGAATCTCCTGGCATTAATTCCTGCACGCGGTGGATCCAAGGGTGTTCCCCGGAAGAATATAAAATCGTTGCATGGAAAGCCTCTGATTGGCTGGTCAATTGATGCAGCGAAGAAATCTACGTTTGTCGAACGGGTTGTAGTGAGCACAGAGGATGATGAGATTGCCGCTATAGCTAGTGATCTTGGTGCTGATGTACCTTTTATGCGCCCCATGGAATTGGCAGCGGATGATACACCCGGGGTCGTACCAGTACTGCATGCCATCGAGAACCTTCCAGAATTCGATTGGGTGATACTGCTCCAGCCGACGTCACCACTGAGGACGGCTGAAGATATCGACGGTATCGTGCGTTTCTGCATCGAGCATGGTGCCCCTTCCGCAGTTTCAGTCTGTGAAGTAGACAAGCATCCTTATTTGATGTTTCATCGTGATGAGTCAGAACGGCTTCAGCCATTTATCCCCCAAAAGCCAGATATTACGCGCCGACAGGATTTACCGCAGGTTTATGCATTTAACGGGGCACTTTATCTAGCCCGTATAGACTGGTTGAAAGAGCAGCAATCGCTCGTAGGGCAGGAGACATTGGGCTATGTGATGTCTCCGGAGTATTCTACCGACATCGATACACCACTTGACTGGAGTTGGGTCGAATTTCTGATTGAGCAAGGTTATGCCAAATAAAATACTTGTCACCGGAGCAGATGGTTTCATCGGCTCCCATCTAACCGAGACCCTGGTTCGTGCGGGCTACGATGTCAGGGCATTTGTCCTGTACAACTCCTTCAATTCCTGGGGCTGGCTGGATCAGTGCGCCGAGGATGTCCGTGACCAGTTCGAGGTCTTCGCAGGTGATATTCGAGACTCCCATGGTGTACGCACTGCGATGGAAGGATGTGATGCCGTGCTTCACCTGGCGGCACTGATAGCAATTCCGTATTCTTATCATTCTCCAGATACCTATGTGGATACCAACGTGAAGGGGACCCTGAACGTGGTACAGGCTGCCCGCGAACTGGGAGTGAGCAAGGTCATCCATACCTCAACTAGTGAGGTGTACGGCACCGCCCAATATGTCCCCATCACTGAAGTGCACCCGCTTCAGGGGCAGTCGCCATACTCGGCAAGCAAGATCGGCGCTGACCAGATTGCACAGTCGTTCTACCTCTCCTTCGGTACACCCGTTGTTACCCTGCGCCCCTTTAATACCTACGGGCCACGCCAATCGGCCCGTGCGGTAATCCCAACCATCATCACCCAGATAGCCAATGGCCAGCGGCAAATTCGCCTGGGTGCCGTGCACCCCACGAGAGACTTTAACTTTGTAGCTGATACGGTGAGTGGCTTCATCAGGGCGCTTGAGAGCGATAGCGGAATTGGTGAAGTCATCAACGTTGGCAGTAATTTCGAGATTAGCATCGGTGATACAGCGCGCACCATTGCCGAAGTGATGAATACTGAGATCGAGATCCTGACCGACGAACAGCGGATGCGCCCGAAAAAAAGCGAGGTAGAAAGACTCTGGGCGGACAACACCAGGGCGGTGGAATTGCTGGGCTGGGAGCCGGCCTATTCTGGTCTCGAAGGCTTCCGGCGCGGGCTGTCTGAAACGGTGGCCTGGTTGACCGACCCGGCCAATCTCGGTCGGTACGAGGCGGACCGCTATAATCTGTGAGTGCTCTGGCCACCTCAATTGTTGATGCCCTGCATAGTGCCCTGGGGCGAGAGACTGCCTCATTGCATGAGCCGCTTTTCCAGAGCAAAGAGCAGGAGTATGTACAAGATTGCATCGACTCGACTTTCGTTTCATCAGTTGGCAATTACGTGGATCGGTTCGAACAGCAATTGGCAGATTACACCGGCGCCCGCCGAGCGATTGCAGTCGTCAATGGTACTGCGGCGTTACAGATAGCATTGCAATTGGCAGGTGTAGAAAGCGGAGATGAGGTGATTGTTCCGGCCTTGTCCTTTGTGGCGACCGCCAATGCAGTCCGATATATTGGTGCCATTCCACACTTTGCTGATAGTCATGAGGCAACCCTGGGGCTCGATCCTGTTGCCTTGCGCGGATGGCTCGATTCGACGGCTGAGCGGACCACTGATGGTTGTCGTAACCGTCATAGTGGTCGTCGCATCCACGCCCTGGTACCGATGCATACCTTTGGACATCCGTGCGACATGGACGGCCTGATGGCGGTGGCGCATGACTATGGGCTGGTCCTTGTTGAAGATGCTGCCGAATCATTAGGTAGCCGCTATTATGATCGCCATACAGGTACATTTGGTTTGCTAGGCATACTCAGTTTTAACGGTAACAAAATTATTACTACTGGGGGTGGAGGCGCGATACTCACTGACGATCAACAGCTCGCCGATCATGCTAAACACCTGACGACAACAGCCAAGCAACCACATCGCTGGGAATATGTGCATGACGAAATTGGCTACAATTATAGAATGCCCAACCTTAATGCTGCGCTTGGTTGTGCCCAATTGGAACAGTTGCGAGAGTTCCTGGCTTCCAAGCGTCGTCTTTATAACCGCTATTGTGATGCATTCTCTGGCCTAGAACAGGCGTATGTGATGGGCGAACCACCCGGTTGTGAAAGCAATTACTGGCTTCAAGCATTGATCCTTGATGACGAGGTAGCCGAACAGCGTGATAACATCCTGGCTACGACGAATGAGTCAGGCCTGATAACTCGACCGACCTGGATGCTGTTGAACAAACTCAAGCCTTACCGTGAATGTCCAAGTGCTCCTCTCCCGGTTGCGACGTCGCTGGAACGACGGATTATTAATATTCCAAGCAGCGCTGGGCTGGTATGACCTCACTGTTACTCATTGGAGGAGGGGGACATTGTCGATCATGTGTTGAGGTGATCGAGTCCCACAACGACTTTGATATAGCAGGTATCGTCCTTCCTGATGCCAGCAATACTGAGCCGGTTCTGGGTTATCCGGTGGTGGGAACTGATAAGGAATTGGAAAAATTAGTGTCGAAAACGCCCGGCGCACTGGTCGCCGTAGGACATATTCGTAGTCCTGATATTCGTATACGCCTTTTTACAGAACTAAAAAAATTAAATGCTGAGCTGCCGGTTATTATTGCATCGACAGCTTATTGCTCGCGGCATGTGAGTGTTGGTTGCGGGACGATTGTTATGCATGGTGCCCTGATCAATGCAGCAGCCTGTATCGGGGAGAACTGCATCATAAACAGTCAGGCATTGGTCGAGCACGATGTGCACATTGAGTCCCATTGTCATGTTGCTACGGGTGTCCGGATCAACGGCGGTGTACAAATCGGCATGGGGAGCTTTGTCGGAAGTGGCGTGGTTATACGCGAGGGTATCAAAATTGGCCCCAGATCTATCATTGGTGCAGGCCAGGTTGTGATGAGAGATGTTCCAGAAGGTACAGTGCTGAAATGAATAATTCGCTAAATCATACCCTTATTATTGCCGAAGCCGGTGTCAACCACGATGGAAACCTGGACAAGGCAAAACAGCTGATTGATGTAGCGGCCGATGCGGGTGCTGATCTGGTGAAGTTTCAGACCTTCAATGCCCAACGCCTGGTCACAGATTCAGCACCAAAAGCCGACTACCAGGATCGCACCACGGATAAGGCTCAGTCGCAGTATGAAATGCTCCGCCAGCTGGAAATGAGTCCTGAGATGCACGAGGCGCTGATAGCCCATTGCCAGCTGAGGGGAGTGGGATTTTTTTCCTCAGCTTTTGACCTGCAAAGTATTGATTACCTGGCCTCCCTCGGACTCGGTTGTTTTAAAGTGCCATCAGGCGAGATTACCAACCTTCCTTACCTGCGGCGTGTTGGTGCCCAATGCAAGCCAGTGTTCCTGTCTACGGGAATGGCAACCGTAGGCGAGATCGAGGCCGCACTAGACGTGTTGGAAACAGCGGGGACAAGTCGTGGTGATATAACAGTTCTTCATTGTAATACCGAATACCCAACACCAATGCATGATGTAAATTTGCGCGCAATGTGTAGTATTCGTGAAGCTTTTGGTGTGAAGGTAGGCTATTCCGATCACACACCTGGTATTGAAGTACCAATAGCAGCCGTGGCGCTTGGTGCAACAGTCATTGAGAAACACCTGACGCTAGATCGTAACCAGTCAGGCCCTGACCACAAAGCGAGCCTGGAGCCTGGAGAGTTCGCCGACATGGTGCGCGCAATTCGTAATATTGAGCAGGCGATGGGCGACGGTATAAAACGCCCAAGCTTAAGCGAGGCTAAGAATAAATTAATTGCACGCAAGACTCTCGTAGCGGCTAAACCTATTACTGCTGGCGAGTATTTCACGGCGGAGAACGTCACCACCAAGCGTGCTGGCGCTGGAATTTCAGCAATGCGCTTTGATGAGGTCATTGGCCAACCTGCACCACGTTCCTTCCAGCCGGATGAACCGATTACACTGAGTTAAGTTATGAATAATAAAGACCCAAGCAATACGACTACGAAAACCCCTGTATATATTGTTCATTGCATAGATACTGAAGGTCCACTTTACGAACAGATTGAGGTTACTTTTCAGCGTTTAAAAAGTATTTTTGGACTCGAGCTTGAAGCAACCGAGGAGAACCTGGAAAGGCTGCAAAATGGCGAGCTTGATCTTGGTGGTATAGAAAAGGCTGTACAGCAGGTTGTTAGTCCTGATTTGCTAAATTATATGGATACGTGGGATAAAATTGATCATATGCTCGAAGACGCTCAGTCGACTGATTTTCGTAACCAACTGTTCGATAGTGTCGGAAATGGCTGGATTTATAACTGGTTCTGCCTGGATCATGTAGGTTTTACAGAAAATCCTCGTCGTCGTTCTATGGGGTATCATGCTATATACGATCACTATCAGCGGCGTATATCTGGTTCGGATGTAAAAAAAGATGCCGTACATTTTCATTTCCACCCGCATTCTTTCCAGCATAAGGCCCATCATTGTGGCACGCATTGGTGGGCGAATAGCTCATCGCTGTATCAAATATTATGTCGCCGCATCATCGATCGCTTATGGTTTCCGTGTGCCAACAGGCCGGGGTTTCATGTGATTCGCCCTGATAGTCACTGGTTTTTAGAGCAGTTTATTCCTTTTGATTATGCCAGTCAATCAATAACACTATCTGCCGAGGATGAGCAACAAACCGATCTTAATGGAGGGCGTTTTGGAGATTGGCGGCGAGCACCAAAAACATGGCGCCCTTATCATCCCGATCATGATGATTACCAGAGCGAGGGGAATTGTCGAAGGTGGATTGCACGATGCCTTAATATTGGTACAAGACTTCGTTTGCTAACTGAATCTGATATCAGGGATGCTTTCGAAGAAGCAAGAAAGGGTATTCCTGTTGTACTTGCGTTCACCAATCATGATTTTCGCGACCTTCGTATTGATGTGAAATATGTGAGAGAACTACTAGCTAAAGTAAGCCGGGACTACCCGGATATCCCTTTTTTATATAGCGAAGCCACAAGCGCGATGAGAAAGGCTCTGAAACTAAAAGACGAACTACCATGTGATTTTGAATTAAAGTTCGAGAGAACATCAGAACGCACTATCATGAGAGTAAAAACGGATATTCCAACTTTTGGGCCGCAACCATACTTGGCACTCAAGACAAATTCAGGAGAGTATTTTCATGATAATTTCGATATCCAGAAACCTCATCATGAATGGAGCTATACTTTTGATGAGCAAACACTTGTCATGAATGCAATAGAGTCAGTAGGAATAGCAGCTAATAACTCTATAGGTGTTACAACAGTTGTGCGTTGGAATTCTGAGACTAATAGTGTTGATAGCAAAGAATGGAATAGCGTTTCTGAGTCACCAAAGCAAGGAATGCATACATGAACGATAACGATTCAAGAAAACAGTATTGGAACGAAACGTACGTCGAGTATTGGCGTGAGCGTGTTGCTGAGGCAGGTGTAGGCGATAGCGAACTTGTTAGTGGTGATGCTCGTACAAGCTCGGATGATGTGTTGACCAGACTTATAAATGATACCAAATTTTTGGATGGTAATATTCTGGATGTAGGCTGTGGTTGGGGGCGCTTCTTTCAGTTGTACATTGATGAAGGCCTGACAGTCTCTGCGGTTGATATATCGACAGCTATGGTACAAGCGGCGACTGAAGAATGGGGGGAGCAGCCTGGAATTGACAGAATTCAGGAGGCGACAGCTGAAGAACTACCATTTGAATCTGGAATGTTTAACAATTTGATTTGTATTGGTACTTATGATGCGACGTACCAGAACAAAGCAATGAATGAATTTTTGCGTGTGACTAAACCAGGCGGGCAGATATGTTTTTCAGGGAAAAATACAAATTATCACCTGGATGATAAAGCTGCACATGCGGCTGAAGTTGGCGCGCGCAGTAAAGGACATCCTAATTATTTTACGCGTACACATGACCTTATTGCAGACCTGGAGAAGCATGGTCACGAAGTTGTTAAATCTTATTTCTTTGAACGACGTGGTGATCTTTCTGAGATGAATTACCAAGCTACTATGCCAGACTATTTTTACGAATATTTTTTAGTTATTAAACGTGGGCATGACGTTGGAACTATTGATGCGCATTACGATGAGTACTCCGAAGCGTTTGAGTATCACTCAAACCATAAAGATTAAACAGAAAAAATGTGACGTAAGATAAAAATAGTATGCGATCAAATATTCCTGAATTGATTCCTGGTGTTTATAGATCAGGAACTACTTTTACTGTAACAATATTTTGTCAGAATTGACGGTGACGTGTGGTAGGGGAAGTTAATTTTGTACATGTTGTTAATGCAGAAGGACCTCTATTAGAGACTCTGGAGGAGACTTTTGTTAGATTGGAGGAAACTTTCGGGATTAAGTTGGCTCCGAATCGTGAGAATTTATCTAAAATTCAAAACGGTGAATTTGATCTGGGAGAATTGACATCTGTGTTGCAGGAAGCATTCGCTCCAACGCGCATGGATATGTTGGGGTCTTGGGACAAAATTGAATCCGTGTTAGAAGAGATAAACGGGAGTGAATTTCGAGATCGTTACAAAGATTCTTTTGGGCAACCCTGGTTATTGAACTGGTTTTGCGCCGACCATGTTGGTTTTGAAATTAATCCCAGGCATAGAGATCTGGGTTACCACAACATATTTGATAGATATAAAGCGATTGTTGAGCGCACACCGCAAGCCAGGCATGACTCCCTAGAGTGGCATTTTCACCCGGTTTCTATCAAGCGTGAAGCGCATCGATGTGCGACTCGGTGTTTTGGCTCAGATGAGATTTTTCAGGTCCTTTGTAGACGACTAATTGACCGCGAGTTTTTTCCAAGGTGTTTTCATGCTGGCTTTCAGGGGGTAAGGCCTGACTTACACTGGTTTTTAGAGCAATTCATTCCTTTTGATTTTTCTAATTTTTCTAAAGTTGATTATTCTGAGTATGACCGATCACTTGCATTTAAGAATGGAAGAGCGGGTGATTGGCGAGGAGCACCTCATGATTGGTCTATATATAAGCCCGCTCATGACGATCATCGAATAGTTGGAAATTGCCGTCGTTTTATTGGCAGGTGCCTGAAAATAAGAAATAAAATTGGTAACGTCACTCAGTTAGAGGTCGATCGTGCTTTTCAGAGAGCGGCTTCGGGAAAGAACACACTTTTGAGTGTTTTTAGTCATGATTGGAGAGATATTAGGCCTGAAATAGATCATATGTATGACTTACTAAGTATAGGCAATAAGAAATATAGCAATGTAAAATGGAAGCATGTAACTTCTTTACAGGGTTTTAGGAATTGTGCTGATATAGAAAAACCATCTGGTCGGTTAGATCTGCATGTTGAGGTTGTTGCGAATGAAGAAGATGTACCGTTTTTGAGGGTCGAGGCGGTCTCGGGAGAAGTGTTTGGTCCACAACCATTTTTGGCTATTAAGACTAAAAGTGGTAGGTATATTCATGACAATTTCGATTTTGATAATTCTGGACGCGTTTGGTACTTTCCATTTCATGCCGATACGCTCCCGTTAAGCGATGTTAAGTTTATAGGGGTTGCGTCCAATGATTATTTTGGCAATCAATCTCTCAAGGTTTTGAAGGACTTGGCCTATTAGTAAGTACTGGAGGCTGTGCTTCTGGTAATATGATACAAATATTATTACTTCTTAATGTTAGGTATTCGACATGACGTACGGAAAAGATTTTAGGGAGCGGATTACTAAGCCTGAATTGCTCCAATTAATTGGAGTTTATGACGCATTTTCAGGTAGATTGGCTGAAAAATATTTTGAAGGAGTCTTCCTTAGTGGCTTTGGATACGTAGCGAGTGCCCATGCTCTTCAGGACATTGGATTCCTTTCTTGGAGTGATCTGCTTGCTTTTGCTCGATCATTGAGATCGGCGATTCGCGATGAGACGTATTTATTAGTAGACGTCGATGATGGGTTTGGTAACGAAAGTGTGGCTGCGACTGTGATACCGATGCTTGAGCGTTTGGGGGTCGGTGCAGTGATGATAGAAGACCAAAAGCGCCCGAGAAAGTGCGGGCATTTTGAGGGTAAGACTTTGTTGCCGATAGATGAATACCTGGTGAAATTGAAAGCAGTTTTAAAATCCAGAAAAGATCTATTTGTTATCGCTAGGACAGACGCAACAGACATCGAAGAGGGTATTAGAAGAGCAAGAATTTATGAGGAAGCCGAAGCTGATGCGGTTATGGTGGAGGCTGTTAACAGTCTTGACGAGATTAAGCAGTTAACGTCGTCTGTTAGCGTGCCAGTAATGGTGAATCAGCTAGGTGGTGGTAAGTCACCAAGTTTTACTGTTGAAGAACTCGAAAAGGCAGGGGTTTCCCTTGTTATCTATAGTACCCCATGTTTGTTTGCTGCTCAGAAGGGTATCGAAAATTACTTAACTGATATGGTAAAACAAGGACGGTTGCCCGAGGAAGGTGCTGCGACGTTAGCCGATTTCATGGCGGTTCTTGACCAAGACTGATAGGGGGTATCTGTAAATGTTTTTTCATGTAGACCAGTTGGGTTCTATCTATGATTTGAGAGAAAACTTTGGGCTTTCCAGCTTGGAGTTTCAGAAGGTGATTTCTGATAGAAAAGTTTGGCTCCAAGAAATCGGGGTGGGTCCAGGCTCTAGGGCTATGATTATCCACGGAAATAATATTGATTTCTTTGCTGACCTTTTGGCTTTATGGAGTGTAGGTGCCTGCGTAGCGTGCCTAAACCCGAGTGTTACCTCTATCGAAATGACTAATTTACAGAAGTCTTTTCGTCCAGATTATCTCGTTGTGAGATCGCTGCCATCCGATGTTCAGCCCATTGATGATGCTATTGTCATATCGATTAGTACTCAAGACTATTCAAAGGGAGCTGATTTGAGAATCAGGCAGTCGTCTGGTGCGATTGAAGAGGGGGGTTCCATTGATGCTCCTGCCTTGGTTTTATATACATCAGGATCAACTGGCACTCCGAAGGGTGTTGTCCATACATTTCGCAGTTTAAGCGCTAGGATCTCGTTGAATCACTCATACATCCCTAAGACGGAGATGAAGAATTCTTTGAATACCCTACCAACGCACTTTGGTCACGGTTTGATTGGGAATTGTTTGACTCCTCTGTTAGCTGGCTGCAATTTATTTACAGGAATATCGGGAAATAATGCACTTATGCTAAAGCTTTCAGAGATCATAGATAAGTACAGCATTTCATTCTTTAGCTCTGTACCGAGCTTTTGGAAATTGGTTCTCCACACTTCACAACCTCAAAAACAATCTCTACAAAGAATCCATGTTGGTTCAGCGCCATTCAGCCAAAAGCTTTGGCGTGAAGTGATAGCTTGGTCGGGTGTGAAAAATGTTTGGAATATGTATGGACTAACGGAAACGGCAAACTGGGTTGGAGGGGCGTCATCCTTAGATGGTATTCCGGCTGAGGGGAGTGTGGGCTACGCTTGGGGCGGACAGTTTGCGGTTTATGAGCAAAATAGCGGCGAAGTAAGTCTCTCAGGTACAGGTGAACTTCTTGTTAGTACGCCGAGTGTGATGGCGGGTTATTTTGAACAGTCAACGCTCACATCGGATAGTTTTTTGGATGGTTGGTTAAGAACAGGAGATATCGGGGTTATTGAAAATGGAGAGGCTCGACTTGTTGGCAGATCTAAATTTGAAATTAATAAGGGTGGTATAAAGATTAGTCCCGAAGAGCTTGATGGTTTATTTGAGAAACATGCAGCGGTTTCTGAGGCCTGCGCATTCGGTATACCAGATAATTTAGCTGGAGAGAGAATTGGCGTAGCTTTGGTAACATCAAACGAAAATATTTCAGTTTTAGAACTGAGAGATTGGGCCTTAACTCAGTTGGTTGCAGAAAAAGTCCCCGATGATTGGTTTTTTGTTGATGAGATCCCTAAGAACGATAGAGGTAAAATCGATAGGCTCAATATTTACAGTTATGTCAAATCGTAACAGTTAATCAAAACCATTGAATATTGAAATAGAACAATTAGTCATCAAGATATTGCATGACCTTTTCCCGCATGAGTCCGGCGAGCTGTCATCAGAAACAGAGTTTCTAAGTATAGCTGGATTTGACTCTCTTGGTTTTTTGAATTTCTTTCTTGAAATAAAGGGAAAAACTCAACTTAATATAGATATTACTGAGATGTCTGAAATACCCAATATTGGAGCACTATGTCAGTATCTAAAAAATTTACAATAAAAAAATATAAGAGAGAGCTTTATCAGTCATTTAAATCTTTGTCGTTAAAATTCTCGGATTACTACCCGGTAAACTATGTATTTAACAATCTCGAAATATTTGAAGATATATACCGAGGTTCATCAGGGGTTGATTTCGCGTCTAAGTTGATAATCGACGATGCAGGAAGTGTTGTTGGTTTTCGCGGTGCGATTCCAGCTAAAGTGCAAATACCTTTGTCTGGCGGGGAATATGAGATTGTAGAGTCAGTCAGTCTTACTGGTTGGTTACTAGATCCGGATCGAGATGATGTTGCGGGATTAGGGTCTAAGTTAAATCTTTCTTATTTTAGTGAATATGCGGTGGTAACGGGTGTCAGTACAGGTCAGTTTGCGGAAAAGATGTTTGAGGTGGCTGGGGGGTGCAGTGATCCCGGCATGAGACGGTGGGTTATTCCCTTAGAATCGGCAGGCTATCTGGCATTATGTGGTTCTAATCACGAGGCAGTAGATGCGGTATTGCGGTCATGCTCGACAGCTACAGCAACTGACAGTGTAGAGAAACCGAATTTTGAAATAACGGACGTCGAATTAGCAGCTTTATGGGAACGAGTTTCTAGTTTTAGACCGATTTTGGGTACATACAGGGACGCTGCATATTGGAAATGGCGTTATTTAAACTGTTCATATTATGAGTATCTTGTATTTGGTGATCCAGATGATTCTGGTGTAATAATTGGGAGGCTCGACACTGTTGTAGACGAGGGCATGTCCGCAGTAAGTGGGCTGAAAGTCTTTAGGATTATTGAGCTTCTGCCAAATACAAGTGCAGCCTGGAACGGGCTATTAGATGAGTCTTTTGAAGTGTTGCTTCGAGCAACGCTGGCTTGGGCTAGGGGCGCCGGAGCTGTAGCAGCAGATTTCCACATGTCGACTGACTTATTTAATCAGTTACTGACTAATGTTGGTTTTTTGACCCAAAATCATCAATACGGTCCCCCCGAGGCTTCGCTCGCAGGATTATTTAGACCATTTAGGCTGAGGCCTTCCCTTATCAATTTTGCTTGGTCAGTTAATCAAAAATTAATTAGCAAAAAAATGGCCGATCAATTTGAAGTATATTTAGTTAAGTCAGATGGAGCTGGAGACAGGCCAAAGATCTGGCCTGATTATGAGTAAGTAAAATTCTGCGCTGGAAAGCGTATGTTGCACATTTAATTCATATTGTTTGCAAACTCAGGGTAGCTTCGTCAGGTACTATGTTAGAAGGTAGAGATAAAGTTTGTCAGGTCTGATTCAGATAGTTCATGCCATTGATGCTGAAGGTCCTCTATACGAGTCACTTTCGGCAACTTTCGAGCGTTTACGCGAGGTATACGGGGTGAACCTTTTTCCTTCGCGATTGAATCTGGAAAAGTTGCGAAACGGTGAATTTGATTTTGGTGATAAGAGCGAACTAATCAGAGAGGCTGTATCCGAGCGCCGAGTTTCGACATTGGGTGATTGGGGGCAGATTGATGCAATGTTGCAAAAAGTCACAAGTCTCGAATCGCGCATGAGCAATCTAGATTCGTTCGGGAATGGTTGGGTATTTAATTGGTTTTGCACAGATCATGTAGGTTTTGAAGATAATCCTCGCAGACGCGATATGGGGTTTCATAATATTTACGATCGATACTGTGAATTGATTGAATCGCAACCCTACGCAAATGACACGCTGCAGTGGCATTTTCATCCAGTGTCAACATATCGTGAGGCAGACCGTCGGGCAACACATTATTTGCGCAGTGACGAAGTGTTTCAGATTTTAGCGAGAAAGATTCTAGATAGAAGTTTTTTCCCAGCTTGCTTCCGAGCAGGGTTCCAAGCAGAGCGGCCCGATAGTAATTGGTTCCTTGAGCAGTACATACCTTTCGATATCTCGAATATGTCGACCGAAGATACGACAGATATTGATAATTCAATTGATTTTCGCAATGGGCGTTCCGGTAATTGGCGACAAGCCCCCAGCGATTGGAGTGTGTATCACCCTAGTCATGATGACTATCAAATCCCAGGAGGTTGTAGAAGACTTATTGGCCGAGCGTTAAATCTTCGTAATCGAATCGGTAATGTTACTCAGGAAGAGGTAAATATCGGCTTTGAACGTGCAGCCAGGGGCGAGAAAGTTTTGATGGGTATATGTAGTCATGATTGGCGCGATCTAGAACCAGAGTTGCAAGATTTCCATACAATGCTTGCTAATTCAAAAGAGCTTTTTCCTGATGTTCCGGTACAGTATTGCCAGGCTGTAGAAGCATTTCAATCTCATGTGTCTGATTTATATCGATCTGAAGACCCGATTGAGTTAAGTATTAATTTAGTTCCTTCAGACGGAATCGATGCTCCTTTCATTAAGGTAGAGGCAGTGAAAGGGAGGGTATTTGGGCCACAGCCATTCTTGGCGATTAAAACCAAATCGAAACGATATCTTCATGATAATTTCGACTTCCATACGGAACATGGGACGTGGTTCTACCCTTTTTATGGTAGTACATTGCCAATAGACGAGATAGAGAAAATAGGCGTTGCTGCAAATGACTTTATGGGAAGAACTTCTGTTAAAATCCTGGAGCTGTGATAGGTGCTAGCCATTAGAGAAGTGTGGAAGGAATTCGTTTTATCTTTTTTTAAATTGATATGTTTTATTTTTCTTTTTCTTAAAAAGATGAGACCTCATGACCTGTGACCCGGCTCCATCATACTTCACAAACCCGGTTGATTTAGAGTGGAGCATTGTCAATGAAGGATAGGCAAAAACAAAACAACCTGGATGATGCGTTTTACCTTGACCAGGTAAACCCTACACCACCTAAAGAGTATTTCAAATTTATCGCGGATATGGTTGATGATTTATCATGCGAATTGAAGTCATGGCATGACATTGGCTGCGGTTCAGGTGAGTTTGTACATTATTTAAGTTCTAGATTCTCAGGCTTGAATGTGTCAGGTAGTGATGTTTCCCCTGAGATTATCCAGTTGGCTAGAGAAAAATACCCTGATATTCAATTTTCCGTTGAAGATTTTACTGATGTACAGGATTCATCAATTATGGCGGGAAATGATGTCATTTCACTGCTAGGTGTTCATGGTCGATTTAGATATATTGATGATTGGTTACCCCAATTTTCCTCATACATAAAGGATGGGGGGTATGGATTGATATTTGATTTATTTAATCCTGAACCAGTTGATGTGGCCGTATCAGCATCGAAAGCTGATCTACAGGTGACGAAATATGATAATACGTATTTTAACCTGGTATCGACTACCTCTGTTAAAAACAAGCTGGACTCTATGGGTTTCAAAACAAGCTTTCATCGCTTCGAGATGCCATTTGAGCTCGCTAAACAGGATGACCCATTCCGATCGTGGACTATAGACCTGGCAAATGGCAAGCGTATGTTAACGAATGGGCTAGGTCAGATATTCGACCTATATTTGTGTGTGGTTAAAAAATGATTGTAATGTTTCATTATGTTGCCGATGAGTCCAATAGTTCGCCAGATTGTTTTCGTCCAAGATATTATTGTTCAAGGGAAAAGTTGATATCCCTTACTAAAAGACTTCTTCGGCAAAACAAAAAATTCGTAACTTATCGTGAATATTCAGAAATAGTAAGAGATGATCCATCTGCAGAAGACAGTCTGATTTGTTTTACCTTTGATGATGCGACTATTGATCATTTCGCGTTGGTAGCTCCAACGCTTGAAGATCTTGGGGTGACGGCCTCATTCTATTCGATAACTAAAGTTCTAGGCCAGGCAGGCTCAAGTGCCTTACCAATTCATCAATACCAGGTTGCGAGTTCCTTAATTCAGTGTGAGAGAACTTTTGTAGAGAACCTGCTTGGATTGCTCGAGTCTGAATTAGGCACACAAAATATTGACTTATTGAGAAAAAAGTTTTCAGGTTGGGCTGGGCTAGATGACCAGGATGTCTTGCTTGTCAAACGAATACTCGAGTTAGAATTATCAGAATCGCAATCACATCAGTTTGTCCACAGAGCGTTAAACTCTATAAGTAGTTCAATTTCGAGTAAGTTTGAGAGAATTGTTCAGAAATTCTATTGTGATGAACACGAGTTGAAAGAGATGCATAAAGCGGGCTTCGAAGTGGGTAGTCACAGTCACACTCATAGATGGCTCGGACAAATACCGGAAGATGATGCTATGAATGATATTAAGCATTCCATAGATATATTACGTAAGATAGATGTATTGGCTCCAAAATGGACAGTTTGCTACCCTCATGGCAACTGGAGTGTTGGGCTTTTAGAGAAGTTGAATATGAGAAGTGATTGCATAGGTGGGCTTGTTATGGGTGATCTGACTCTAGATCCAGGTCTTGAATATTTAACATCGCGAAGGATCGATATATCTGCTCTGTGAGAGGTTGATACAATGATAGATAAAACACAAGAAACTAGAGATTATTTTGATAAGAATACTGAGTTTTGGAGTTCACTTTTTAATGAAAGTATTTATGGAACTACAACGCAGAGAGTCAGGATTGTTTCAAATAAAATAAACGATTTACTTGATGGTGAATTTTCCAATAAACCAAGAAATGAATTTACCCATTTAGATTTTGGCTGTGGAACTGGGCAGCTGGCAGCTATTTCCGCATCAATGGGTATACAGGTGATCGCAGTTGATATTGCCCCAGGAATGATTGATGCAACTAAATCTGAGGTTGAAAAAGTAAGCGCTGACAACGCCCGGGTATTTCAAGGTGGTATTGATTCACTAGCGGATATTGAGACAAGTTCCATAGATGTGTTTTCTGCGCTAGGGTTGATAGAATATCTAACACTTACGGAACTAGATGTATTCCTTGATAATGTAACAAGAATATTACGCCCTGGTGGTCGGGCATATATTGGCTCCAGAAACAGATTATTTAATATTTTTTCTGAAAATAAGTTTACTGATCTTGAGGTAAGTCTTGGTGAATACGACAAGCTAGCCGCAGAACTTGATAGTGTTTATAAATGGATAGCTGAAGATTCTCTTCTCAAATCACTCAATGATGCTAAAAAGATAGAGAAATTTAAAGATTGGGCGTACCCAGACGAATTACCTCATACATCACCTGTTTCAGTGTCGCAAAGAATTCAATATTCTGTTTGTGATCTCTCTACGCGTGCAATTAATAATGGGCTTAAGGTAAAAGATATCAATGCAGTTCGATTTCATCCGGAGAAAATGGCAATTCTGGATCCCAATACTCATAGTGAGCTCATAGATAAAATAAATCTTACAATAGATGAGTACGGTGATACGAAGTGGGCTGTGCCTTGCTCTTCTTCATATATATTAGAATTATTAAAATAATCGATCTTTACTGGTAAATTAGTGCAGCACCAAATACGAAAACGAATTTGCGTAGTTACCGGTTCCCGAGCAGAATGCGGACTTTTATCCGGGTTGATGAAGCGAATTCAAGAATCAACCCGCCTTGAGTTGCAGATTATTGCAACGGGTATGCACTTATCACCTGAATATGGTCTCACGGTACGAGATATTGAGGCTGATGGGTTCACCGTTGACCGTAAGGTCGATATGTTACTGAGTTCAAGCACTGCAATTGGCGTAACCAAGTCTATGGGACTAGGGATGGTTGGTTTTGCTGATGCGTTGGCTGAATTGCAGCCAGACCTGGTGCTGCTCCTGGGTGACCGCTATGAGATCTTTGCCGCCGCATCTGCAGCAATGATTGCACAGATTCCTATAGCCCACTTACATGGTGGCGAAAGAACGGAAGGTGCTTTCGATGAAGCTATCCGCCATAGTATTACCAAAATGTCTCATCTGCATTTTGTAGCAGCAGAGGAGTATAGACGTCGTGTGATACAGTTAGGTGAAGAGCCTGAAAGAGTTTTTTGTGTAGGTGGGCTAGGGATTGATAATATAAAGCGTCTTAAACTGTTAAGTCGTACTGAATTAGAAACAGCACTGGATTTTAAATTAGGCCCAAGAAATTTGTTGGTTACTTTTCATCCGGTTACTCTTAGTCATAACACTAACACGCGCCATATGGATGAGTTACTTGGGGCGCTGTCCGAACTCGAGGACACACATATAGTCTTCACTATGCCAAATTCCGACCCGGAAGGACGACTGTTGTTCGCACAGATTGAAGAGTTTTGTGAGCGTCGAACTCATGCAATAGTCTATACCTCATTAGGTCAGCTGCGCTATTTATCCTGTATTGAGCATTTCGATGGTGTGATTGGTAATTCATCAAGCGGCTTGTTGGAAGTGCCGAGTTTTAAGAAAGGCACTATCAATATCGGCGATCGACAACGTGGGCGACTTCGTGCCGAAAGCGTGATCGACTGCGAACCTGATCGTGCATCAATACGTTCTTCGTTAGAACAACTCTATTCAAAGGAATTTGAAGCGCAGTTAATTAATGTTGAGAACCCCTATGGTAATGGTGGTGCTAGCGAAGCCATAGTCAAGGTCCTAGAGCAGTGCTCGCTGGATGATCTCCTGAAGAAGAGTTTTTACGATCACCCTGAGCAGAGCTTGATCTAACAGCCCTAAATCATGATCAACCCCCCCGTTGCCAACATTATATTCAACCGACCACCGCACCCGGCAGGCCTTTGCGGTCGCTTAGCTGATGTGCTATTACTCAACAGTCGTCAACTGTCTCCTCTCGCTCGGGGAATTTTAGGCCTTAAAAAGCAAGCTACCGAGCCATGAATGCCCCAATAGTCTTGTTTGTTTATGCGCGTCCTGACCATGCACATCGTACGGTTGAGGCTTTACTAAAAAACCCTGAGGCATCAAGTTCAGATTTGATTGTCTTTTCTGATGCCGCGCGAACTCCGGATAAAGAAGAATCGGTTCGTAGGGTTCGCGAATACGTTGCAAGTATTAAGGGATTTCGATCCCTTATAGTGCATCATCGCCCACAGAAT
>Ga0181566_10001180_pt1 | contig 21377 bp, 30 predicted proteins | sample 101ome_15_FD_133762 | JGI IMG/M metagenome (GOLD analysis project Ga0181566, IMG submission 133762) | Coastal salt marsh microbial communities from the Groves Creek Marsh, Skidaway Island, Georgia - 101402AT metaG (megahit assembly) | ecosystem: Environmental > Aquatic > Marine > Intertidal...
ATTGCTACAGCAGGGTTTAATGCAACTACCACAGTGGCTGGCTTAGGCTTTGCAACTGCTGACAGCATTGCTACAACTGGTTTTACCACAGTTGATAGTGTTGCTACAACTGGTATGGAAGGCATGGCTACACTTGGTCTTGCTGGTATGACTGGTATTGAAAATATGGGTATTGCAGGATTAACTAACCTCAACGAAGTTAGTCAATATGGCATGACCACTATTGGTGCAGTAGCAACAACTGGCATGACCAACATGACCACCATTTCTGGTGCAGGCATGGATGGCATTCAAGCAATGGGTACAGCAGGTATGACCAACCTTACTACATTAGGTACACATGGTATCGATGCTGTAGGCACAGTTGGTACAACAGGCATGAACTTGCTTGATCAACAGGGCACTAACTATTCTGCAATTATTGCAGATATGCAGAACACTATTGATCAATTAGGAGCCGAATTGGCAGACCCAATTACTTGTAGTCCAAACGCAGACGGCTTGTACGTTTGTCAATAAGACTATTATTTAATCAAGGGCGGAAACGCCCTTTTTTCTTGGTTGACTTATCTGTATGTTTTTGTTATAATAGTATACTATGAGTCAATATACGGATAAAATAAATCAGATTGCTAAAGACTTTGCCTACATGGAAGAAATGGAGGGCACTAGTAGTATTTCTGCATATAACGGTACATTTAGAATAATGTATAAACACGGCGGTGAACGGATCGAAATTACTAGAGATGGTACCGAACTAGATGGTAAAATATATAATAAAGGTAAAATTATTATAACTGAGCCATACGATGAATATTATAAAAAACTCAAAGAAAAATATGGAGGCACAAAAGCGCCTTTAAATGAAAGAATAAACAAATGGTTTGCAAACATAAGAAAAAGGTTTTTAAAAAATGATAGCCGTAGAGATTTTTGGCAAAGTTAAAAATAAAAAAGCAGTAAGGATATACGCAGAAGATATTTTATGCGACATAGGTAAAAATATAACAAGCCTATTTGAAGTTGAAATAACATTTGTTACTCAATTAGAGAATGGTGATTACGGCTACTGTATGGGTGACGACGAATTTGCTGAAATAGTAATTGCAAAAAATATAGATGGTGAACCAGTACCATACAGAGAAATGATGGTTACACTAGCACACGAATTAGTACATGCAAAACAATTTGCTTACAGGCAACAAAGTTCAGAATATGAATGCGACTCTAAAGAGGAAATACTTTTTGAAAAGCATTGGAAAGTTTTTGATTCGGCTATGATGTTCTCCTAATACTGAATGTCGAATCACTCGCTCTGCAGGTAAAACTGCAGAGCATTTTTATAAATAAACTATATGAGTATAAAGCAGTACAATCCCTATAATAATTATGCATCTAGCACCGAAGTTTCTACTTCTTTTTTAGTAGAAGATTGGAAGTGTGAACTAGTTGAACCTAAACACCCTGCATTACACAGATCTGCAAATGTTGACCCTTTTGGTAAAGATATCGATTGGGAAGCAAGACAAGAAGAAATGTTAGATCTTATGCATGACAAATTTGGTATAGGATTAGCAAGCCCTCAAATAGGCAGTAGTTATAATATGTTTGTAATGCATCATAGTCATTTAGGTGATATCGGTGTATTCAAACCCGAAATATTAGAATTTGGTGATGAATCAATTACTATTGAGGAAGGTTGTTTAAGTTTTCCTCTTTTGTATTTACACATCACAAGACCAGAAAAAATTAAAGTTCGCTATTATAAAGCAGACGGTGAAACTCAAGTTGAAACATGGATGGACGGTATGGATGCTAGATGTTTTCAACACGAGTTCGAGCATTTAAAGGGTGAACTTTTTTTAGATCTTGTTAGTGAGCTTAAATTGCGTAGGGCATATAATAAAAGAGAAAAACTTTTTAAAAAACTGCAAAGAAAAATCAAAAATGCTTGACTATCCCTTCTGGGTCAATAACTTTGATAGAGTAAAAGACCATAAGCAAACTCATCCTTTAGTAACTAAAATATTTGAGCACCCTGTTGCATTTTGGTATGGTACTAGGCATGGCAAAAAAGCAAACGGTGAAAACAAGTTAGAAAAAAGCCTTAAAAGATTCTTAACTAGAACATTACCACAACTACCTTATTTTGTACTGTATAACATGCCTAACAGAGATATAGGGCAATATAGCAAAGGTGGTGCAGGTAACAGCACAGAGTATTTATTATTCCTGCAAGAGTTTTGCAGAGGTATAGAAGGACACAGACCTATCATTATATATGAACCGGACAGTTTGCCACATACTACACATATGGATGGCAAAGAGGCAGAATATAGAATTAATTTAATGCGTGAGTCACTTCTACTTTTAACTGAAGAAAGTGAAGCACATATTTATGTTGACATTGGTCACAGTAACTGGTTAGAACCAGAAGAAGCACATAAATTATTACAAAAAGTCTGGAACGATGATTTGCGAGGTTTTAGTGTAAACGTTAGTAATTATCGAACAACAAAAGAAAGTATGAATTGGGCATTAAAAATCTGTGAACACAATCCTATGTATCGTTTTGTTATTGATACTAGTAGAAACGGTAATGGCCCTTATGGCAATGAATGGTGTAATCCCCCAGGAAGAGCATTAGGTGAGGCACCTACATGTAATACAGGTGTAGACGAATGCGATGCATTTCTTTGGATAAAGATACCAGGTGAATCAGATGGTAAGGGCAATGGTGGTCCTAGGGCCGGCAGATTTTGGCCTGAGATGGGCGAACAGTTAGTAAAGAATACGACCTGGATAAATGAAATTTAGAATATATTCAGACAGTTGGGCATGGTCTTGGTGGGATAATAATATCTTATGTTCTCAATCAATAGAAAATTTTGACAACTACAAAGGCGCATTAAGTTTAGTTAAGATTATTTTAGAAGCATTAGGCCACGAAGTATTAATTAAGGGAAAACCTGGCCGCGGCGTACATAAAGTTACAGAAATGTTAATAACTGATATTAAAAATTATTCAGTTAATAAAACTAATAACGAAAAAGAGATTTGGTTATTTTTAATTAGTTCTCCGTTAAGGGATGTAATCAGACGACGTTTGTTTAATTACCCTACTTTAGAATTTAGTAGTATTGATAATTTTTTTACTTCGCATAATTCGATATTAACAGCACATTTACAATGTGTAAGTGACTGCATGAATGCCCATTTTAAAAATAATAATATATGCATAATACCAATGGGAGGTCAAATACAATTACCTATAGACTGTTTTGATGCTGTAAAAAACTGCCACCCTGCAATGAAATTTGGTTGCGAATGGGTGTTAGCATTTTTAGAGGATTATAAAAATCTTAGAGATTTAGACACGGGTCACATATTTCAAGGACTAATCAAAAACAAAGCAGAACAATATTTTACTGATGAAAACAAACTTTGGCAGGAAAAATGGTCGGTAAATAACGATGCAGGTGAGCTAAGACAATTACAGGCTATGAGGGTATTTCTCCAGGACTCGCATTTGGTAGCCGAATGTTTTGATCATGAATTACAAAAAAATGGTAAATTAGTTTCGTCAAAATCACAATTAGAATTGATAGAATTTTTAGCAGATGTACATGAGGCCGGCTGGAACATTCTTCGCCCTGTAAACTTTAAAGTTTTGTACCCGGACAAAGGACATTTAGGTTGGAATGGCCATGTTTTATTTGCAGACTGGATTTTACTTACAGCAGAAAGAATGGGTTTTATAAAAAATTAATAAAGAATACTGTTTGTATTTCTCAATTCTTCGTTTAAAACTTCTTTGCCTGTGTGTTTAGTAAAATGAAACATTCTAAATTTATCACCTTCCTTTATATGGCAATCGAACTCTTCTCTACGTCTCACTAAAGTATTATATTGGGAATCATATCTGGTTACATTAATATTTCTATACATTGTGATAAAATTAAATAATGTCTCATCACAAAGAGTAACAGCAAAATCCAAATCAACAGTTTTATAAATTTCTTTAATAGCGTAGAGATAATCTAAATCCTTCCATGCTTGTTTTGATATAGTAAAAACACCATTATTATTTTGCCAAATTTTTCTGTTTGGAACAACATTAAAAATTCGACATAGTTCTGTAACCCTTTTATGTATATTATAATGCGGTAAAGGCTCAGTCCAATGTATAGCACATTCGGGCTCTAAGAAGCTCTGTACGTTCGTTACAGCAGGTTTACCTTTGTGTATAACGTCAAAGTCTATGTAAGTAATAGAATCGTATCTATCAAAATATTCTTCCAATAACATAAATTTAATATTAAAGATATCATTGTGACCTAGCATAGGAATGTTGTGACGCTGAAATAATGAATTACAATATCGCAAATTATCAATAAAATGATAATCACTGCCAAACTGATTTGCTAATTCAATATGTTTCTTTTTAGAAAGGTCTATATATTCTTGCGTATAGTTTTCATAAATTTCGGGAACATACGCACCTGAGAGATTACTCCAAGGAATGTAAAAAGTTAAAAAGGTGTGATTTCTAGGAGACTCCGCTTGGGTCGTTGTCATCTGTTATCTCCGGGGACACTGCAATTTCTTCATCTGGATTTTTAATTTCGGACTCTAAATAGTTTCTAGCACCTTCGATATATTCTTTTGACTTAACAACCTTGCTTTGCCACCAATGTGGGAAATCTGAATCGCTTGGTAATGATTTAAGCATTTTGTGTATTTCTACAGCACTTTTACCAATCAAATACAAATCGTTTGATAACATCTGTTTTTCATCATCGACATGACCTACAGCAGTTTTTTCAACTTCGTCTTCAGTGATTAGACCTGCAAGTTCACGGATTCGCTGAATGCTTTCTAAACCTTTTGCTTTCATTTCTTCGCCTTTGTCGTCGAAAGCAGAATTTACACTAGGAGTCATATCAGGCTCTTGTGCCCTCATTGCTTTTTCCTGTGCATATTCTCTTTCTAGACTAGGCATTTTCATCTGAACTTGTGCTAAAGTAAGTTTAGGATACTTATCCATTAGCCATGCATAAAAGTTACCAATACCAAATTGTTTGCCTTTACTAATAGCATCGTCTCTGGCTTGTGCTCGTTTCATGCCAGCAGTTTTAAAAACATCGTTTTCGTTCATTTGAAAGCCTGCTAATTTTTGTAGTCTAGTTATCTCATTCATACTATTATTTATCAAATATTATTTGAATGTATTATTTCTAAAATGTTACATAATCTTCTAAACTCATGTTGTTCTAGAAAATTTTGTCTATTATGTTTTAACATATTTAAAGAGTATTCACTATTAAGTATTTCTTCTAATTCTTTTAAAGGCATATTAAATATCTTATCCATTGCTGAAAAAGCATTTTGAAACCCCTCCAGATATGTATTAGCGACACTGGTAATTCCTAGCAGAGATTCCCATGATTTATATCCATATGTGCCCAGCATTTCTGCTGAACCTGGTATCCCTAAATTTACAAAGGGCATTCCGTATGCAAAATTTTTGTAAGTTTTTTCTGTTAAAAAATATCTATAAAAAATTGGTAAATCTGTTAATCTTGTATATACATCAATTTCCTGCAGATTTCTTGGTTTTACAAATGATCTTATATCTAGGCTGTGATGAGTTTCATTTGTAAAAACTAAACCGCACTGGTCTATAACTTCTGGTTGAAAGATCCATTCACCTTTCCCTTCAACATCATCTTTGTATGTTACCAGTTCTTCTAACGTTCGTTTAATTTCTTCCCATTTATCTAAATCTAACTCAGATTCAATTACGCCTAATTCCTCTAAATCTATCTTGTCCGACATTTTGTATGCATCTGATCTGTGCCAACTGTTTAACATATATTGATCGTACCCTTTTAAACAATAATAGGCATGCAATAAACGTCTAACTTTTCTGGGGTTCTTTATAAATGAATTAGCATGATATTTTATTTTTCTGGGTACTATGGGTCGCAGGACTTCATTAAAGTTGCAGAACTTGTCAATGAAAAAATAAAAAGAAAGTTCAAAAAGATTTACATTAAATACTGTATATTTTACTCGAAAATCATCATAAAAAATTGGTACATTATTTTGTCCGGTTAAAACAAAAATATCATCTTGATTAACGCCACGTTCTTCTAATGTCTCGGTGATATGAAAAAAGTTTTCTCTTACAAAATCTTCTACTGTGGTATCTATTACTATTTTATTTAATTTATTTTGTTTATAACGACGTAGTAGTTCATCATAAACTTCTGGAAGTAAATCCGGAGTAACTGTTTCTATGTGTAAAAAGATTAAGCATGGGGATGTAGCATCATCAATAAAAACATAATTGTTTAATGGTGATCTATAGTTTTTTAATAGACCGTAAGCAGACTTATATTCGATATATTCAGATGTTGCGAAATATTGGTCTAAGATTCTGATCATAAGTTAATAGCCTTGTACTATTAACTATTTAATCCTGCTAAAGTTTTCAATTCTTGAATTGCGGCATCTAATGCATTGTTTACTGTGCTGTCAACTGCTTCATCCATTGATTTGCAACCTTTACAGTCTGGAGCACAATCACATGGATCATTGCCACAACACCCACATTTTGATTCTTCAATTGATTCGTATTGATCGTCCCAGTCTGCATTGCCGATGATTTCATCTAATACGCCTTCGATAGCATCTTCTCTGTCATCATCTGCATGTTTGCCATGTTCTGCACACCATTCGTTGATTTCTCTATCAAACTCTTCTATGCTCATGCCCAAGTGTTTTGCTAAACCTTCTTCGCCGCCCTTTTCAAGTGCATCCATTGCTTCGTCGTATGCAACTTGCTCACGACTTGGCTCCATGCTTGGATCGAAACTTTCTTCTTCTGGTTCTCTTTCTTGTGGATCGTCATCATATTGTACATAGCCTGTGCCATTACAGTGCTCACAATCTACATCTGAACCATCGCAATGATAGCATTCACCGCCCTCATCAATCTCTTCTTCAGGAAGTTCTTCAACACCGTACTCACCTTTGATATCAGATAAATCTAATGAAGCATTAACTGGTTGTGCGCCTTGTCCGGTTAGTGCCGCAAGTTTTTGTTGTAGCATTGCAATCTGTTGTTGAATTTCTTGTCTTTGTGCCTGAGCATCGACTTGTTGTTGACCTACGCCTGCTTGTGAAGCCACATCTTGGTCTTGTGCTGTTGCTAAATCAGCCTGGGCCGCTTGGGCCGCATCTCTTGATGCTGTTTTTTTCCTAGTCATGTCAGCTCTTACATTAGCAATTTTCCTTTTTGCATTATGAGCAACTGTTGTATCCGCGGCGTAATTTCCTACTGCCTGTGCGCCTCTAGCAACTGCACCACCTGCTGCCTGTGCGCCTCTAGCAACTGCACCACCTGCTGTTTTAGCCATGCCCATCGCTTTTTGACCCATTGCTTTCCAATCTATTTCTGATAAAATTGCAATATCTTCATCCGACATACCTTCTAATAATTCAGAAACTTCTTTTTCTGAGGCATACATAAATGCTTCAACAATATTGTAATCATAATCAATACCGTCTTCAATCGGATCCATATTGCCAACAGCGGCACTGGTCTTATTGCTCTTGCTTATTTCGTCGTCCCAGTCATGATATTCATCTTCTGGCTCATCGTCAAATTCTGGCTCGCTATCATCGCCAGCAACCAATGACATATCTTTGATTGCAACTTTAACTAGTTCAACAACAAACATCTTGTCGTCGTTTTCTAAACCGCCGATATTGTCCATTTTTTGTAACTTGCTGATGATGTCATCTAATCTAACGCCAATTGCTTCGTTGTTAGAATCTTTAGGATCTAATCTCTCGTTGATTTCACTCAGCAAGTTTGCAGGTGCTCTCATAAGAGCATTAATAAATTGTTCTTTCTTTACTTCAGGATCATTAGGGTCAACATTAGGTGGAAATCTGTTAGCAATACTCATTTTAGATGAACTTTTGTTTGGTTCTAAAAATGTTGCTTCTTTTGGATTTGCTACTGTATCAAATTCAACAGGTGCTTCTGCAAGGCCTGCTAATTTTCTCATTCTGTTAATATCTTCACTCATTTTCGATCCTTTAATTTTATTGTAAATTAAATCAAATACTTTTTGATCAAATTCACCAAACTGTTTTGTGTATATTTCTTTGGCTTTTTCTAAATCAGGTGCATTTTGTAATGCATCTCTAAAAGCACTGGCACTTGCTACTTCGTCTCCTAATTGTATAGTAGGCGCAAGTGTTATATACCCCCTCATGCTCATAGGCTGAGGATCTTGCTTATATGTATTTATCTTCTGATAGTATTTAGGTTTAGGTTCTCCGCGAACAGTCATGTCTAAACCAGTCTTTTCGTCTATATTATTGAAAGGAAATCTATCCAAATCTTTTTCACCGACAGCAAAGAAGATATGTGTATTTTCTTCGTCAAAGTATGTACTATAATCGTCTTTGTGATATGGTCGTTTAGCCAATAGTACTTTCTTTGGATCTACACCGTGTGCTTGTGCAATTAGTTGTTTTTCTTTAAAATCAAAAGGTGATTTTGAACCTTCTACTTTATCTGAGGTTCCTATATATACGTCAGCATCTGGAAATTCTCTTTGTAATTCATCATAAACTTTTTTATGATGAGAAAGCATTGGCTGGAATCTTCCCGAATAAATAACTATCTTTTTCATACTACTATTTATCAGTATGGGCGCCAGAGACCTAACTCACCTATTTCTATATGCTGGGGTTGATTAATAGCCCATGCTATAGCATCTGCACATTCTTCTGCTGTAAGCATGTTTGCAGAACCGTGAACTGCTTTAGTCATATCTGTTTTAACATACCCTGGATTTATATTGATCATTCTGCATTTTCGAGTGTTGTCTTTAAACATTAAAATAAATGCTTGGTGGCTTAGGGCCGCTTTGTGTGCAGAATAACCACTTGCGTTACCACTAAGCCCTGGGTATTTGCTGAGACTAGATATGTTTACAATAGTTTTGTTTGGGTCCCTTTTCCAGTATTTCCACACTTTATTTAAAATATGTACTTGCTCCATACCTTTATAAGCATTGTTTACAAATACATCATTTTTAATTATTCCTTGAACAATTAAATCTTGCTGTTGGGCAATATCAAATCCGTTACTTCTACTGAAACCGGTACATTCGTGATCTCTAGATAAAGTTTCGAATAATGATTTTCCTATTCCTCTACTGTGTCCTGTTATTGCTATTTTCATATTTTACACCTACGATGTGGTATCTGTTTGTGTCTCCGTAATTTACTGCTGTGTGAAATCCTGTAGTATTAACAGCGTAACTGTTACCTAATTCTAAATGCTCGTGTTTGACTCTGGAATATTGTTTATTAAGTGGTACACTTACATAAAAACATAAAAAGCATCCTTCATTTGTTTGTAAAGGTATGTGCATTCTAATATTGTCTGCACCGTCATTGCCGTCTTTGTGAACACTATATGTTCTCTTTGGCTCTAATCTCATTAAACGCCATCTATAATATTGAGGATATCTATTAAGTAATTTTTCTAATTCAGTTCCTACTAATGTCTTATTTAATGTTGAATAATATCGTTCTGGATATTGTAAATTTGAAATTCTACCGACACTGCATGTCCAGTCATCTCTGCCATCGACACTAGTTAAACTTATTTGATCTAAGTTTTTTAATTGATCTTTTACAAGTAATAAATTATAAACTTCATCCCAAATTTTACTACTGTCTATGTCTTTATCTATTGTTTCTACTAATCCCATGCTACCATCTTAAACTGTTCTGGCTCTACGCCAAAGAAGTCAGACTTCCATTTGCTTTGTTCAAAGAAGCCTAAATGATGCCATTCATCTTTTCTTTTGATAATTTGTTCTGCGGCATCCTTCCAATCAGTATTTAACACAATTTTTTCTATCTTTTCTTGTTTTGCGGCAACAGTTTCGTAATCAAAATCGTCCCATTCAAAGTGAAACACTTCGAACACATGAGGATAAGATACATAATCTATACTAATATCTATGCCCCACTTTGGCCTCATTTGTGTGATCTTATAGATAAGAGGTAGTCCTTCTGCATGAGCCATTAATTGTTCTAGAGCATATCCGTGATAGCCTTTACGCTCGTATAAATCTGCATGATTAAGATGTACGCCTTTTACACTTTGTTCTTCATCTACAAACCATGGTTGTTTGAGACTTTCTCGCCAACGTGTATTGCTGATATATCCACTGTTAACTTCAGCATACATTTTTTCTAATGGAGTTAGGTCGTAACCGTTTTGATCAAAATTTGCTAAATGTTCTGCATGAGGTATAAAGCCTATGTCTATGGCTGTACCCCAACTACGTCTCGGATTTAATTTGTTATTTGTCTTGACTAGTTTCATGTTCAGTAATCTCTACAACTAAACTACCAGAACCTTTGTGAATCCTGTGATAAGATTTTGCTTTGATGTTAATAACGTCACCTTCTTTTAATTCTATAGGTAATTTATTGTCTGCTTGAAATTTCCATCCAGCACTCTCGATAACTTTTACAGTTCTATCTTTGCGATCTCTATGCCATACAAGTTCTGCTTCGTTTGTGTGTTCTCTGAAAATTCTTTGAAAGGTATTTTCTTTAAGTTGTCTGTCTCGATACGGTTTCATCATTAACTACTGGTGTTAAATCTTTTTCTATTTTGCCAAAATGTTTTTTAATTATGTCAGATAATGGCCCAATTAAATATTTCTTTGCTTGTTTATATAAGAATATAGAACCACCTATTAGATATAACCAACTTATTGCTACAGCAAGATTTCCTAACCCTAATCCTAACAACCATGTGCCTACTATTTGTGTAGCATCTATAATTGCAGGTACAGCAAGACCTAATCCCTCTAAGCCTGCACCAATGCCACCCATTATAATTTCTATAGGGGCTTCCGCTAAGCCGTCAGCCTCAAAACTTGTGAATAACTCTACAAACTTATCCCAACCAGCACTGATAGTACTCATCACACTATCATCTAATGCATCACCAGCAGAGATGTTAATACTAGGAATATCAGGCAAATAATCAAGTTCTACTGCATCAGTTTGTATATTTAATGCTGATACTAATGCTTTGTAAACTACAACTGCGCCGAGACCAATTCCTGCTAAAAGAGCATTAAATGGTTTAAATAAAAAACTAGTAATTACCCACCAAAACAGTTTGTTTACATTTTTAAAAACTATTTCTGGTGCTCCGGAAAGACCCTTCCAAATAAATTTAAATATGTCTTTTAGTGTGCCTAAAAACGTTTTTGTGACTTCTTTAGAATTGCTTTGCACTTCAGAACTTTTATATTTCTTTTTTAGTGCATTTACTATTTCTTGTTCTAGCTCGTCTTCGACTAAAGTCCATCGTTGTTCAAACAGAATCTCCTCAGACTCTGATAAGATAACTTTGGGAATATAATGTGATTCTTCTTTGATTATACCTGCTAGGTATTGAAGTCTACCAAGTTCTTGGGTAGTCATTGTTTACCACCATTTGCCGCCTTTTACTAAGCCGTATCTTGGAAGTCTACAAGCCCAGTAACCGGCTTTTGTTTTATCGTTTTTCTTTTCGCAATTATGTCTTGCGGCAAAACTTTTTGCTCTGTCTTTGTTGCCTGATTTTGTTTTTAATCCAGGGTCACCAAAAGAAATCTTTTTAACATTACCTGTCTTAGGATTCTTAACATAAACATAGTACTTCTTGCTACCACCTCTTTTAGGCTTGTTAAGTTCTACTTCTTTGCCTTGGTACTCTGCTTCAGGTAATTTATTTTCTTCAAGTCTAACATCATATAGCATTTTTGCCACTAGTGCAATCATGTCTGCTTTTTTAGGCTCTGTGCTTTCTAATTCTGCATAAAGCTCAGCGGCACTCATTTCAGTCCAACGATTTTCATCACCCAATGCTTTGGCAAGCATTTTGGCAACCATTGCTTCGCCTTCGCTTGAACCTTGGTCTACTGCTTCACCAAATGATTTTAAAAACTTACTACCAATTTCTCTGGCTTTTGGTTTGCTGATTTCTGGATACATTTGTCTTAATACACTAGGTAATTCGAATGCATTCATTTTACCACTTTTAACATACTCTGTATGCAACTGCTTCATTGCATTTTCTAATTCTTCGTCACTAGGCTGCGGCTTGTCTTTTAATGCTTGACGTTCTGCTTGGCGTTTGTCACTGTCCATGATTTCTTTCCATGAAGCACCTTCCAGCTCGCCTTCATCACAACCGAAATTGCCCCAACCGTAACAACTGTCTTCTTCACCATCGTAGTCGCCGTCCATATAAGAACTGCCACCACACTCTGGACAAATACCATCTTTTACATAATCATGTTCACGACTATTAGCACTATCTAATGCATCCTGTAAATCGTTGTATGCTTGTTTGCGTTCTTCCTCATCATAATACTGATCAGGCTCGCCAATCATGCCACTATCATTTACATTGTCATCTTCACTTTCGTCCAGATACGGAACATCTAACCAAACACGACCAACACCTTTGAGTTCAACGCTTTCGCCTATATCGGTGCCAAGCATTTCTTCACTTTCCCAATCGAGCTCTTGAAGAATACCTGCTTCTCTTAATTGTTTGGCATACTTGAATGTATCAAAGTAGGCATCGCTTTGATATCTGAACAGACTGTCCGGAAGAGGTACACCCTCTTTGACATGTCTTGCTAATGCTTGTTTTGCTTCTTTTACACAGTTATTGACTCTGACATCGCCTTTCATCTTAGTGCCTTGCTTCTTATAGCCCTTCCAGCACTTAGGATCGAGTCGTTGTTTATCTTCGTCTAAGCCAACATAACGCCAATTCCATGCACCCGCACCTATGTAACCATCTTGTACATAGCCTGCCATGAACATAGCATCATCGCTGTCAATGCCTTTTTCATCAGCCCACTTCATGATGTAGTAACTTCTGTGTTTAGCATCAACATCAGCAAATTTTGCTACAATCTTTGGATCTGCTTTTGGATCTTCGCTTAGATTATAACTTTCTGTAAAAAAATTCGTTAGTTTCATAGTAAGTATTTATCACTTACATATTTTCTGTAGCCGGTGAAACCCAAACTAATTTTATGCCACGTCTATCTAGTTCCAATTTGCATTTTCTTTTTAACTTTGGTTTACTACCAGTATTAAGGTACTCGATTAACTCTTCTTTAGGTTTTTGTTTGATATAATCATGTTCCCAAACAAAATTTTTAGAACCTTTCTCAAATTTTTTGTGTGATTGTGAAAACTTTACTGGCATTATCCTCTTCCTTGACCTCGATACTTCTTGTGAGATCGTTTTTTGTGTTTATTCATGGTAGACATAGAGATTTTAGTACTTCTACCTCTACCGCCTTGTCCCTGCGATGTAGACTTTACAATAGCCACATGTGCAGATTTCATTGTGCTTCCTTTAGCCATAAAAAAACTCCTAATAAATTGTAAGTGTATTTATACAATTATAAGGAGTTTTAATAATTTAGTCTTCTTTTGAGATAATTGTCCAAATACCGTATGCTAAACCGGCCCATGCCGCTAATTTCACAATACCACCAAATAAAATGATTGCTAAAGAACCTGCAACAATAACGCCACCATCCCATGATGTTCTTTCTGCTAATCTTGCTTTAGCCCAATCTAAATATTTCTTCATACTACTCTCCTTTTTCTAGTTTTTTAATTCTATCTTCGAGCTGATCTATTTTTGCAGTAACATGTGGATATTTTTTACGCCATGCATCATCGTCCTGCTTAAACCATGTCCATCCCCATCTTTCAACAAGGAAGTCTAATAAAGCATCAAACTTACTGTAAGCCCAAATGCCTGCTCGTGTGTGTCTAAAATATGCTAAAAATGCGGCTCCGATTAATGAGCCTAATATTGCAGTGTAGATCCATAATCTATCACTTAAAAGTCTTTCTAATATGTCCATATTAGTATTTAGTCTAGGAATATACCTTAGTTAACAGTCTTTTCAGGATCAGGTGTTTGTATACTACCTTGAACTGCTTTAACTAATTCAATTTTTTTACCTGAGCTAGACTGTACTTGTTTAAAGTTATATCCCAATGCATTTACTAATGCTTTGAATTCATCTGGTGTATGATCTTGACCCTTCCATGATTGTAACAGAGTATCTAACATACCTCTAAGTTCAGATTCTTTGTGAAATACTAATGTGCCTTCATCTAGACCAAAAGATTTGCCTTTGTGCTTGACAGCACCTTTTTTTAATTCTTTCTTTTTGTCTTTTTGAACTTGATGTCCTTGTGATATAAGACTATGATTTAATCTGCTCCTTGCAGACTTGTCGTCTTTTGGTTGATCCGCCTCACCAACAAGTTTACCACGAGTAACATTTCTGCTCTCGTGGCCCTTGTTCGGTTTAATCAATTTAGGCTTTTTTGATTTAGCCTTTAAATGATTAGGTTTAGTAACCTCGGAAATAATCATTATTCAATAGTGCCAGAATACCAAACAGTAACACTTGCTGTTCCTGCATTTGCTCCGCCCTGTGTAACATAGGCTTTTAATGTTTCAGGTGAGGTATATGTATAATTAGTTTCATCAACTGACTGGGCTGTTGGGTCGAATGATGCAAACAATCTGTCTACATCACTATCATCGCCTACAGTTATATTAGTTGTGCTATCAGCACTAGTCCAGTTACCTGCACCTTTTTCTATTACCACACTGTGAATAACAGTGTTTGCACTAACATTTCCTAATGTAACATTACCACTGTTATAATTAACAGTTGTTGTAATATTAGAAACCTTAGATCCACTGATTCCTTCTAGTTGGCTTTTTGTTACACCATGAGTAGCATCGGTACCATCTGCAATAGCAATTTCTTCTGCATTACCATCTTTATCCAAGAATGCAATTTCACCGCTATCACTACCGATAATTTGTGCGCCTTGCTTTCCGAGTTCAACGTTAGCGGCAACGCCTGCTAAACCGTAGTTCTTTACTGAATCTACCATATTAAACTCCTATTAAGCAATGTTACCGAGGTCGCTGTTACTGTTCTGTGCATTATTAATTGAACCGTAATCAGTAACTGTTAAACTATCACTTGCTAATACAACACTAATTGTAGCATTTCCAGCACTTGCTGAACCTTGAGTTACAGCATACGTTAATGTGCCTGTACTAGTATATTCGTATTGATATTGTGAATGATATTGACCTACTTTTGTTACATCAACATCTGTTGATCTAATAAACCTACTGCTGTTACTTGAATCACCAACTTCAATATAAGTGGTAGTGTTATCAGCATTAGTCCATGTGTTAGGCACATCAACTGTGACTGAAACAATTCTTGAACCACTTGAAATACTAGCAAGGTTTGCAGAACCGCTATTGTATTCAACATCTAAAGTGATGTGATTAACTAGGTCTCCGCCTACCTCATCTAATTGTGCTTTGGTAACTGCATGATCACTTGCAGTGGCATTTGCAATAGCAATTTTTTGTAATGCGTCACCAGACGTATAAAAACCTATTGCTGAGGCATTACCTGCAATGTATGAACCTTGCTTACCAAGTTCAACATTAGCACCTAAGCCTGCTAAATTATATTTTTTAACTGTAGCCATTCGATTTCTCCATATATGGAATTTTGTAATTACATTTGTATTTATCAAAAAACACTTGACATACAAAACTATTCTGCTATAATACATAGTATGCATACATTCAATCAGGACATACAACGTATCGGTTTTTGCTGTAAGTATATGGATCCCGATCAGACACAAAAACCTAAGATACTAAAGGAAGTACAGCAACAGTACTCAGAAAAATCTACTACTGTGGCCTGGTGTAACAGGCAAGAAAAATCTGTTGCTGAACAAAAATTACTAGACATAGTAACACATAACATGCAAAGTGCTTACAATTTGGTTAAATATGTAGGTAGTTTGCCAGCAGAGAGGAGAATGGTAAGACTAGGCAGTAACCAAATACCTATGGCTACAGAACCTAGTTGGCGTTATGTGTTTGAAGATCCCACAGTGGTTAAAGAACTCGAAGCAGGATTCGGCAAGATCGGTGAACTGGCTAAGGCTCTTGATGTTCGTATTAGTTTTCACCCCGGGCAGTTTTGTGTTCTTGCTAGTGATAAGCCAGATGTTGTTGAACGCAGTATCGACGAGTTTGAATATCATGTAAACATGGCACGTTGGATGGGATACGGCCAAACATTTCAAGACATGAAGATTAATGTGCATATCTCAGGTAAACAAGGTGCGGAAGGTATTATCAAGGTATTGCCCAGACTATCACCTGAAGCACGAAACACAATTACTATCGAGAATGACGAGATGTGCTGGGGACTAGATGAAAGTCTTAAACTAGTCGATCATGTAGCACTTGTACTCGATATACATCACCATTGGATTAGAGATGAAGAATATATACAAGCAGATGATGACAGGATTAAAAGGGTTATTGATAGTTGGCGCGGTGTTAGGCCTGCTATGCATTACAGTTATAGCAGAGATGAATGGCTGGATCAATCACCCTTGTTTGAGCAATCCGGACATAGGACTATGCATAACATTAGGGATTTAATTGATACTGGTGCAAAGAAACAAAAACTTAGAGCACACAGTGAGTACTATCCTAACTATAAGACTAACGAATGGGCTATCAGTTTCTGGGATAAATTTGACATACAATGTGAGGCTAAGGCTAAAAATCTAGCAAGCGAACAATTATGGCTACAAGCAACTTCTTAATAGTCGGCGACAGTTTTGTTGCAGGGTGTCTACCCAAGCATAATGATACACACTTTAAAGCTCGTCGAACAAATCTTAAAGAACCACCATGGGCTTGGTGGAATAAATTAGCAGACGAACTAAATGCCGATTCTAATAATCTCGGTATTGGCGGTGCAAGCAATTTTAATATTTACCATCAATTGAAAGAAGGCCTTAAAACAAAACCGGAAAGAATTCTTGTGGTACTAACATCACCTAATCGAATAGAATCTTATCATAAAGGCAATCCAGATCAAGAAATAAGTTATAAAAGTTTTGCAACTCAAGATTTTCATTCTTGGGCGGCACACGACAGACTTGCACAAAAAGAATTTGGTGTAGATTTTTTTGATAGATATTTTAATCCTGCAGTAAACATTAGTAAAGATCAAATTATTGTAGATGCAATAGTAGATATGTGCAAAGATTATAAAAGTGTAATACTACCAAATTTATTCAATGATTGGATGAAACCTGATTTACCAAAAGTGTTATACTCTGTCATACCAAGAGATTACTGTGATGTAGTAACAGGTCAACTCGATGAGCCAGAAGCAGGTCACATACATAAAAGTTTTCATGAAAAATTTTGTAATGATAACATGCACCAAATACTTGATGCTTTATCATAGTATTTAATAAATACACAAAACGGAATTGTTAAATGAATAAACTGCCATACGGTCGAGAAAAACTCTTAGACTATATAAAAAATTTTTTGATCGATATAGATATTGCTGTTGAAGTAGGCACCTACAAAGGTGACTTTGGACAACAAATAATCGACAAAACATCACCAAACACTTTTTATGCAGTTGATCCATTAAGATTGTTTCCGGGAATGATATCTTATCCCGGATTTGAATTTGATAGTCAGGAATCACTAGATGCCCTTGCAGAAAAAGTTTCAAATCGTTTTAGTAATCAAGGCCACATTTTACTAAGAGGTACTAGCAAAGAGCAGTCTACAACATTTGAAAACGAATCGGTTGATTTTGTATATATTGACGGTGATCATACATACGAGGGGTGTAAACTAGATATTGATTTATGGTGGCCTAAAATTAAACAAGGCGGAATTTTAGCAGGACACGATTTTTGCAATTCTGTAAATTCTAAAACAGGTTTAAAATTTGGTGTTATACAAGCAGTTACAGAATTTGTAGAAAAAAATAATTTAAAATTATACACAACAAACGAAAGTTATGCAAGTTGGTTAGTAGTAAAAGGCAATAGAGAATTTGATGGCTGAGTATAATTTTATTCACATTCCGAAAACGGGCGGTACAGCAATTAAATATGCTATTGCTGATACCGGCAATAAACAAATAAATTTTCCTAGTCGAGGACACAATCTAACACTTCACAGTGTAAGTGAAAATGCATGTTTTATAATTAGAGAACCTTGGCACAGATTTTGTAGTGGCTACTGGGAGAGAGCCACCATGCAACTTCGCAAGGAAGAATCCAGTAAAAATGATTATGCAAATTTTGGTTATGCAGATTTAAATACTCAAGAACAGGAAATTATTAATCAATACAAAACACCAAATGACCTATTATCTTATATTAGGAAAGGAAATACACCTCCTAGTATTTTAGGTGAACTTACTGCAAGTATCACAAAATGGACTGGCAACGAAAATGACATTGTAAATATGCATAACAAAATAAAATTAGTTTTTGCTCTAAAAGATCTCAACAAGGCAATGAATTTCTTTTTTAAATTAGAGTTGCCTCAAGATCCTTTTAGAAAAAGAAGTAGGGCATTATTTAACATGCAACAAAGTTATGACATTAGTCCTGAAAATAAGCAATGGTTTGAAAACGAATATAGAAAAGACGATTATAAACTTATCGAATATATAAAAAAACAAAAATATTATTATGAGTAACATATTAGTAGGAAAAAATTACACAATCACAGACCACAGCAAATGGTACGATGATAAAACAGCAATAGCGCCTCAACTAGTTGAAGACTATGCAACCATGGAATCTATTTTGAAAACTACTGCAGAAAAACATGTAGTTGGTTTAGACGAAATAATCATACACCGAGGAGAAGCAGACAATATCAGAGATGTATTTAAGATTCACTTTAAAGAAATTTACGACCTATGGCAGGAAGGACACAATATCTTATACTGCGATTTAGATGCAATGTTTTTGCAAGAAGCAGAGTACTTTGACAAGTTTGATAATTTCTTAATGTTCAATTTAACTGATCCTACAAGTACATACGACGAGCATTATGATATAAAATTTGATAACTTTTTTAACTGCGGCATTAGGTATTATCCAAAGAGTATGAATAATGAGGTTTGGGACCTAGGCTTCAGAATGTTAGACGATTGGAATCCGGATCGATGGGACTGCGAGCAAATTATTTACAATGCTATGATGTTCAGTCAAGACATAACTGCAGAAGAAGCATATGATCCTAGATTAAGTTTTCAAATGTTATTTGAAACTCCAGCAGATCAAAGAAATACGCAATTTAATAGAATTCATATCAGTGAAGCAAAAGCAGTTCATTTACACGGAAGTAGAAATAGTAGATCTAGAGTAGACACGATGTCTTCTCTAATTAAAGAAGTTCCTAAGGAAACACAAGAGTTTTCATTATTTTTGTAAAAATGTAGGCGCCTACTTGTTTACAAATGTTGGAACAGTCATTTGCAGTTCTCCTGCTCTATTTAGCCTATCCTAAGAGGGAGGCAATTTTATCATTACTGTTAGACTGAAATCGTTATCTGTCCAACAAATATATTTAACGTCCTGTAGCCAAATTATAGAGAAATAGGCCTTTTTTGACTCAAAAATTGCAAGACCATTATTTAATACCGTTTAAATACATTTCATAAAGGAAATAATATGCTAGTACAAAAACCAATTGCAAAAAACGATATAATCACAATCAAACTTACCACAGGCGAAGAATTAATTGCAAAATTCATTGAAGATTCAGAAACTGAGCTTGTTGTAGAGAGGGCAACTACAATGGCCGCCAACCCGCAGGGAGGCTTAGGTTTAGTTCCATGGATGATGAGTGCAATGCCTGATAAAATTTCGCTAAATAAATCTACAGTCCTTGCTTACACACAAACTGTTAAAGAAATAGCAGACAAATTTGTTGAAGCCACTACAAACATACAATTAGCACCGTAAAAAAAGACTTGACATACACACGAAATTTGTTATAATATAATATGTTATATACAGAAATTAGGAGAACGCATGAACAAGTATATCAGTGCATTTCTTATCGTAAGTATAAGTTTTATAGTAGTACAAACAAATAATATCCTCAAATTACAAGAGGAAGACCAAGCTCAGGAACTACAACAAATTAATGTGGTGCCTGTTTACTTGCCAGAACCTTCCGCGGCACAACTAGTCAACAGAAATAACAGTTTAGATTACATAAACGAATCAGTTGACATTATCTCTATTAGCAAAATATCAATACCTAAACGTGAATTAACATGTCTTGCTACCAACATCTATCATGAAGCAAGAGGAGAAAGCGACAACGGTAAAGTTGCCGTTGCTCATGTTACACTTAATAGAGTCAATTCATCTAGATACCCAGATTCGATTTGTGATGTTGTTTATCAAGCAGTACATTCCAAGTGGTGGTTAGAAAACCACAATCGACTTGTACCAGTTAGATACATGTGTCAATTTACTTGGTACTGTGATGGCAAAAGCGATTCTGTTGATCCGTTTAGCAAAGGTTGGCAAGACAGTGTTTACATTGCCATGGCAGTGCTAGTAGATAAGTATAACGACCCCACACACGGTGCAACGCATTACTACAATTACCATGTAACAAAACCTGATTGGAGTTATGTATTTGCACACACAGCCACAATAGACAATCATACCTTCTACCGCGACACTGTGTACTAAACAGATAAATACTGCTATAACTATGTTATAGGAGTAACACATGTACGAATACAAAGCAATGGTAACGCGAATTGTAGACGGCGACACAGTGGATGTAGATATTGATTTAGGATTCGGAGTAATTCTTAAAGATGAAAGAGTTCGAATCATGGGCATCGACACACCAGAAAGCAGAACACGTGATAAAGTTGAAAAGCAATTTGGGTTAGCCGCTAAAAAACGTTTAAAAGAATTATTAGGCAAATATACAGTTCTAAAGACTCAAATTAATAGAGACGGTGAAGACATGCGAGGTAAGTTTGGTCGTGTTTTAGGTGACTTTAATGTCTATGACCACAACAAAGATGCTTGGAGACCAGTAACTGATATACTTGTAGAGGAAGGACATGCTGTAGCATATTTCGGTGGTAGCAAAGAAGAAGTACAAGCAAAACACATGGCTAACAGAAGCAAACTTATCAGAGAAGGTGTTGTGAAAATGACACTAGAAGAAGCCGGTTTAGAATAACCCAAAAAACAAAAATAATACTTGACATTTGTCTAAATATGTCTTATAATTGTATTTTACATTGAGGCATGCACATGACAAAAAGATTTTATTCAGGTAAAACTTATGCACATAA
>Ga0181566_10001185_pt1 | contig 21330 bp, 19 predicted proteins | sample 101ome_15_FD_133762 | JGI IMG/M metagenome (GOLD analysis project Ga0181566, IMG submission 133762) | Coastal salt marsh microbial communities from the Groves Creek Marsh, Skidaway Island, Georgia - 101402AT metaG (megahit assembly) | ecosystem: Environmental > Aquatic > Marine > Intertidal...
GTATGAAAAAAAAGAATTTTTTTCTTGGTGAAATGTGCCTCAACAAATCTATTATTTATTTTGCGAATGTTTGCTTGAAAAATAGTTTTTGTTAATCGTCTTAAAATGTAAATAAAATCTATAAAGGATAGACTTCTTATCATCTTAAAAAATTCCTTCTTCTCCAAATAAGCATACGTGATGTACTTTGAATAATAACTATGTAAATTTTCTATGTCCGAGTGTAATTTAATAATTTTTATAGTTTCTTCTATGGCAATTATTCTCTGTTTTTTAGATAAATTTTCATCATGATCTCTATATATGCAAAGATATTTATCTACAAGTGAAACTTTATGCTTTTTTGCAATATCTAAAAATAATTTATAGTCAATAGAATTCTTATAATCTTGGTCAAAACCCCCAGCTAAATCATATGCAACTCTTGAGAACATGACACAAGAGAAAGTGAGAAAATTTCTTACGAGTAAGTCATTAAAAAATTTCTTTGATGGTTTGGTAATTTTCTTATCGGTAAAATATGAATTAGCTTTTTTTGTAATTACTCTCCCATACACAAAGCCTACATCTTCCTCTTCTAAAAATTTTTCTACTTGTAATCTTAGCTTATGAGGAAACCAAACATCATCGACATCAATAAAACTTATCAACTCCCCTAGAGATTTCTTTACCGCCCTAGATCTGACAATACCAAGATTTTTTGTTTCCTTGCAAGCAAAAATTTTTACTCTTTTATCTATGCTTTGGAATGAAGATGCTATTTGAAGACTTTTATCTGTTGAATTATTGTCATAAAAGATTATTTCAATGTTCTTATAGGACTGACCAATAATCGAATTAAAACATTCATTCAAGAATTTCTCGCCATTTAGACAATTAATTATGACCGAAACAAGAGGATTGCGATTCATAAATTAGTTTCTAAACATGACACAACTTTTTCAATATCTTTATTAGTAAGTCCAGGATGTAATGGAAGAGTTAATATTCTATCTTGTAGATTTTTAGTAATAGGTAGATTGTGATTAATTTTTTTATATAAATTAAGCAAATGGTTTGGTTTATAGTGGACGCCAGTTTCAATTCCACAGTCAAGTAAATTTTGTCTCAATATATTTCTATTCGAAGCCTTTGGAAGTATTATGGGGTATATGTGAGGAACTATTAAATTGTAATTCTTTTTAAGAATATCAACCTTAGAATTGATTAGTAATTTATCGTAAGACTTGGCTAAGTTTTGTCTTTTTTTAAATAAAATTTCTTTTTTGTTAAATTGCTCTATTCCAATAGCTGCCATTATATTACTCATATGATATCTCCAGCCTTGTTCATTTACTTCAAAATCCCAACTCCTCTTTCCGAGAAATCTTTGCTTTGAGTCTCCTAAAACACCAAGAAGTCTCAACTCATTAACCTTTTCAATAATTTTTTTATCGCCTGAGACAATGCATCCACCCTCTCCAGAAGTAATATTTTTTATACCGTCAAAACTAAAACAAGCAATATCTCCAAACGAGCCTACTAAACGACCCTTGTGTGATGAGCCAAATGCATGGGCTGCGTCTTCAATAACTCTTAAATGATATTTTTTAGCAATAGTTAGAATCTCATCAATATTTCCTGCTTCACCCGCGTAGTGGACAGCAAGAATTGCTTTAGTTTTTTTTGTGATCCTAGATTCAATTTGTTTTGGGTCTAAACATAAATTATCTTTTGTAATATCGCATGATACAGGGATTGCTCCGGTTGCAGAAATTGCCTGATATGAGGCAATATAAGTTAATGAAGGAACTAGAACCTCATCATTTCTTTCAATTCCAGCTGCTTGAAGTGCTAATTGGATTGCTGCCGTTCCATTAACAACGCAAGATGTATCTCTATTAAAAAACTGGCTAAGTTTTTTTTCAAATGATTCAACAAATCTCCCCATGCCTAAGTATCCTTCATCGAGAACAGACATTACCATATCTTTTTCGCGAGAATCAATAAAGCATTTTGAGAGCCTAATCATTCTATACTACCAGGGTGCAGCTCCTGAAACCCAAAGCTCTTGAAGATAATCTCGGTCTCTTTTGGTGTCCATACACTGCCAAAAATCATTGTGCTTGAATGCCATTAGTTCTCCTAAACTTGCAACTTTTTCTAGTGGCTCTCTTTCTAATATGCTGTTATTGTTATCAATATAATCAAAAAACTCGGGTTCTATCACAAAAAATCCACCATTAATCCAACCATCTTTTGTCTGTGGCTTTTCCTTGAATGTTTTAATGGTATCACCTTCAATATCAAGTTCTCCAAATCTAGCATTTGGTCTAACAGCGGTAACAGTAACCATCTTCTTATGTTTTCTATGAAATTTGACAAGCTCTCCAATGTCAACATTAGATAATCCATCACCATAAGTAAGCAGAAAAGTTTCATTTCCAATAATATTTTTTAAACGTCTCAATCTTTCACCAGTCATTGAGTCAATTCCAGTATTGATTAGAGAAATTCTCCAATCAATATTTGATGTTTCAAAAATTTTCATATGACCATTCTCTAGGTCGACTGATAAATTCGAATTTAGAGAATGGTAGTTAATAAAGTATTCTTTTATAACTTCAGCCTTGTAACCCAAGGCAACTATAAAGTCTTTATGATTAAACTTTGAATAATGGTTCATAATATGCCAAAGGATAGGCTTTTCACCTATTGTTACCATCGGTTTTGGAATTAAATTTGTATATTCAGATAACCGAGTTCCAAAACCACCAGCTAAAAGTACGACCTTCATTAGCTCTTCTCCCAATCAAAAAAAATTTCATTTAGTTCAAGAACATCAGCTTCTTCAGAATTGTGTTCAATATTGGCTATATTGAGAAGCAGACTTTCTTTTTCATGAAGGCCTTTAAATGCAACCCATAAATTTGGCGGGATAGTTAGACGACAATAATTAGATGGAGAAAGAATTACAGAGTAAAACTCACCAAATGAGATAGATTTTTCTCGGTTATCATGGACCACAAACTTAATTTCCCCAGAGGGAACAACTATATTTAAAGTCATTTGTTTGTGTCTTTTCCATCCTTTTATAGTATTAAATTTGACCTTAGAAAAATAAGCCTCACCAAAACCTAAAAAACTATTGTCAGTCTCTCGTAAAGCACGCATAACAGAACCTTTATTGGTATCAATAATTTTAAGTGGTGTTAAAGTAAGATCATGAATCATATTTCATTAAATCCAAGCGTTATTTCTATCTTTTGCTAACTTCCAATAAAAATCAATTTGGCTTGAGGTTATTTGGAATACTTCTGAAGAGTTAGCTGCTGTATAGTATTTTCTATACCATTCAGATGTAAGCATAACAGTCTCTTCAAAATCAAGAGTTGGCCCCCAGCCAAGGTCATGGAGAGCCTTATCACAATTAAGTTTGAGTAAGTTAGCTTCATGTAATTTTTCATTTTGAGATATATCGTTCCACGCAATATTCTTCCAATATTTCCGCATCTCCTCAATAAGATTTTGAACAGAATAATTTTGATTTGCTGGAGGACCAAAGTTATATGCTTCGCCATGAAGATCATTATTTGAAGATAATTCTTTTGCCAATGCTAAATATCCGCTCAAAGGCTCTAAAACATGTTGCCATGGTCTAGTAGCATGCGGATTCCTAATGTCTACTGCTTTATTTGAAGCCCAAGCTCTTACGCAGTCGGGAACAATTCTGTCTTTAGCCCAATCTCCACCACCGATAACATTGCCCGCTCTCGCAATACCCAAAGAAACATTATCATTCTTGCTAAAGTAAGAATTAAGGTAGCTTTTAATAACTAATTCTGCCATACCCTTTGAGGCACTGTAGGGATCTTTTCCTCCAATTAAGTCAGTTTCTCGGTAACCCCACTTCCATTCGACATTATCATATGCTTTATCACTAGTTATTAATATTATTACTACTTTTTTATCAATTGCTCTCAAAGATTCTAGGATATTTGCAGTTCCAATAGCATTGGTGTTAAAAGTTTTAATTGGATTATTATATGATTCTCTTACAAGGGCTTGAGCAGCCATATGAAAAACTAAATCAGGTTTTTCTTTTATTATTATTTTTTTAAGTTCTTGAAGATTTGTAATATCGATTCGGTAATCTTTTATAAAATTAACTTCTTGTAATTTCTCAAAATGATTAGGTTTTGTTGGAATGCAATCAGAAATACCTACAACATTTGCTCCAAGTTTCTTCAAACACATGCTAAGCCAACCACCTTTAAAACCTGTATGGCCGGTAACAATTACTTTAGAATCTTTTAAGAATTTCATTGATATCTTTTTTATAAGTTGCCTACTCAGATCAGTTATCTACGCTGGTTTATATTTCTTAAAGAAAGCATCCTTGATCATTTGATTCCTCACCAACTCAAGATCTTCTTTGGTGTCAACACTAATTGCGTCACTATCTACTTCAATTCCTCTTATTTTGAAGCCATGTTCAAGAACTCTAAGATATTCATTAAATTCTATCTTTTCCAGTTCCGTTCTTTCCATTTTTGAATACTCTATTAAGAATTTTTTTCTAAAAGGAACTATATGATAAGCTTTGAGCATTTTAGCATCAGCATGTCTAGAATTTGAAGGGATATCTTCTCTAGAAAAATACATTACATCTTTAAAACGATTTAGCACTACTTTTATGTCAGATGGTGAATTTCTTTTTTTGAAAGGATTCACTAGAATACCAATTCTGATTTCTGGATTTTGAACAAGTTTATCAACTGCTAAATCAATGTAGTGAGGGTTAACAAGTGCCTCATCACCCTGGACGTTTACAATAATTTCTGCATCAATTTTTTTGCAGGCTTCCGCAATTCTATCAGTTCCTGTACCATGATTTTTTGAGGTCATTATTGCCTTACCTCCATTTCTAATGACAAGATCATAAATCTCATTACTATCTGTAGCCACAAAAACCTCACTCAGATTCTTTGCAAGTTTACACCTTTTATAAACATGAATTATCATGGGAAGACCACATATATCAAGAATGGGTTTATTCGGTAATCTCGAAGATTGAAGCCTGGCAGGAATAATAGCAACAGCCTTTTGATTGACAATCTTCTTCATCTAAATTGATCAAAATAATTGGATATATGATTAAATCTTTCAAATAAAGCAAGAGAATCAAGTTCAAAAGTAACAAGGTTTATACCTATATTAACAAGCCAATTTAGGTCGCTTTCATTTCTGGCAATAAAACCACCTGCAACTTTATTAGATTTATTAACTTTACTGATAGCATGTGTTATTTTTTTCAATACAGTAGCATGCCTTACATCTCCAGGATAGCCTAAAGCCTGAGAAATATCATATGCCCCAAAATAAATAAAATCAATCTCTTTTACAGTTAATATTTCATCAAGGTTTTCAAGTCCTTCTTCTGATTCGATTATTATTCCTAAAATAGTTTCACCGGATCTTTTCAGATGGTTTTTTAGATTTATATCAGAAAAGTTTCCCGCCTTAGCAAAAGGTGTAAAACCTCTATTACCTTGTGGGAAGTATTTTGAAAACTTTACCAAGTCCATGGCGTCTTTTTTTGAGTTTATATGTGGCACTAAAACTCCATCAGCACCTTGATCAAGGGCTTGTAACACCATCCAATCTTCTAGTTTTGGTAATCTAACAATTGGAGAACACTTATTTAACTTGCATGCGTTAACATGTAAATGGACATTATCTAGACTAAAAGGACCGTGCTCAAAATCAATAATTTGAAAATCTAATCCAGACGAGCTCATTACCTCAGTGGCAACAACTGAAGACAAGGTATTCCAAGTACCTATAACTTTTCTTTGCTCTTTAAATTTTTTTCTTAAATGATTATCAAAATTCATAATTATCTAATATCAAGGGAAAATAAATCATTAACGATCTCGCAATGCAATTCTTTAAAAACATCTCTAGGGGATATGCCATTGCAAACTGCAATACATAAATCTATAGATGCATTTTCACCCATTAATATATCAACCGGATGATCTCCTATTACCGCAACATCTCTTGGATAAAGCCCAGTTTTTGAAATTACCAACTCTGCGATTTCTGAACTAGGTTTAGCATTTTTAACAGAGTCTCCACCAAAAATATTATCAAAAAAACAACTTAATCCAAGTATCTTCATACTTTTTTTGGCTCTGTTAGTTAAATCCGTTGAAACAATATTCGCAGAAACTTTATGTTTTTTTAGTTTCTCAAGAAATTCTTTAACCCCTGGTAATAACACTACAAATTCTTTTAAATGGAGTTCAGAGTATTCATCAACATCATTGAAAATTTTTGCAACAAAGTTAATTGTAGACTTCCCACCCATTGTATTAATAGCTTGGTTCGTTAAACTAATTATAAAATCTCTGGGTTTTACACCTACAGGCCCTTCTGGTTTCATTCTTTCATGTTCATAGTCAACCCCCATAATTTTCATAAGCTCAATTTTCACTTTATTCTTATCTTTATGGTTGGTGAAACATTTTTTAACAATAAATTCAGACCTAAGTCTGATCATGGAATACCAATATTTATGTATGTCAATTAAAGTTCCATCCTTATCAAAAAGTATCGCTTTGATATTCTTCTTGAGAATCTTATTACCAAGATACAGATCAGGCATTAATACTATCTTTAATTAAATCCTCAGCTATCAGCACAGCACTTGACAATGAATCAAGATCATTGTCAAAATTTTCATTCATTACAAACTCTTTAACAATCTTTCTGGCATGAGTTCCAATCGATACCCCTGCAAAAGGAACATTGCAAAGAGTTGCTAATTTTTTAGTCTGGCTATTTGTTCCTCCAGATAAAAGCATATGGAGTGATTTGTAATTTCTGTCTTTTTGTCTCAGATCTTTATCGATAATATCTGCAATTGCAATAGCCTGAAGAGTAGTATTGAAATCATCTTCGCCTCCACTCATAGGAACACCATCTGCCTGAATAATCATTCGTTCCCCTGCAATTTCTTTTGCTTCTTTAATTCTTTCAATAAGATGTGTATTAGATAAATGCAACCTATCTAAACACATAGAAACATAATTATTTGGTTGCGCTTCACATACTGTTCTCCATTCCTGCATAATTGCATCATTATCTGAAACTGCAGCATGAAGCTCTATATTTTCTGCGCCTAGTTTAATACATTCAGGAAGAATTCTTGATAACTCTTTAGCATTATGTTCATATCTGACAGCTGCTACTTTAGGAGGACATGCAGCCTCACAGTTTCCACACCCAATACATTGACCTCTTATGATCTCATATGATTCTGGTATTGCATCAGTTGGACAAACAGGGATACATTTGCCACATTCTACACAATCATCAACTATAAAAGCTTTTCTTACATGATGATCTCCTCCCATACCAACACTAACTGTTATGAAGGGATCTACAGGGATTGCCTTATTTAATCTAAGAGCTAATTCTTTTGCAGTTTTTATTCCAGAAACACATGCCTTTACAACTTCAGGGGTTGCAGAAATATCTAGACCATTACAACCCGCTAGAACATATATGATAGTTAATCTCCTAACCTCTTCTGCGTTTTCGTTACCTGCGCCACAAACTAATTTAAAATACTTACCTTCTTCAAATAATTTAGTTAACTCTTCATACCTCGAATTCATTAAACAACCTCCTAATTAAATAATTCCGGGTTAAAAACAGAATTTGTATCCAAAGAGTATAGAGTTGGAGTAATTGATACCAGTGGAATGGCCTCATCTTTGTTATTGTATATCTTTAATACTCTCTCCACTTCTTCAAATCTTGGGTCAGATTTTTCATACCCATCAATACCTGCAAGTAATATCCTTTTAGCTCCACCAGCACTTGCTACTGCAATAGCATATGCAAGAGATAATGATGAGTCAAGAGTGCAACCATTGTCATTATATGAAAATTCATTTCTCTTAACTTCTAAGCCATAATCATAGATATTCACATTGTTTAATGTATTTCTTAAAAACTTAGGTATTCTTTCCTTAGGCATAATGATTGCTTTGTTTAATTTAACATATTCATCAGACTCAATCACTATTCTCATTTCATGGCAGGTTACATATGCATCCACCATATCATGATTGATAATTGAATTAGTGTTTAAACATAAAACCTTGACGTCATTACTTTCAATAATTTCATTGATTTCATTGATATATTTCTTTAATTTTGGCCCTGGACCAATAATTAAAACATCTTTATCTTGAAAATGGTTTTTTGCATTCCATAAGCCGGGCTTTGAAGAGGAAAGTCCAGATATAGCTCTTGACAAATTTTCTAGACTAAATACTGGCGCTTCCTCATTTCTTAAAAAGTTAATTGCTGAGAGAATATGCTCGTTATCATACCTCTTCTCCGTCATTAACTCCTGAATATAAGTTGGATGAATGCCGTCAATAGCTGACAAATGGTAATAAATACTAGGGCCCCATTCATATTTTTCTTTTAACTTTGTGAAGTCATCTGAAACTAATTGAAATAATGCATCTGGAAAAAATTTTTGATTATCCTTAGAAAGCTCAATCACTAAATTTTCTGTCTTAGTATTTCCAGCACCTCTACCCATACCTAAAATAGTTCCATCAATATAATCCACCCCTTCTTCTATTGCACTTAATGAGTTTGCAAAGGCCAATCCCTTATTGTCATGCGCATGAAAACCAAGCGATCCTTGCCAAAATTGCCTAATTGATTTAACAATGCGCTTAATTTTCTTTTGATCAAGATTACCAAAAGAATCAGCAAAATAAAGGCATTCCAATGATTCTAGCGAAGAAATCAAATCAAGAGTTTTAAGCAACGACTTATCATCAATCAAGTCAATTTGCATAAGATTAAGTATTACTTTATAGCCTAGACCTAATAATATATTAGCTATATCTATAGTCTCAGAGGTTTCCTTAAATGTGAATGCAATTCTAACTATTTCAACTTTGGAATTTACTTGGGGCTGGAATAATTTTTTTATGGAGTGCTCTAAACTTGAATGATTATTGATAATTTCCTTTGCATTAATCATTACCGCAAGATTTATGTTTTTAGGAATATTTAAACCCTCTAAAAACTTATCTGTTGTGTATGCATAAGCCCCGTAAAAACCATTATTAAGAAAGGTTCTAAAACCAATTTCAAGTATATCTATTCTACATGCACTTAAAGCCTTTAGATAGCTCTCAACAAGAGTGCTGTCAAAATCCCATCCTACATAATATCCACCATCTCTTAGAGTACAATCTACAATCTTTAAATTAGAAGGATAACTCATTTAAATCTTTTTAGCCAATAAGTTGACATTTAAGCATATTAACTTCTCTTGTATAGCCTTATTAGAACAAGATTCACCGTCTTAAAGATAATCATGATGTACTTATAAATTCCAAAATTAACTATCATGTCATACTCATACTGAACAAGTTGTTTTGGGTTTTCCATATCAATATTTTTGATTTGAGCTATTCCGGTTATTCCTGGCTTAAATTTATATATATTTTTGTATTTTCTTAGTTCAATCAGATCAATTTGACTCTCAAGACATGGTCTAGGGCCAACTATGCTCATGTCGCCTTTTAAAACATTAATGAACTGCGGTAGTTCATCTAATTTAGTTTTCCTTAAAAACCCTCCGAATCTTGTGATATCTGAAACTGCAGCTTCATGCGTTGGCATATGGCGTGTACCAATCTTCATTGACCTGAATTTATAAAGCTTAAATACTTTTAAATTTTTTCCAACTCTGCATTGTGAAAAAATTGGACTACCAGTATCAAAATAACAAAAAACAAGTAATAAAATAATAATTGGAAACACGGAAACCAAAAAAAAACTTGCAAGAATTACATCTAGGAACCGTAAAAAAAAACTACTCATAGATTACTTAGATAACCTTTTACTGCATTACCAATGTCATAATCAATCTTATATCTTTGCTCTAACTTAGTATCAATAGTCATCGTTTTAGGATCAATTTCAAGGCTATTAAAAATTTTATTAAATTTTGGATTGATAGCAACCAAAAATTTAATTATAAAATTTGGAACCTTAAAAAAATTATTTTTCTTATTAAGTGAACTAGCAATTTTTCTTCCCAAATCATATGTTGACAGGTTAGCATCAAAAACCAATAACTTTTTTTGAAAAAAATTTTCATTCATTATAGAAAGACATACGTAATTTGCTAAATTTGAAACCCCGATAATTGCCCTCTTATTAGTAATATCTTTTATTGGCAAGGGTACCTTTTTGTCTATGAGACTGATTAGTGAAATTAAATTACCTTTCACATCTTTACCAATAATTAATGGAGGTCTGAAAATCGTATATTTTGTATCGGAACCGCGTAGATTTTCTTCAATTATTTTTTCTGATAATGTTTTTGATTGTCCGTACAGATCATTAGGATTTGGTCTACTTGAATTATTAAATCCTGAAAATTCAGTATTCTCGCCAAGAACTTTTACCGAACTAAGAAAGATATAGTGTTTTACTTTTGCTGAAACTAGCGCCTTAGTAACATTTTCAGTTAGCCTTTGAACATCCATCAAGTCCGACTCTCTAAAATCCTTAACAGGGTTCTTGCCAGAACAATCAATAACACAATCGACTGATTTGAAAATAGCATACCAATTTTTAAATGAAAGATTTGTAAAATTACCTACAGGAACATACTCTACTTTGTTAACTTTTCTTAATTTATTTCTTACTACAGAAAGAACATTTATATTGTGCTTAGATAAATATCTAATAATGTGGTTTCCAACAAATCCATTTCCGCCGATAACTAAAACTTGGTATTTATTTTGCGACATTTTTCTATAATTCAATGAATTTCTCATTTTCCATAAACCAGTCTTGGAAAATTAAAATGTTCCATAATTCTCTTGAATTATCTTGTTTATCCTTCAAATGATCATTCCACAACTCCTTGATTTGATGATTGTCAAAAAAATTATGTTTAGATAGTGAATCATATGATAAAAGTTGATTGGCCCAAAATCGAAGATCTTTTCTGAGTAATTGGCCAAGGGGTATAGAGAATCCCATTTTTGGCCTATTAATAAGATTTTCAGGTAAATATTTTTTTAGTAAATTTCTCAAAGGGAGTTTTGTTTTCCTTCCAATTTTTATTTTGGTTTCTAATGAATTTGCATACTGTATTACTTTATGCGATAGAAAGGGAGCCCTAACTTCTAAAGAGGTAGACATTGAGGCTCTATCAACTTTTGTAAGGATATCATCAGGTAAGTAAGTAGATTGGTCATAGAACAAGAGTTCATCAATATCTGACATCTCAACTTGATTTCTATTAATCCTAGATAAGAACTCCAATAATAGTTTATTATTCCCATGCAAACTACTAGACACCACATCTGCATAAGATTCTCTTATAGTCTTTGAATTAGTCATACTCAAAACCTTCATGAGCTTATCGGATGGATAAGCAAATGCAAGATTCTTTGGCATAACTCTAAATAAGATTTGAAAAAACATATCAACCTTATCTTTGTCTACTGATCTTAATATACTCTGAGATAAGCTAAAAAAACTATTTGGAAATATCTTCTTATATCTAGTTATAAGCTTGAGATATTTGTGTCTATTGTAGCCAGCAAACAACTCATCGCCTCCATCGCCTGACAAAGATACTGTAACTCTCTGTTTTGCGAATTTTGATAAAGCAAGAGTTGGTATTTGAGAAGAATCTGCAAATGGCTCCGAATATATTTTAGACATTGATTTCGCAATTATGGCCATTTCATCATAATTAAGAAGATAGTCATGATGTTTGGAACCGATAATACTTGCAACCTTTCTAGCATACTCACCCTCATTGAATGATTTATGATTTAATGAAATGGAAAAAGTATTTAGTTCAATTTTCAACTTTTTCTTCATAATTGAACAAATGAGTGATGAGTCAATTCCCCCAGAAAGAAAGCCGCCAACAGTCCTATCAGAGATTAATTGTGACTCTACAGATTCTGTGAGAATATCTTCGAATTCATCGTAATTTATGCTATCACTTTTTTTTGAAAATGAATCGGCTAGATTCCAATATCTTGTAATTTCAATATTACTATCCTTGATACTCGTAATATTTGCAAAAGTACCGGGGGGTAACTTTTTAAAATCCTTGAATATTGACATTGGTGACGGAATATAGCCTAGTGTAAGAAATAAATTTACAGCCTCATTATCTATTTTATAACTTTGACCTTGTAATTGATAAAGAGGTCTAAGGTCTGAGAAAAAATAGAAATTATCTTTATGGAAACCGTAATATAGTGGCTTCTCACCTATCCTATCCCTTGCAATTTGAATTTTTTTCTTTGTGTTATCCCATAATGCGATTGCAAACATTCCATGAATTTTTTTTAAAGTTTCCTTGAAACCATATTTATCAATTAGGTGGGCTAATGTTTCAGTGTCTGAAGTACCTTTCCATTCAATATGATTGCTTTTATTTAATAAAAGTCTAAGGTTCTTATGATTGTATATCTCACCATTAAATATCAAAGTATATCTTCCACTAGGCGAGGTCATTGGTTGTGAACCAATTTGAGATAAATCTTGAATAGACAACCTGGTATGTCCAAATGCCAAGCTATTTCCTTTGTTAATCCAGATCTTGAAGTCATCAGGCCCTCTATCTTTAAGGACTCCAGTCATCAGCCTAATTCTTTTATCTAAGGATAAGTAATCATTCTTATCATTTGACCAAATACCTGCAATCCCGCACATTTTATATTTCCTTGCAAATTATTGGATTGTTAGATTTTATAAACTTTGCCTTCTGAAAAACCCTCCAGCCCCTATTAGGAATAATTTCTGTTGAACAAAGATAAAGATTGTTCTTGTCAATATATGATTTAAATTTTCCAGATAGCTGAGCCAAACCTACAGGACCAGTTAGAAAAAAATTTTTATTAAGAATGATAGCATTTAAATATGGAGGAAATTCAACATGATTTATTTCCAAAGGTGGTTTGAATTCAATCTTTTTCAGAAAATCAATAGATTGCGCTTTTATGTTCGATTTTCTAATCTGATTATTTTGTTGAATAATTCCTTCAGTCAATCCGGGATCAAGAATATAAGAATATTCGATCACTTTATCATTAATCTTTATTTCTTTTTCAAACAAATAAGGGACAAAAAAGAATTGACTGGATATAGAAATAGTTAGTAAAACTAAAAATAACTTTTTAAAGAAAAATGCAGAGTAAATTATAAAAATCAAGAAATAATTAAGTAAATATTCTATTTCATCAGGCAACATAGTCCAACGAATCAAAAAAATAACTGTTGCCAAAAAAAATAATTGCCTTAAAAAATTATCCTTTGAAGTTGGACTCTGTTCACAAAATAAATTTTGGAAAGTTTTAAATTTTAATAATGCAAGAAGCCCAATTGAAAATATACCCAATAAATAAATTGGCCCAAGAAGAAGTCTAATAAAATCTGCACCACTAACCTTAAATTCAGATGCAGTTGAAGCAAAGTTTTCAAGAAAATTGAATTCATGAATAAATATTGCTGAGATTAAAAATACATATAAAAATGCCGTTATTAGGATATTTTTATTAATTTCTTTCCTATATATGAATAAACAAAAAATAGTAAATACAATAAATACATTATCAGGCCGTGTTAATGTAGCCAAAATAGAAAAAACGAGTGACAAAAACAAAAAAAAATTTCTTTGGTCAAAAAGGTATCTAATAGAAAAAAATAATACTAATGCTGAGAACAAGACAGACTGAATAGTCTCAAGAGGAATAGTAGAGTTCGAGATAATTAAAGGATGTAGAGAGAAACTCAAACTGAAGAATAATTTATTTTCAAGTTTTAATAATTTAAATATCTCGATTACTACAAAGAATAAGCATATCCATAAAAAATAACTATAAAAATTTAAGGCATTAATTCCACCCAGGGCAAAAACTCTCTTGCCGATTATTTCATAGAGCGGAACTCCTAACGCTCTGCTCGGTTCATAGTTATCAGAATTGTTATTTACAAAACTTTGAACCAGAGCCCTTGAATCAGTATCTTCTGCCATTCCAAGAAAAATATTGTCAAAATTTAAGAAGGCAATAACTATAAAAAATATGCTTAGAAACAAAAATGAATTATTTCTAATGAAAAAATTATCTTTTAATTTTTCTATCATAAAATTTATTAAGAAATATCAATAAACCGGTACAGACAATAAGTATGAAAAAACTATATCTTTGCCTGTAGATTGTGCCAATATTAGGATTCGTAAATGCAAAAATAAACATCGATAAAAATGAAGGTAAAAGAATAAATAAATAAATCTTATTTTTCAAAATTGAAAAAAAAGATAAGAAAATGACCGCTAATGAAAAATAATAAATTAACATTTCTATTCCCGAAACTCCTCTCATAATTTTTGATTTTTTATCTAGATCCTCTTTAAACCACATGTTCGGAAACGGCGCAAATAGTGCGACTTGAGTATATCTTGGAATATAGTCTACTAATTCTTCGAAAGAGTTGATAGAGATATCGCTATCTATATCTGAGTCTCTTTTGTATTTAGAAAAACTGTTTCTAATGGGTATTAATTTTCCAAATGTTTTTTCAAAAAAGATTTGTTGTACTTTTTCTTGTTGTACTTTTTCTTGTTGTACTTTTTCTTTTTTGCTTGACTCTTGGGTTCTTTGTTTAATTTTTTGACTGATTTTTTTGAATTCTGGATGAAGTCTACTTTCATCAATATTCAATAATTCTTCAGAAAAGTCTCTTTTTAAATCACTAGTCAAATAATTAATATCCAAAGAAAGGGGCATCAATATAAGCAATGGAATAAAAGTCAAAAAAATTGATTTAATGCCTTTATAGGGAATATTGAAAATAATTATGCTAATAAAAACATATAAGAATAAAAATTCTAAGAAATAAGGCCTAATGGTTAATATTAGATAAAAAGATAGTATGAGGACCAAAAAATAATGGTACTTATAATTCAAATTAATTTTAAGAATGCTGTAGAAAAACATCAAAATCGCAAGAATAAAAATCCCATCTTTTCCAATTTGAGACCACCATTCAGCTGATGACGGAAAAAAAATAAAAGGCAGCACAGCAAGGAAAATAATTTTCGGACTTATCCTGGTGAATTTAAAAATCTTAAAAATCAAATAAGAAGAGGATGCATGAACTAAGGCATTAAAGAAAATAAAAGTCCAAGGCTTAATGCCAAAAAAATAATAGAATAGGCTCAATAATCCAACAATAGGAGACCTAACTCCCCCGATTCCACAATTTGTCTCAACACATTGCCCTAATAGATTATTTGGCGAATGTTCCCAAACACTTATACCAACCTCATTCATATACTCAGAAAAAGAACTTGCAATAAGGTGGTATGTAAGAGCATCAGTTGTCTTTAAAAGTCCAGAACCCCAATGATAGTCACTTAGGAACTCAGGTATCACTAGAAACTGAATAATTAATGCAGCAAAAAAGACATAAAAGAATGAAACAAGAAAAACAATCTTTTCATAACTTAATTTTTTGAAGGGAAATAAGCCAAAAGTTAACAAAATTTTTGGTCCTTTAAGAATTCATAATGAGATGTAAATTTACTAATATTAAATAAGGAGGTCATTTTTTGCCTAGTTACATTGCCAATATTTCTATAGAATCTAATTTTCTGTAGAAAGTTGCTTTTGACATGCTCACTGTAATTTCCACCGATCTCATATGGATGGATATAGACTAATCCAACTTTATTATTGTTGTTTAAATGCTTCAAAGAAAATCTAGAGAATGAAATTGGCAACAACCTTAAATATCCTCCCCCAAGAGCAGGAAAATTTTTACCTAGAACATTCAATGTTGATAATGGCATTTCGATTAAGCCATTGTTTAACCTCTTAATTTCATTTGGACTATCCCAATGACATCCATACAAATCATGGCCCTTAATCGGAAAAATTGATGAATCATATACATAATTATTTTTGGCAAGAGTGTCAAAAATCAACTCTTTCTTTCTTCCAACTGAAAAAAAGGGGGCTCTAAACCCATAAATTTTAGAACCAGTAGCATCCTCTATGATACTTTTAGAGCTATATACATACTCTTCGATTTCCTTATCACTCATTTGATCTAAAAATAAGTGACGGAAACCATGAGAAGCTAATTCATGATTATTCTGTATGATTTGCAATCCAATTTCAGGTGCTAATTTAATAATTCTCGATAAGGTAAAAAAAGTTGCCTTAACTTTATGAGTATTTAAAAACTCAAGAATAATATCTAGATTTTTCCTTATTTCATATAATGATTTTTTGTCTTCACCAAGAATTGTTTTATTGTTATAAATTGCAGATTTACCTTCAATAGAACCTTCGAGATCAATTGATAGAATATTTCTCATTATTTTTGAATTCTTACAATATAGTCTCTGCCAAAGTTATGAATCTGAATTTCATAATTTTCATTAAAACGCGAAAATAATTTTTGCAATTGTTTTCTAGAATAGAATCTTAAATAACATTTATTCTTATAACGTATTTTTCTTTGAATTGACAATATGTGAAATTTCTTCGGGAAGCTAATAATTGAAATCTTATCTGTATCACCAATTACCTTTTTAACAAAATTTTCTGGATTTTCAATATAGTCCATAACACCCACCACTATACTTGCATCATATTTTTTCTCAATGTTTATATCAAGATAGTCTCCCACCGTCCAAGTGATAAGACTATCTCCAAAACTTTTAATTTCAGTACTTCTAGCAAGTTCAACCATTTTTTTTGAAAAATCAATAGCTAGAGTATTGCAAATACCTCTTTCTCTTAGAGCTAAAGAATAGTCTCCAGGTCCACAACCGATATCAAGCAATGAGCTTGATTCAGAGCGGGCAATATTATCAATTGTATAAAAATATCTTTTCGACATACTATTTCTTAAGAATCTTGTAATCAAGGATGAAAATTCCTCGTTATTGTAATAACCAGAAATAGATCCTGATATCTTCGAAAAAGGAGCTGCATAGTCATCAAAAAAATTTTTAACACTTCTCATTAATCTTATCCTCCATATAATTAATCTGTTTCTCTACATATTCTATTTCATTATAGTTGGCAACTGCATTTTTCCTTGCCTCTTCTCCAAAAATTTTTATTAGATTTTTATTCATATAAAAAAATAAAATTGCATCTTTTAAAGCGTGAATTTTGCCAACATCGACAATTATTCCTGTTTTCATTTGAGAAATTATTTCCCTATTTCCTCTGATATTTGTGACTACAGAAGGCAGCGCAGAAGCTTGGGCCTCAATTGTTGATCTTGGCATCCCCTCTCTATATGATGGTGATACAAAAATATCAGAAATTGCAAGATAATCCTCAACATTGGACACCATGCCTGTAATTAATAATTGATTATTATCAATAAGATTTTTATATTTCTGTTGTATCTCATCCAATATTGAATTACTTTCTTGTTCAATAACACCACCAACCAAGAGTAACTGAATATCTGGAATGTTGATTAAACTGAAAGCGTCAATTAAGTCCTCAATACCCTTATTTCTAACAATTCTTCCAACAAAAATAACTCTTAATTTAACCTTGGGCAAAAATAAATGCTTCTCAAGAGCAATTCTTTTTGCGCCTTTACACTTATAAAATCTATCGGTTTTGATACCATTTCCAATATGGGAAATTTTTTTTCTTATCCCAGGAAATTTTGAAAAGAAAGTAACATCTTCATTACTCTGAGAGAGAATAAGGTCATCTCCAAAAGACATTAGAAATTCAAGGAGGACTGAAAAGAAAAAACCTAAACTTGTCTGGCCATCATGAAAATAAAAACCATGCGCAGTATAGCAACTTATTGAATTTTTAAAGCTACGGGGTAGCAAAAAAGCAAATCTAACTGGAATACTTGCATTTCTATTGTGACAGTTGCAAAGAGTATAGTTATTCTTTATAAGAATCTTTCTACATTTCTTAGTTACATCTATAAATGAAGGTATTGAAATCTTTTTAGGGAATTCAATGTTGTAGTGTTTTCTTATTGATCCTAAAACCTGTTCAGATAAATTTTTTCCCTCACAAATAAGATCGATTTCATAGCCTCGCTCAGAAAGACTCTGCAATAATGGAGCCAGAAACTGATTTGCGTAAAAATCAGTGTTGCATACTTGTAAAATTCTAATCTTTTTCATTGTCTGACCTTAAAAGATCAAAATTTTTTGTTAATAAGGCTTCTTTGTAAAAAAATCTTAAAAAAATGATTTTACAAATCGAAATGAAGCAATAAAGATTTGTAAAAATAAGATAGATTATATCTAGCCAAGCTTTATCTTCTTTTGCTATACTGATTGATAGAAGGAGTTTATTCATCATAAATCCTTTTTTTGCATTCTTGTGAGCTAAGTTCTTTCCTAAAATTTTTACATTATCTTCATAAATAATCATGCTTTCTAGCTTAGATAAATTTTTCTTATGAACTCTATATATTGTCAAAAATTCATCTAGGTAGTTAATTTTTCCAATTTTTAGGAACTTAATGTATAAGTCATAATCTATCGAACTTTTATAACTTTTATCGAAACCTCCCACCGAAAAATAGGCGCTTCTTGAAAAAAAGGTTGAAGAAAAAACTATTGGATTATTTAAAAAAAGAGTGTCGACAAAATTTTGATAATTGAAATGAAGGGAATGAGCCATTTCATCTCTTATTAATTTATTCTCATAGAGCTTATAGGAGTTGGTCCATGACATAACAAAATCATCTTGATTGTTAGCTTGTTCAACTTGTTTCTTGATTTTTTCTTTGTGCCAAAAATCATCGGAATCTAAAAAAGCGAGATATTTCCCCTGACTGATAGATATTGCTGCGATTCTTGCTTCTGGAAGTGTTAGAAATTTATTTGAATAGAAATAACTTAGATAATCTATATATTTCTCTGATATTTTTCTTGTATTGTCTGTCGAAAAATTATCATATACTATCAATTCAATATTTCTATATGATTGGCCAATCACTGAGAGAATTGCTTCTTCGAGATATTCACACCCATTATGGACATTGATTATTACACTTACTAAATCTTGTGTAATATCAATATCAAATCTTTCTTTATCTTGGAAAAAAAAACCCTCTAAAGAATTTAATTCTGATTTTTTTTTCTTAGCTGAAGATAACATGTCTAATCAGTAAATAAAAGCATATTAGATATATTTGGTTTATTTAAACCAGTCATAACATATTCACTAATTATGTTAAATTGCTTTATTATCATTTCATTGTTATTACTTAATTCATTAATTCTTTCTTCAAACTGATCAGACGATACAGATTTTACAATTGGAAATTTTTTTTCTATTAAATCAGCATTATTCCAGTTTGGCTTCAGTGATCTACTTATCGGAATAACCGGACATCCAACAATAAGGGCATCATAAATTGATGCGCTGTCTAATACAAGAACGCCCATTGTTTTTTCTAAGATTTTGTTAATTTCGTTTTGGGTTACATCCCATCTATCTGGCAATTTCTTCCACCCGAGTTTCTTTAAAATCTTTCTGAAATCAGATAAAGGATGAATTTTTAATAAAATAGATATTTTATTCTTGTTCAAGAAATTGTTATTCTGATTGACTTTATCTAATAACTCAATACTTGCATCGACATCCAAAGGTAAAAATATTGCCAATTTAGAGTTAGTTAAAGTCCTTTTAATGATTCTAAAATTTTGCCTCAGAGCTGGACCCGATTTAACTTTTTCTTCTGGAATGCCTTGTTCTAAAAGAAACTCTTTAGCTATATTTCCATTTGTTATTATCTTGTCTGGAAAAGTGCTTGACCTTATATCCTCTTTCGACAAATTACAAGCCAAATAATCCTTGGATAATAAGGAATGAAAATATCCAATATGCTTAAACTTTCCTTCAAACTTATGCCTGAAAAAATATGGCAAGAAACGTTCTGGTACATCCATCTCAAAAACATCAATAAGATTTACTTTTGTTAAATTTTTTGACCAATAAGGAAGTGCCCTATAAGTTTTCCAAAAAGGCATTTGGTTAAAGCTAGTTGCGGCAAATTTGAGTTTTTCTCTAATTAATAAATCGCTTATATCTATACCTTCGAAATAGCCCCGATTAGGTATTGATTTTATGGTTAAGAAGCAATCGGTTATTATTTTTATATAGTCTTTTATTGAAAGATAATCTTCAGGCACCAAACAATTGACTCTTCTAATTTTTTGATAAATTTTTTTTGTTGGAACTTGATTGTTAAATAACCAAGGAATTCTGTAAAGATGAATTTTTTTTTCATTGAAAAAATCTGGTAAATTTGAAAAGTATCTGCAATTGAGAGTTTCTTCTTGAGAGATTGCAAAGTCATCTAAACATTGATGCAGAAGAAAAATCTCTCCATGGGGGGGTTTTCTAAAGCCTTCTTCAGATCTCCATGCCTCAAATTTATGGAGCGTAAGTTTATTAATTTGTCTTAAAAAAAATACAACTCCCTTAAGAATATATCTCGCATTATCTTGTAGATAGCTGAAATAACTAAATAATGAAATAGAAGAATTAGTAACTTTTTTAAAAAATTTATGAATGCAAATAAGGGAATACCAATCCTCACATACTATATTAAGTGAGGGAATAGTATCAACATTCTCGTTATAGAAAGATTTTAAAGCAGACAACTGCATTATCAGGTCGAAAAAATTTGAAGCTCTATTATTTTTGTTTCCAAAATGGGTCATTAAATAATACAGAGAATTATGAGATAGACTTTTATGTTCATCCATAAAGCTATTAATAAGTTTTCTTTTATTTAAATTTGCCTCTTGTATGAGATAGTCAATATCGATCAAGTTTGAGCCAACTTTATCTCTAACTTTTAAAAGATTCTTATAATCTACACCAAAGAAAATTGTTATTCCTTTAAGGTTGCCTTTTGTTGATATATGTCTTATATTAATTAACACTTTTAGGACTGTTCTTGCTATAGAACGCAATTCAAAAAAACTTATAAACGTTTTATATCTTTTCTATCTTTTAAAACATACTTCAAATCATAAATAATGCAGTCTTTTTTTCCAAAACTCTTATAACTTTCTGAAGACATTTTTTTAAAATTATCATGAGCTACTGCAATAACAATCGCCTCATATTGGCTAGTCTGAATTTCATCTAATAACTTAATATCATATTCCATACTTACTTCACCATGATCTGCAATAGGATCATATACATCAACACCCAATCCGAATGATTTAAGCTCTAGATA